>JAABUO010002655.1_pt1 | contig 21612 bp, 21 predicted proteins | sample 5559291 | NCBI WGS metagenome assembly JAABUO01 (sample SAMN10711878, study PRJNA513372) | rock metagenome | isolation source: Antarctica rocks | place: Antarctica: Victoria Land, Finger Mt sud
AAGACGTCATACATCCGTACATCGTCAATCATCAAACCACCTCATGAACGATTAATAAGTGTTTAAGCCTTACAGTATACTCGCACACTCTACAACTATCTGCGTAACCTGATAATATATTGAGTTTCTACAGCATGAAGTCTTCACACAGTGCCCACAATATCTCCTATGATGACGTTCAAACAAAACTCCACAGGTACGAGTCACTCGTCCCAGCCAAGATTTTAGGACTCGAAAAATCCCGCTTTGAAGACGTGCCTGAAGTCGTTAATCAACGAAAAAGCGAAGGAGAAGCTTTCCTGGAGAAGACGGAGGTGACTGCCCTTGTGGAATGGAAACTGTATGTCGTTTGTTATCGATAACTTGCACGTATCTAATTACTTACCACTAGAGAGCCGCAGGAAACATGGCACTTATCGACCCAACCTCGCAAAGCTAGTGGCGGAAAACAGTGTCAAAGACGTCCGAGAAACAACCAAGAAAGCATTTGCTGAGTATGCGGCGAATAACTTCGACTACGCCAAACCCATCGCTGCCCTGAGCAAGCTCAAAGGTATAGGCCCAGCAACCGCCTCACTCCTCCTCTCATGCTACGATCCTGTAAAGGTACCGTTCTTCTCCGACGAACTTTACCGTTATCTTCACTGGTCGGATGCGAAAACGAAAGGATGGGATCGAAAGATCAGCTACACGATGAAGGAATACAAGGATATTTGGCAGAAGGTGCAGGACCACAGAGATCGCATCGAAAGAGAGAGTGGACAAACTGTGAAAGCCATTGAGATTGAGAAAATGGCATACGTGATGGCGAAACAGGCGGCATCGGCAAAGCATAGCATCAATGACGATAGCGATGACCAAGCACTCCGGCCTCCATCACCAAAGAGGCGAAGAAAGGCGACTCCTCCGCTGAGTATGAGTCCAGTCGAAGTGTGCCGAAGGAAAGGATCAAGAGGATCACCAACATATGATGAACTGGGCTATGAGCTCGACTACGAATACATAAATAAAGTTTCTTACGTACGGCCGAGACCGTCATATGAAAAATACAAGAAGATGATGGAAGAGACAACCAAGATAAACCAACGGAAAGCGGAGATCATGAGATGGTCAGACAAACATTACCCACGCAAAGAGGCATGGGACGATCGCGTTGCGCGAGATCTGGGCATCGCGTACCATGAAGTTGGGATTGAAGAATATGAAGAATGGCACAAAAGAGGCTTTCATGCCGACCCGAAAGATTTCGAGAACCCTTCAGAGGAAGAAAAGGCCAGACTTTCGAAGCTCATGACCGGCTCTGCATTAAGAAAAGGGTCTAAACACAGATGAGCTTACTTCCACGGAATATTGTGAGTTTATAGCCGTGATGCTGTCATTCATCACATCAGAATAAGTTGAAGGATATTCATTCTCGGATGAGGATTTGAAGGCATGGCGATGAACGAGCGTCAAAGATTCGCTGAGTATGTAGTGGTTAGAATTACAGGGAAAGGTAACGAAAGGTCTTGCAGAAGTGCACAAGGTTGTAATTTTTAAGGAAAAAAGACTGAGATATACGATGAATGTAAAATGACTTCTTCTGAATCACTCAGGAAAGGAAACATACGAGAAGCACTTCATGTGTCCTCTGAACGGCGCTTCTACCCCTCCGTTGCCGCCATTGTAGCACAACACGATCCAGTCCGGCAAGGCATGTTGGCCGAAAGCCTGACATTCAGGCAAAGTAGGGATGGACTACATAAGCAGCGACTGCATTTCTTCAGTTGAAGATACTGATTCATAGCATAGGTGACTTAACCTCCATCTTTAATTAGAGTTCGATGCTAAATAGATTTCGATGCTTGTTATCCATGACTAAGCAATTTTGACATCACCATCACGGAATTTGCCTCTCTACCGAACACATCAATGTCCACAAGCTAATCCATCAATTATGTCGTGCTCAACAATTGTCCCTCCTACTGCAGGGCTTACAATACAGAGGAAAGATGGCGCCAGAAGCAAAATCCGCCGTGAAGGTCGTCTTCGGGGCCATGACCATTGGTAATGGCCAAGAACAATCTCGAGTATCTGACATTTTCGAGGCCGGGAAGATCATCGACATCTTTCAATCGTACGGCCACAATGAAATCGATACATCACGGTTCTATGGCAGTGGGTCCTCCGAGGAGTATCTCGCCAAGCTCCGATGGCAGGATCGGAGTTTAGTCATGGACACCAAGATATTCCCTAGCGTAGGCAAAGGGATGGATCAGGACAATTGGACACTGAGACCGGAACACCTTCGCGAAGTTCTCATGCAATCCCTCAAAGCGCTCAATGCTCATAAGATCCATATGTGGTATTTGCACGCTCCGGACAGAACAACTCCTATCACCGACACCCTCTGCGAAGTCAACAACCTTCACAAAGAAGATCTTTTTGAGAACTTCGCGTTGTCCAATTACATGGCGTGGGAGGTTGCGCAGATATGTGAGATATGCAAAGCCAATGGTTGGGTCATGCCTTACGTCTACCAGGGAATATACAACTCCATTCACCGATCAGTCGAACCTGAGTTATTCCCTTGTTTGCGACACTATGGGATGGGCTTCTATGCATACAACCCACTTGGTGGTGGATTTTTTGCCGGTCAGATGCAAAAGGAGGAGCCGGTTGAGAAAGGATCACGCTTCGATCCTAACAAATGGCAGGGAAAGATATATAGGGCGCGTTACTGGAACGACACATACTTTGGCGCTTTGGATATTGTAAAGCCCACCGCTGAAAAGCACGGACTCACAATGGCTGAAGTGGCTTTACGATGGATGACCCATCACTCACTTCTGGGTAAGCAATATCCCGATGCTATCCTCATTGGCGCAAGTAGTACAAAGCACATCGAACAGAACATGAAGGACTTGGAGAAAGGTTTTCTGCCCGAGGATATTGTGAAGGCGTTAGACCAAGCATGGGACAGAGTCAAGACATTGACAGGGAAGTATTGGCATTAGGCAAGCACAAGCGCTACATACAAACCCACAAATGTGCTCCTTAGCTACTCGATATTGTATGTCAAAAAGAGCAACCTCATGAAACGATATCTTTATTGATCGAATTCTTTTGGCCGTCTTCTTCAAAAGTTCTAGGATCTTTCCTTGATCAGAATTATATGAACCTAACCATTCTTACTAATCTAACTTCAAGACTAAGTTCCATTCCCACCTTTTCCCTCTTATCACAATACATGTTTCTATCTCATTCATCTTTTTACAAATCAATCTTTCAATATCATATCTCGTTCTTCGCACCCTTCTTTCACCTACACTGATCTTTTCCCTTTCTCTATCTTTTACTTCTCTACGTTATTCTTTTCCATTTCAGACTTTTAGTAAGAGAAGTAGAGTGTGTGAAGGGGGGAAAGAGCGAAGGACGGATTGCAGCAAAATAAACAACTCAAGACTACTATTCCTTTGTTTCTTTGCGAAACTCGATGTAAAACCAATTAAACTGCTCAGATATAGTGCTGACAGAGAGTATATCGAACAAAGCAAGGTTCCATCTGACCCTTACTGAATTGTTTTCCTTCAGGGTCAACGTATGCTGTCTATCTAACCTAACCTACTGGCATAAGACCATCACAGCAATCACGGCATCTCAGCCAGAATAATATCGTCTCTTTACGAAGTGGCATACCGCTTAACCACTTTTTTAGAGGGGGGATATTTCTATAACGGAAGCGGTGTTTACGCAAAACAATCGCCGTTGGTTCAAAACGTCTCTTCGTTGGAAAGAGGCCAGCGTTAATCGAATATCCTTTAAACCGTTTTTACTGTACCTTACACGGAACAGCTATTATTGAAGATGATAATGTGCACACGAGGCCACAAGCAGTCAACGGTTGTCAGCCAAACGACCTTGATGCTAATTGAAACATCTGCCTTTTATCTCATTCACAACATCTAGACCACCCTTTTCTCGCCCCCGCGCTCTCCACACTTTCACCCCCAATGTTCCATCCCAACCCACCTTAATTCTCCCATGTGTGAGTGATGAAAGTCATCTGCGTCAGCAAACCTCTCTCCTCAGAAGCATGAAAAAAGCAGCTGTTTCCAAAGTCTTGAATTTCTCAAGAGATGAAAAAACTAGAGGGGATTATTAAAAGAACATAGCCATAAAAGATGGCTTGCTTTTCATAGGGAATAAATGATATGGCAGGGATGATGCAGAGAGGCTGAATGATGTTATGAGGAAGGGTGGAAGGAAGAAGCAAGGTCCGAGCATTAAGGATTAGTATCACGTTCTAACTCTTTCTCCGCTCTCTTCCCGCTCTTTTATTCACCTTCTTCTCACTCCGTATATTTCTCCCCGTTAACCCGCAAAATCCCTCTTACATGATCATCTGCTCATCTCTCTGCCCCTTTACTTATCGTTTCATTCTCCTCGTCATCTTTAACCTTTCAGCTCAGAGGTCTTGCACGGTAGAAGTGCAGAATACGGAAAAAGTAAAAGTAAGAAGACATTAACATCTCACACTTTGCTGCCTTGCGGTTAATCTTTACTGAATTGCGTTGTTGCAAAACCCTAAAACCGTCTCTTTAAAGAAGAGATGAAGAAAGGGGATAAGAGGCATTGAGCCCTTTGTCTCGAAGTAAGGTTATTCTGATAGTAAACGATTGATCAATCTTCAAGTACGTTTATTGTCTGAAAAAAGAAGGGAGGGAAGATGAGATAAAGTAAATGTCTTCGTGTTATGAGTTTGTAATTCTTACGCTTTAAAATATTAAAGCTGATTTTAATCCTCTATTTTGAAAATAATGAAAGACAACGATGCAAGAAGAAATATTACGAACGTTAATCATATAAAGCTTTCTATCTTCAAGAAAAAAGACGTTCAAGTGCTAATGCCGCTGATATTAAAAAGAATGTTTGTACTCGTCCTCTGCGTAATTTTACACCTATGGTATTATAACTTCGCACGGAAGGTTCAAGAAGAATGGGAATCGAGGAAGGAAGGTTGGGCTGCTCGTGGTTAACGTTGTGAATATTGGTTGTGGGAATGAATTGTTTTAAGCACAACAGGCGAAAAGAAGGTTGTTCATTGCACACGTTATATTAAAAAATCCAAGCATCATGATGGGACAAAGTAGTCTTCAGTCTACCAAGCCATCATGTTCGTGTCTGTTTCTGCTATCATCAAAGCATATGCACACGCCAAATCCATTCACGAATAAAAAAGCCGCTCTTATATCCCTCCAGATGGAACAGAACCTAACCTACAACACCTATGCCATCATACCACAAAACAAGATCTGTCTCGTAAATTACTCATGCCTCAACCCCCTTGCCCCCCGCCTGCACAACCACCACACTCCCCTTTACATTCCCCACAATCATCGCCTCCGCCAAGTCCCCCAGCGCCCCTCTCGCTTCCGCTCCCGCCCCGCTAGGATGGCCCATACCTTGCAACATGCTAATCAACTCATTCCGCATACCTTCCACCTTACCGGCACCCATGCCTCTGCCGACGACGACCACATCCCCTACGTTTCTGGGGTTCTGGCCGACTTCGGTGCGGGCGCGCTGGACGGTGTCACGGAGGGGGTTGGCCGTTTCGAGGGATTCGAAGAGGACGCGGTTGGTAAGGTCCTGGGGGAGGGAGTCGGCGATGGAAGTGAAGAAGGCGGTTTCGGTGTTTGAGAAGGCTTCTTGTGAGGGAGAAACTACAACATTGGCAATGTCCTTTGTTGTGGGAGCGTCAGAGGTTGAGAGGTTGGGGAGCTGGAAGTGGCGGGTTGTTGCGGAGCGGGTCATGCCGAGCGAGCGGGTTACTGCTTCTTCTTGGTCTTGAGGGGAAATGTGTTCCGCGCCATTGACGTGGAGAATTGTTGCCGTGACGTTGGAGTTGCGGGCCAACCGAAGGACAAAGCGGAGGGCTACCCGGTCGTCAACGCCACCGAAGAACGGGAAGAAGATGTGATGACCTCGGTCCTTAATGGGCTCGGTAGGATTGCCTGGGTTGCTCCACAGGCTTACACCAGTAGGGCTCCGCGCGAGGGGCTTTGGATCTTCTCTTGGGAGCGCTCCAAAACCATTGTTGACGAAGATGGCGGCATTACAAGGAGTGGTAGAAAGAAATTTTGTTACGAATTGATTATGAGGACCGCTGTTGAAGGGGTTTTGAGCTGGATCCATGTAGGTCGTTGGTTCGGAGATGGTCCCTGTTTCACTCCACGGGAGCAGAACCAGGTCGGAAGCTTGATCGGAAGCAGTGGCACTTAGGGTTTCGGCATAGGATCCTTCCGGCACGATCTGAACTTCGCCTGACACAGCGACGTTGTTCAATTGAGCAAAAGTGTAAAAAGCATTGACGACCGGATCCCTACTCGAGTAATCATCCACCTCGGAATCTTTCATCACAGATGACATACGCTCTGTGAGCTCGACCATTCTTAAACCATGGACCCTCAGGTGCCTCTTGTGCTGTGTTGAAGCTCCAAGTAAGACTTCGCTTGTAGGATCTTCCGCATCTTTGCCGGCTTTCTGGGGGTGTATCTTGCTAGTAGAGGTATGAGTTTTATCACCACCAAGAAGCGACACAAAAGTGAAAAGGCTAGGTAGACTGTCCAGTCTGAGGCAGACCAGTAGCCTCCGGATCTCGCCACTATCACGCTTTTCAAGAGAAGAGTTGTCCTGATCGCTCTTGTCTTCAGTCAGGCGGTTTCCATCCCAGTCAATCTCACCACGCTTCCATGCAGCAAGCTTCTTTTGATACCATGGCGGGTAGAGAGCAGCCGTTATTGGCGTTGTAGCAAACGTAGTAACCAATGCCATGACAACGAAAATAGTAAACGTCCGCTGACTGAGAATCTTGGCTTGAAGTCCAATGTTCTGTGAAGGCGTTAGCTTTTCAAAAGCTGGTCACAATCAAAGCCACTCACCAGCACAATCAGTTCTACCAAACCCTTGCAACTCATCAGTATACCAACCGTGAAGCTTTCTCTCCACACCAGCTTGCACGCTCGAGCAGCAAGGGTACCTCCAACGACCTTTCCAAGAAAAGCCACAGTAATAACGCCAATGACATACGCCCAGGTAATACCATTGTTGAGTAGGCCAATGTTGGTGCTTAATCCGGATAAAGCGAAATATAGTGGTAGAAATAGAACGGTGACCAGGTCTTCGATCTTTTCAGTAACCTTGATAGCAAAGCCTCCCTCATGGGGACAGATCAGTCCGATCAAGAAGCCTCCAAAGATGGGGTGAACGCCAATGATGCCTGTGAAGAAAGCAGAAGCAAGAGCCATGAGCACTGTGAGAGCCACGACGGATTGAGTAGGGCCGTTTTGTATGCTCCCAGTCTTTTTCAAGACCCAGAGAAAGGCAGGGCGTACGCCGAAGGCGAGGAATAGAACATATCCCACACAAGTAAGCAAGACATATAAAGCGGTTATTCCAGCGCCTGCGTTCACGAGCGCAACGCAAAGAGCGAGTAGTATCCAGCCTACGACGTCGTTTCCCACGCCAGCAGAAAGGACTACCACGCCGACTTGAGTCTGGAGGAGCTTGAGCTCCGTGAGGATTCTGCACAACACTGGAAAGGCCTGTTTGCCATTAGCGGGTACTCAATGATCAGGAAGGCTTTGCTCACCGTAATCGCCATTGCAACGCCGACGAAGAGCATATAGGTCCCGAATTGGATTGGTACGATGCCAGAGTCCATCCGGAATTGGTGGTACAGACCGTAAGCGATGGCGCACCCCAATCCAAACGGAAGTGCCATTCCGGCCGCTCCCACGCTGAGCGCGATTCGCCAGTTGGAGAGCAGAAGCCGCAAGTCAACTTCGAGACCAACCAAGAATAGGAATAATATGAGGCCGAGGTTGGCGGCAGTGTTTAGGACCGGCATAGAGGCCGTTGGGAATATGGCAGCGGTGAATCCTGGTATCCGTCCGAAGACCGAGGGCCCAAGGAGGATGCCCCCGATGATCTCTGCTATGACTCGTGGTTGTTTAATCTTGGAAAGAGGGAAGTGGAGAACACGGCAGAAGATGATGATGATACCGGCCTGTCATTGTCGTGAATTAGCGCTGAAAGTAAGGATGGGGCAGGATGCAAATACCTGGACGATGAAGAGGGTAATGGGATTTGAGGCATTCCAAGTGCTTGGATTTGCGCCTTCGAGGATACCGCCCTGAGCTGGTACTTTGGTGGGAGCAGCGGACGTCGACGAAGCCTTGGCCGTGACGGTAGAGGTGACCACACGGGTGATTACACTCGCCATGGTGGGAGCAACCGAGATGGTAAGCTCCGAGAGGACAATGGCAGCTTGGATGACCTTGGATTACCCCAGGATTCAGAACTGGCGCGGGCAGCGACAAGTCTTAAGCGGAGTGGGTGCGGGAAAGCATGAGGCGGGGAGTTGCTTTTGATAGCGTGTAAGATAGAGTGTGTATCCCTCAAGTCTCGATGTGCATGTCAGCCTGCCACGGAGGGTCCGGGTGACAAATGAGAGGCCAAGAATCGTTTCGGCGGACGGTTGGGGCGTAGGTCACGATGCGAGCTGAGTTTCAAAGGATTCGACATTCTACTATGAATCCAGTCATCCCCCGGATCCCCAACCCCAAACAAAGAATCGGAGCCACATGATTCGTGAATGTGCCGCCTTCAGACAAAGAAAGAAATCCTTGCAAACAAGATTGATGATGGATTATGGAATCCTCAAAGATAGGCAAGTAATATATATCCGAAGATACTGCAGGTGCAATGCAAGATGGTGTGAGAGATATCATGCAAAGCGAGGGGCTAGTAGCGTTTGCATCTGTTGCATGTTGGCCCGCCATTGTTTAGGCGGTGGGGGGAGGGGCCCCGTAGGCCCCTATAGCGTGGGGGATGGATAGATCATCTACAGTAGTATAGAGGCTCAAAGAAAATTTACATTTTCATCAACGAGCAGATATGTGGTTGTTGTCGCATTGGCTTTCGGACAGAAATGACTAAATCCAATCAAGACGGTATGTGAACTACTTAATGTTGATGTTATAGCAAGATAGTCAAGGGTTGTGCCGTAAAGTATAGTATCTCACAAACTCGGTCGAGAACCCCATGTTTCCTCGTCTCGAAACAAGGCAGGATGAACATCTGACGAGCGTTGTATTTCTGCCTCTGTCAGTGCTTAACTAGCTTTTCTACTCTTCTATATGCTCCACGATATCCAGCTGCTCTTCTTTCCTTTCTTCCGCCACGATCCATCCACCTTGTGTAGATCTTTCTCTTCCATTTTTTAACCACTGTCCCTGTCCGATGACTCCAAGATCAGCCTTCTGCGGTCCAACATCATGCACTATGAAGCTGATCTGCAATCTATGAAATATACGGTTTTACCACCGAAGACACGAATTTGCTGCAGGAGAAACTGCGGGGCTTGGGCGTAGGAATTACTTGGTCAGGCGCCTTTTTCCGTGCAGGCTTAAACGTAAAAGACGATTTGACGAAGCTAGGCAGTGCTGATCAGCAGTCACTGATATTGGATGTTGAATTACTTAAAGGGTTTTTCACCGATCCATGGACAGGTGTACTGAAGGCCCTCTCCGCCGTATATCGGTACGGCAACGGTGATCAAGGCCTTCGACTCCTGATCGCGAAGGAATATACTCCCCGCACAATGATTAATTCGGAGACAATACCTCCAACTGCCTTTGATATGCAACTTGCCAACCGTTTTGATAAGTGGTCACCTGATGCACAGATTCTCGCTATCATTTACGGAGAGGGACTAGTCAAATCTGAAGAAGTATGCAAGAAAATACAAGCAGCTATTACTCGCAGGCAAATATATCTTGTCAATGCCGAGACTCTTAGCACGGATACTGGCGAGTATAATATTCAGAAACTGTGCGCCGTATACTATCTTCCTAATCTGCATGGGCCGGTGCAATACGTTTCCGCAAGAGACCATGAGTATTTGCGATTCTGGGAAGGAGCATTATAAGAACAGGAACACATTATGAGAACAGAGACACATTATGTGAACAGGGACACTTGTTGAGGTGTTCTATTGCTATCACATGTGCACGATATTAACAAGCGCATTCGACGGAAGAAACCACTCGTCGAGCCTAAACGGAGAAAAGGAATAAATAAGTTGTGGCGAGCCTTGCCGCGTAGCGACCCGTGTGCTGCACAGCATTCGTGAATACTTACCATTCATGGACCAAACACAATTCCTCGAATCAAGCGTTTCGTTGATGGGGACCCTAACCCACGGACGGGGTGAATCCCACAAATTCGACGTTTGAATCATGTTCTCATCCATCGATCAAATGATTATGTAAATAAAAAGCGATCTTCATGTTCTACTTTTAATATCTGACTGATTATCTCACTATCGTCTACTAAGTCTATCTACCTCATTGCCGCTTCACTCTACCAAATGAACAAGTTAATGAAGACATACGACGACATGAACAAGAGAAGTGACGACGAATGAGGTGACAACGAGATAACCGAAAAACAAGTGAAACGGAAGGAAAGAAGTGATAGCCATGAGGCACGAGATGTACCTCCTTGTGAGTAAATATCCGCTCAAGCATAGCCTATCAAGTTTTGTGACAAGTAACCCTATGGATATCTCCTTTGATTCATCGATAGAAAGATGATCGATGGATGAAGCCCCCCACTTGATGGGTATTTGCCCCCATCCGTGGGTGAGGTTCCCCGTTAATCGGGTGTTTGAATCCATCATGAACGCCTTTGTTGGGGTGCATCACGTGCGTTGGTGGGTACGGTATTCTCGTCGTCTCGAGCGCCACCGCTTACGAGTACTTCCTGTGGAGGGTTATCTTGATACACCAAGCGAATGTCAAGGGGCAGACGTTGGCTGTCTTGTTTACAAAATACCAAGTAGCATGGGGACAAATCAATGGCGCTGCCAAGTAAATGGAGGTCAGATATCTGTGATGTTATCCAACTCTACCAAGCCGTTTGCCCATCTACCACCTTAAACAGCCCAGTCTTCTTCTTCTCCATCGCCCACTTCTCACACCATCCTTTCATCCGCTCCCTCGACTTTGCAGACCCTACATTCACCGTCGGTATGATCTTGTCGATTCGTAAAGCGCAGCAGAACATCGTCAGCTCTCGAAAGCTACTGTGTTCGCTGTAAGGCACTCCGAAGCAGTTGGCTTCGCGCGTACTCCCCCGTTGCGGGACCAGCTCCGCCATTGAATATCGTGACTTCCAATTGTCTGAATACAGTACCGTTTGCACCGCCGGCGAGTCGACAAAACGGCTGTTTGGCGGCCGATAATTCCACCCAGACGGTCGGAAGCCAACGATTCGTGAGAAGTAAGGTTTGTACCCGGTCAAGTAGTCTGCCAGAGTCTCTGCTCGAATCTCCATCAGCATTTGCATGTGCACCTGAGCTTCCAGCGGATTACTAGTCAGGCGCGTGCTCAACTCGGGATCTTCGAGGGCTGCACAAATTTTCTGCTTGCCGGGAGGAGCGTAGATTTTGCTATTTAATGCCTTTGCAACCCCCAAGCAGATTCGCTCCTTTCCAATGCTGTAGGTCCCCACAATGACTAATAGACGACCTCTCGCTTTCTTTTCCCCTTGCTGAACAGCCTTCATCATGTCCGTGTCGTCTTCATTGATCTCTTCCTTGATTAAATCGGATTGATTTCGGACAAATTTGACCATTCCATTGCCGGCTCTTTCCTTTTTGGTCTGCTCCCAGCTATCGCTTTCATCCACTCTATTCTTGCTCAGACTCACGCACATATCTGCGCAGGCTTTGATGACGTCCTCTTGGCTGGGGAAAGCGTACTTGGGGGTCAGATAAGTTGTATCCAGATAGCATACGTCGAGCTTTTGCTGTCCGACATTCTTTCCTGTAACAACGTCGATAATGTCGGGCCGGAGAAGAGGATGCTGTACATGTGCCGGGCATGCACGGAAATCGCCACAGTGTAGTACCCGTTGAACTCTAGGACTTTTGCCTTTGCCAACAATCTTCTCAAAGAGATAGAGAGAACTACCCGGACAGTGATTTGCAGGAATCATGGTGGCGTCAACGCCCTGTGTCCCAGGTACTTCCACCTTTCTATCAAATTCTAGGTCAACTACCCACTTCGGATCAACACGTAGTTGTCGTCTGACTAGGTTTGCTGTGACGTGACTGCAGTAGATGGGTCCATGACACCACGAAGATGTTAGGCCAATGTAATGATCACTATGAAAGTGGCTTAAAAAGTAGGCCTGACAGCCTTTAACTGCACCATATCGGAAAGCGTCCACACAGATAAAGAAACCTGGTAATATCTTGTAGAACGGGCAAGTTCGCTGATAGGCAGGCTTACCGCGTGACGTATTCTCTGCGGCTGCAGCAGTCGCCCATGCAGTGTCTTCGGCATGCGAAGACATGAGCTTAGAGAATGCAGATGATCCATTAGTAGAATTAGGGGTTAAGGCGAAAGGATTTTCCTGCCCAGGTTTCGCGATAGCAGCTCGTTGGAAGCGTTTCACTGTGGGGCCTGTTTTTTCGGCTTTGGTATCAAGACTCAATGAATCTTTCTTACAGGGCGTTTTGGAAAGTGGTGTTGCCTTTCCATCTAAACAGTCGTTGACATGGATGGAAGTCTCCTATAGAATCGTTAGATAGAAATCCATACCAGGGATACTCGCTACATACTTGGTCAGTAAGGCCAGCAAAGCTTCCAGAACATATGGGACATGATGCAGCTTCTGAGTCTTGCAAATCGCCTTTCGAATCTTCCATAACAATCCCATTTTCACCAACATTCAGTCTGAGATCTTCCTCCTCCAAACCCATTTCAAACTCCCTTTGCTCTTCCATCCACTGTCTTTCTAAGAACTCTTCACCCTCTTCAGGAAACTCATCATCAATGAAATCTTCGATTCCTTCAAAATCGTCCCTCTCGATGGTGCTTGTGTCCTCTCGTTGAAGTGTTGGTACGAGTGGCGACTTGTCCGAGCTGAGATCTCTGGGCCGTTCACCCAAACCCGTATCCGACGTGGGTATTGTTGATAGCTGATAGCCTTGGTCTTGAGCTTTAGGCGGGTTACTTCTAGATATTTTTTCCACCATGTCTTCATCACTATCCGAGTCCTCAATGAACGGGCCTTTCTTGGGTCCAGCTTCAGCCTTGATGTGGGGCGATGAAATTGAGCGCGCTGGCGACCCTTCCAGCCGCCGTCGCTTGATCGGCCCCATATCCTCATTGAATCGCAAGGGTTCCTCATCAAAGATTGTCTGGCCATAGTGTTTCGAAGGACTCCCCGGAGGATCGTAATCTCGAGGTGGCGTTGGTGTTTGGGCTGGCATTTCCACCTCCCTTTTGGCAGGGCTCTCTTCTAGAAAGAGACTGCTCTCGCCTCCATCAAAGAATTCATTAACGAATCCATTGGATGAGGGATTGGAGTCCGCTTTCTTGAAGAAGTTCAATATGCTGCCATTGGACTTTCCCTTCGCTTTACTAGTAAAAGTAGGAGTGCGTCCATTATTTTTCGGCACTACCTTACTCCTCCCAGTTAGTGGCGTCGTCGAACTCGCCATCGTACTACTTCGCAGTTTGGGTTGGCTTGCGGAGAAAGGAGGTGTAGGAGGGCGGCCGGTGGATGGTATGAGGGGCGCCTCATTGGCTACTTGCGCAATAGGCTCCCGAGGTTTGCGAAACATGCTATACTCACTAGCATTTCAGTAGATGGAGTTGTGTAGTTGCTGGTTGTGGGAGAAAGGGACCTTCAACATTTGCCGCTCGGAGTTCAGCCAAGCCGCTGACTCATTCGGTCGCGTGCACACGTGACGCAATGACGCGAACAACTCTACAGCGTGTTTCAATTAAAACACATTCACAAGTTTCTCAAGCCTCAGAGAATTCACCAACAAGCCAGACACAGTACCGGAGAACATGAGCAGCGTAAAATACATTCTTCGGAGACGGAGAACAATGTGACGCTTATGGACTTTGTGCACTAGTTCAATATTCTGCCCGAAGTACTGCTCCACGTGTGTAGATTCCTCAAAAGCCAGGTCAAGTCTCGCTTCACGTTACCTCAAATGTTTCCGACCCTCAATAATATGGCATCATATCGAATGCTGTGAAAGGTCATTGTGAAGGACTTTCCCAGAGCTGCCCTCTCCAATCCCTTCTCATGCTTCAAGTTGCCGGATATTCAATCCCCTTTCGTTGCCATCAATCTCATAGTCCCTGTCATACAGCTCATATCTGTCATCGGGGCTTTGATGCTTGTTGTGCTGCCTCTGCGAAGCGTAGAAACAGTCAGCCATTGTAATACCATGTCCCCCAGGTAGTGCTTTTTCACCTCTCCTGGTAGCATCCTCCAGAAGTGCCGTATCTACCGAAGCTCCAGGCAAGTGAACATAGCGTACAACACTTCCTCGAATGAACACATTCTTGACCGAGGACTGATCATTTATCAATTAGTAGATGCACTCTACAACGGGTATTTCGAACCTTTCCAAGCTCTTTCTAAAAGCTAGGGTAGCGATCGCAGCTCACCAGATGTGGGTATCTTAGTTCCTCGATGACTTGTATGTCATCGAGCTTAATGTTGAGGTATTGGTCCACGGACTTCAGGGTGCCTTTGATTGAGATGTCGTTTTTTAGCTCCACTGTGACTTCGTGATCCACCAGTGTTTTGAAGAAGCTGCGGGAGAATTAGCAAACAGCGCAAAAACAAAACAAAAAGGTAATCAGTCTGATCATACCTGAAGAACAGCATCGCTGGCGAGTGTTTGGTCACCGCGCAAATGGCGATCTCGAATACTAAGAGTGCCAAGGAAGCGACTTGCGCTTTCGTACATGTGACTCGCCGTATTAGCCGAGCTCTACTCGACAGGGAAAAGTGTCCACCGAGAAGGACTATGAATGGGGTGGCGGGGTAGGAGGTCATACCGAGTGATTAGAGCAGCTTTGAATACAACTCGTGCGGGACCTTCAAGAGATATCCAGATAAGGTCGTAGTGTAGATTTAAATCATCTAGAATGTTTGAGACCTCATATCATTCAAATAGAATTATCATTCAAACAAGATAGTGTCACGTCTGCCTAAGTCATTACCAGCTAGGAGTACGGCGAATATAGCAGACCAGCTGTATTCTCAAATTCAACGCATTGAACATCATGAATTGCATAAGAAGGATTCTGCGTACTCAGTCGGCAACACTATCTCCTGCCTCTGCCCCGCTGGCCGCAGGCTGGTCTTGCGTTTTCTTGCCAGGGAGGTTCGATGGTTCATCTGATGCTGTTGTCATATCTCTCGTCTTTTTAGAACTTCCTTTACTATCTATCTCAGGTTTAACCTCTTCAGTCTCCTCCTCCTTGAAGACCGGCTTAGGGGTCTCATGCTCTAAGTCTTTCTGACCAACTTCAGCTTCAGGTTCTTCTGGTATTGCCGTCTTCTTTTCTATACCCTTAATCTTTTCTGTGCTAGGTAATTCGCCAGTCGACCTGGCAGGCTGACTACCAGTAGTATTTGGTTCGCCCAAGTTTATCTTCTCCATACTATCTGTGACTTGAGCGGATCCAAAATTAGTAGCTTGGACTGCGTCTGCTTTAGACGCTGCAGTGCTACTTCCAGTTTCAGGCGCCACAGCTGAGCTAGCATTGGTTGTGCCTGATGTTGGTGGCATACCAGATGGTGCAGAGTTATCAAGCTTCTGCAATGTCTCTGAGGAGACCCCAGCCGGCTCTGACCCTTTGGTCTGCGCCATTATCTTTGCGTTGTTTGCTTTCGTGGCATCACCGGCTTTTTTGGCTGCTTCAAAGCCTGCTTGGCGCATAGCCGTTGTTAAAGGACTGTCTGTTGTAGAAGAGGGAGGAAGCCGAGATGGGGTCTCGGTGGACGTGGGTGCTTTCGACGGTGTTGTGGTTGGAGTGGAAGTCATCGCGGGGGGGTTAGACGGAGTATTCGATGCAGACGGAGTTGGAGTAGAGGGTGCCCCTGGAGCAGGGCCTAGCTTTTCCTTGAGCTCGCCATACTCATTCCACTCTTCTACTTCTTCAAGATCCTATTCTTGCTCTTAGCATGGCTGAAGTAAACTGTAGTGCTTGTAGGCATACTCCAACAACTAGTCCCATCTGTACAAGGCCTGGTAGCTTCCTTTTCCCCGCTCTTCGACCCCATAGCATACGAGCTCTCTCGTCTGTCGCGACATCGAGGGCAAGGAATTGGATCTTATTAGCTTTTAGGATTGTTTCTAGACGAGATGTAGCTGTGATAATGTGTGACGAGCCAGAAGTGAGCGATGTGTATAGGTAAAGTTTTGGGTCAGTCTGGTAGGATTTCGGAGTAGAATCTGCCATGATTGATCGTTGGTAACTGTAGGGATGAGGACGCCGAAGCCGAGTTGGCCCAATATGAAGCTAGCCAATTCAAGAGGCTATGTTTTGAACGTTGGCTTCCTACATTTATTTACTACGACGATCTCGTACGGCTACACAGGATCTATTCGGGATCAATCCCTTGTATATCATGCCATATAACAAAAAATTCCACCATTAATGTCTAGCAGCGTTATTGGAAGTACCTCCTAAGTCAGTTTTCTTTATTTGAATCACCTCTTGAATAGCTGACTTTTCCCACTATCAATCAACTTGTTACCGAAGACGGCTATGATTCATCGTCTTTGGCAGCAATCTAGTCCTCCATCGGCCGCACAGAACTGCTATGTTCCTCTACTACCCTCCTGTGCAGACCATTTTCAGGATCGTTACCCGGTTCTACCTGTCTACACCATCGGAAGTGCCTAGCTTATCTACAGCATCCAGCAATGACCAGTTGTAAGTCGTGATCTTTGTTGATGGTTACCAGTAGTGTATTGATTCCTTAGTTTAGTTGATTGGTGAACATGGAGTTAGGGGATCATTGGAACCTTTTGGGTTTTGGTTGCAACCAACTGATGAACGTTCAACTCTCTGCATGCCGCAGTTTGACGTGGCACTTGATACTTATAGGCCGCTTGACTTGGAGGTTTGGTTTCTTTCGTGGTATACTCTTGTGCTCGTGCATAAGCCGGCTTCGTGGCAAGTTGCGTTAAGTCGTTCTGCTTCAATTCATCGATCCTCATAGACACCTATAGACTTGACTGTCTCCTCTTCTCGACAGCTTCCCTTAATAGTGTGATGACACCTGCAGGATCTTTAGCACCGAACACAGCCGAACCTGCAACTATAACATTGGCGCCCGCTTCGGCAGCTTGATCGATTGTCCCCTCCCCAAGCCCACCATCGACCTCGATATTTAGTTTCGGGTACTTTTCACGCAGAGCTTTCACTTTGGGTAGTTCTGAGGCCATGAACTTCTGGCCTCCGAATCCAGGATGTACCGTCATCACTAAAACCATCTAGAACCGGTCAGACTTCCCTTGACAATTGAGGCGAAGGTGTGCACACATCTGGTGTTTCTTTCATTTCTGGATTTTCTAGTATCTCCCACAACACATCTACTGGAGTGTCAGGCTTGATAGCAATGCCGGCCAGCATACCATTATCATGTATAAAGCGTATCAACTCCTTCGGGTTTGTCTTGCTATCGCTGTGATCGGCAGGGTTCTCGGCGGCCGTAGATGCTACAGCGGCTTCGTAGTGGAAGCAGTATAGGTCGCACCCGGCTTTTTGGAAATCTTTCACCCATTTCTTTGGCTAACGAGATAGATTGTTAGTTAGCAGGGAGCATGTACGGCAAGACAAGAAGCAGCATACACAGTGCATACCTCGGCTATCATCATATGGCAATCAAAAGTGCCTTTCCCACAAGCTGCTTTAGGACGTTGAACATGCTGGCGTATCTTTGTCACAATAGGGGCTCCAAAGGTCATGTTAGGCACGAAGTGTCCATCCATCACGTCCACATGAAGCCAATCTGCTCCATGGTTTATAGTGTCCGAACATGCGGCGCCTAAAGCAGCAAAGTCTGCGGACAAGATTGATGGCGCAATGATAGCCTGAGGAGACATGTCGCTGGTGTTGAGTTCGGTATAGCTTGACAGCTCTATGCCTTGACAGTTCCTTGACTGAGCATACGTGTCAATTGGGGAGAAACAGATAATCTGACCAGGCAATGGATGGATTTGTGAATGGAGGATAACTTATGCACAGGGTGTAGTGGGGTGAGACTCGACAGGGACAACGTTCGCTTACTACATAAGTAAAGTGTCGATAACCTAATCCCACTAACCAGTAGTCGTGGTTGTCGCCAACCATTTACTCATCCTACACAATTATCGTCTTGGCTTGCATTGTTATCATAGCTTCTGCATTGCCAGCGCTTCCTACATCATGCAAAGAATAAATCAAAGTCTCGACATCTTTCAAGTTCTTCCAGCGTGGTACGCGCCCGAATTAGAACTAGACATGTGGGCGCGTAAGCTTCTGCATCGTCGCCCAATCAAGATCTTTACCACCAACTTGTTCAACTCAATGGCGCCTTTACCATGGCCCTGAGTTCACTTATTGGCTTTCCCTCCCTTCATGCTTCTCTACTTTTGGATCCTACAAATAGCACTTTAAATTGGCTTGTCCTGCAAGTACTCTAGTACCTGGGTTTTGCCTATTGACCTAGTTATAAAAGAATTTGCAACCGCCAAGTCATGAAGCAGCTGTTTCGTAGGCCACAATTATAAGTCCAGCATAGCCGTAGCCTTTCTCTCGTCATGTTTCAACGTACTTTCTGCCTTTAATACTTTCGCTTTGTCTTTCATACTTCGTGACTATTTCTCCTGTTCCTGCTCGTTGATCGACTATACACCACCAGCCTTAGATCCGTTGATCGGAATTGCGTACTATCTTATAATACCCTTTTGCCCAATCTTACACATCCCAAGAATCGAGACACCCAGAATCTGTTCTAGCCATGGATAACTATCTACTACCAGCTACCAGATACGAACCCCCAGCCCGGCAGGTCCGGAAGCAAAAACTTAATACCATAATCGAGGATGAGAGGAGCGAAGATGAAGCGAATTGCAGCGAGGGGGAAAAGGAGGACCTAAGCCGAGGGAGGTCACGTCTATCAATTGCTCCTCGGTCTGTCGAGTCCACGTCTCCAGTGCCTTCCCTTACGTCGTCTGTATCATCGTACTACATGAACGACCGGCGGTCACGAGACTTTGACGATCTCTACGACGTTTCCGATGAAGAGTTCGCACACGAGCACGATATTGCCACAAGCAGCCGTTCTGTATCACCTGAAAGCTTACCTGGCTCCAAAGTACGGGGTCAATGTCCTTCGCTGGTTATACCCTCCCCTGGCCACTGGCCTACAATACAAAAGATGCAGGGTCTCAAGCCAGCCGTACCAACGAAAATTCCCATCTCCCCCGCAGTACTGTCCTTGCTAGCACGCCACCTCCCAAACACTAGTAATCCTCCATCCCTAGACGGAAGTTCCACTACGGACTTGCTTGCTCACTCAAGTGCACCTCCAACTCCCAACATAGAGGTTCACCCTGAAGGTGGATATATATGGGATGAATTAGATGTTAAGACCAAGTCTGGCGTCGACCGCGAGACAATTTTCTTTGACGTCGATGGATCCCCAGATCTTGAGATGCAGGAGGATGTGGACCAATGGTATAGCGTGACTGGACTCGGCGTTGGCGAGACCACCATTGTGCGAGACTTTGCCTGCAATACCAAATTTACTTTGCCTGAGAGTCCAGTGCCCGACAGTCCAGTACTGGGCACAGATGATGGCTGCTCAGAAACAGGTGTCCAACTTCCGCCAGAAGCGCTTGCAACTTTACAGCATCTTTCACTCGAGATCCCGTACAAGCCAGATGTTGCGCCAGAGACACCAATCGCCGAAGAAATGGAAGAAGTCCATTTCCAGCCTCGTCCACACAGCGCAGATATGACACCATTGTCACAGATGTCCGAGTACAGCATATCTCAGCTCAGTATCCCTTCGCCAGGCGGATTCTTTGCATCCCTGGATTCCAATGCTAGGTATGCATGGTGTCTGGGTGGGTCAGGGCCCGCTTCTGCGGCACCTCCCTCTTCTACTACTGCTGAACAATTCTACAATTGTCCTTGGAACAAAGAGCCTTCCGCGACAATCGAAAGTATCATTGAAGTCGATGATGTTGACACAGATGGACCGCCAACAGCACGTCAAATGCCATTTCGAACGAAACCGCAAGAGCAGCCCCAACCAATTACTTGGGAACAACAATCCACCCCCCGCCTTGAAACTCAGCAGGATTACGACGAAGACTACGAGCAAGAAATCTTAAGTACAGCAGAGCAAAGCCTGGATAGAACGAGTGTTTGGCTTGCTGCTCAGACCTCGTATATGTCCGCTTTGAGAGAGACTAATCCTATCAATGACGTTAGTATCAATGCGGGGAGAAACAGCCAATACATTCGAAAAGACTCTCTGGACTCTCCGATGAAGAAAGCAGTTCGTTTCCTCGAAAGCGAGACGGCACATAGAGACATGAAAAGTGCAGGAAATTCTGGCGAATCAGACTCGGTTTACTACCATGCTTTTCAACATATCGCCAATGATACCCGGCGTGCGGATGCCTTTAGACATCGCCAAGACCGATCCAACTCAATTCAGGCTGGCCGGCTTTGTCTCCCGAGTGAGCATCTTGATCGCCTTCAAGGCAATTACCACATCATCGAGGCTGATCGGCCATCGCGTCCACGACCCATCTCAATGTTCCCGGGTAAAGAGGAAGAAGCCAACGAGCAGACTACCGAACAAAAGGCCATTGCTCGGGTCGAGAGAGAACGCCAGGCGTTGGAACAGGTCAACGCGTCAATGTGGGTGGTCGAAGCATCCAAATTTCTAAATGGAGGGCGCCTACTCAATAGCCCGGCCGTCAATAAGATAATCCAAACGTCTACCTCACCCAAAGCTAATGTCGGTACTCCCACGAATTCCATCCGTGTACTCGACCTAGGAGGGCAACCTAACGGCGACTGGGCCTGGCATTGCGCAAGGGAATTCCCCGACGCCAAAGTCTACACTGCCACGACCGAAGTGCAACTCATCAACTCAAACATACGAGGTCCTCGCAACCATCGCAAGGCTGCTGTTTCCAAATTCTGGGAGCTCCCCTTCCCCGACCGCCACTTCGACGCCATCTCCGCCCGTTCCTTATTCCGCTACCTCAAGCGCGAAAAACCCCTCGGCGAAAACCTCGACGAATACGACCTCTGCCTCCGCGAATGCCTCCGAACCCTCAAACCAGGCGGGTACCTCGAATTCTTCCTCCTCGACGCCGAAATCGTCAACGCCCCCGCCCGCGGCACCGCCGTCTCCGTCGAATTCGGCTTCAACCTCAAGACGCGCGGCTACGACCCCCTGCCCACCAAATCGTGGCTTGGCCGCGTCCGCCGCGCCGGCTTCGACGATATCAAACGCGCCTGGACGTTTTTGCCCATGGGTTCGCCGGTCAAGGAGAACTTTGTGCTGCCGGAGACGCCGCCACCGGACGTGTCGACGTTTTGCGCGGAGAAGGCGGAAGCGGTGCAAGGGCAGGTGGGGTCGACGGCGGATGTGGCGGATGTGTCGGGGTTGGTTGGGGGGTGGGCGTGGGAGCAGTGGATGGTGAAGCTGCAGGGGGAGATGGGGAGG
>JAABUO010002656.1_pt1 | contig 21607 bp, 21 predicted proteins | sample 5559291 | NCBI WGS metagenome assembly JAABUO01 (sample SAMN10711878, study PRJNA513372) | rock metagenome | isolation source: Antarctica rocks | place: Antarctica: Victoria Land, Finger Mt sud
TGGAAGTCCATAGATTCCGACCAACTCCTTCGTTTGGTGTGGTCGATGCCACGGCGTGTGGTGGCGGTCATTAAAGCTGGAGGTGGTGTCTCTAAATATTAAAAAAAGCGGTAAAGGGTAATTCCGTTTTCGACCCCACTGTACTTCACAAGCAAGAAGTAATTAGCAATAGAGAGGTTCCAAAGCATCTCCACAGTCTCCAATGGGTCAACTTCTCTCGGGTTCAATGCATTTTCTGTCATCGTCGAGGACTTAGGTAACTGCAATTGCAAGAGCAAGAAGCAGTGGTCGGCTGCCTCACAGTCTATAGTTCAGCTTTATGCACATATGGCTTCAGCAGGTGTACAGTACGCCAGCGGGACAGCATCATCCAATGCTGACATCCGCCCCTGCATCAAGAAGTTCTAATCATACGTACGGTATGGGAAAGCGATGATGGTGTCAGGCAATGTATAGGTCGAGTCGACATTGTGGTCACACTTGGGGTGTCTGGCTCGGCAGAAGCGAAGACCAGATCCATCGGATTCAACTCGACACCAGCAGACTTAAGGCGCGATTCAATCGGTTCGAGCCAACGGCATCTACTGTACGACCGCACCAGCTACCAAAGTATTCGACTGTGTCTAGAGACGTTTAGGGCTGTATAAGCAGGTGAGTATTCGCCGTCCGAAAAGTAGCTTCGAGGGGAGGCCCGCCGGGTTATGCGTCTGCGTAAGTCGCTACTACATAACAAAGGAAGCAAGCAGTCCATATCATTGGTGGACCCCAGTACCTTCAGTCCAAGCGAGATAATTCACCTGCGGCGTGTCGTGTTTGATCGAGGTGATATCAATGTTATTTTGACATGCGTTGCAATCGACCTATCGCTGCGGACGGTGTTTACACCAGTAAGATCTGTTATAAGCAGCAAACACGAGTTCCCGGACGACGGCCACCATCCTTTGCGGCTGGACAGGAGCCTGCCGTCTATGGCAATCGGCACTTGATCGCCCACGCTCATGGCATAGGAACTTTGTTCCAATCGGCGCGACTTGGCAAGACAGCCTCTTCGTCTCGACTCTGTAGGGAGTTTTCCGAGTTGTTCGGCATAGAGAGTGCCTCCACTACCTCCGACGTTATCCCCGGATATATTGCACTATGCATGTACAACTGGAGCTGCCTCAATCGGGGCGACAAGAAGCCACGTCTACTGACCAGACTTGAATGAGCTGGCAAGAACAACGAAACGTTTTCTTTTCGCATCGTGCAAGAGGTGTCGAAATTGTTAGGGAGTAGAAGTCGATTGCAGCCAGGTTGTGATCGTGAGCCAAAGCGATGAAAGGATTGCGTCCTTGCCTGACTATCGGTGTCCTGAGGTATGGAGTTCTGTGCACTTTCCTGATCTCGCACCAATCCAGCGTTTCATTGCGCTCTGCTGGCAAAAATCCTTAGTTCTGTTCCTTCAGTTCAGATAAGCCCCCCTGTGCCATAGGGTCAGATCTGCAATAGCGGTTCGAGCAATATAAAACGAACCGGCTTCAACTGTGGGTAAGAAGATAGGAATTGGTTACCAAAAGTGCCTTGCTCTTCCCTTAAGCTATTCGTTTGCTTATCCTGGATGTCTTATAAGTTCTTCGCCCAAGTTCCACCAAGTGTTCTAGAACGTGCAATTTTCATCAGGACAAGATATCAGTGCTCAGTTTTGGGACAAAAAGCACATCCTCATGGGTGATACACCTGGTCTCCACAGTCTCTGCACACCAAAGTAAAACCTACATGGGTGCTTTCAATACGCATTTGACAAGGAGATCATATATTCGCAAAACTGTAACGTGCGGCGCCGGTGTCGATCCAAAGGTGCCACTCCAACTTTAATAGAATTCGTCGTAGGTGGAGCTCACTATTTGAGTATCCAAATGTCGTTCAGGACAATGAAGTCCTCATTATTGAGCATTATACCTAGTCGCAAGGAGGTGCCTGGTCTAAAGAAGGATCATAAGAGGCTCAGACTCTCCAATGTCACCGACAGCCTCTACAATCGTAAGTTAGTCTCTAACCGTCTGGCTGGGAACGAACACCATCCCCTGCTCAAGGGACAGCAATTAATCTCCTTCCTGTACCTATCCTGAACCCAGTCTCGTCCATGTTCCACACATCTGCATGCTAAATGCGGTAACAATAGAGCGTTCGACGGTATTTCTCAAACCAGGCCTCACCATTAGCGATTAGAGTGGCATTTGGCCCTAAGTCTCAATCGTTAGCAGTTTTTCAATGTTGCTTCAGCGGTCAATGCCTAGACCCTCGTGACGCTGTCTCAATACCACAGCCCAGAATCCTATTACGAGGAAGTGATAGTTGGCCACCAGAGCGTATAAATGTGGTATATCGGGTTCAACAGCCAGCTCTAAGCGACTCTCATGATTTAAATCAAGCAAATTAGGCGTTACGACGCGACCTGCGCTTGTTATCAGATTCCATTGTCCGGTAGTCGAGGTGATAAAGGATTATTAATGAACGACCTCTGTGCACCACGGAATGCGTTGGCGAAGGAAGCCAATAGGAGAAGTTCTGAGCTCATAGAGACTGCTACCTTTGAGCGGCAGCATCGGGACTCGGGCGCAGGGACCCGGAATCTTCAAAATCTCGACGATGAATTTAGACATTTCACAGGTTCTACACTCAGGTTGGTGAATGAATCCTTGGGAACAAGGAGCTCGTCACCTAGACTACGCAGATGGGCGGAAGAGTTTCATGAGAAAGATCAAGGTGGTAAGGCTGCTACAGGAGACATCCCAGCGCCGGAAGTATGGCACCATGAGTTTGTTCGCAGGATGCAAAGTAATAGGATACTGAATCCGGGTGACAATTATACAGTGAAGCAACAGAACAGCAACCGCATTCGCCAATCACATTCGAGGCCTGAGTACGAATTAAGATCTCTTGAAAATAAAGCCTTCGACCTGGCCTTTGCTTCCATGGAAATCCATAGAGAAGATACCTTAACTGACAAATCAGAACTTTCCATGGAAAAAATCGGCAAAATGGCGAATGACAGTGACAATATCGCGCGAACTGCAGCGGAACTCCTCGACTCTGTCAGCCACGACGCATCCAGCAAATTCACAGAAAGCACGTTCCTAGCACTGATGCGGAGACTGAGAGATAAAGAGGCACGCGTGGAAGGAAATGATCTAGTAGAGGGTGTTACAAGAAAGGCACATAATGCAAAGTAGCAAGTCTCAAACAATTTTCGCCAATATGATGGTTTCCGCAAGTTTTGAGCCAACCCAAAATTAACAATGTTCTCGTGTCTGTATGGTATGTTGATGGGACCTATATGTATTACATACAAAGCCGTAAGGTGTCATTTGATTGCGCTTGCATCAAACTGGCAATGGCGGATACTCTGAATTGGCCAGGGTGCCAGATGATGTGGACGTGCTTACGGCGGATCAAGATGTGCAATCCCGTACCAGTACTTAAGCACGCGTAATTGTCCATCGTGACCACTCGTCTATACGAGTATTCGTAGTAGTACAATAATATTTTGCAGTAAGCACACTACAGTTACTAGTGTAGTATAGTCAGTGGGCTAGTACTAGTAAAATCGCATCGGGAAACCATTCTATCCACGACAGGTGCTGCCGCGTGTAACATGAGCGGACGAATAATAACCCAAGTGGAGCACACAGCTACAAATCGGCAGGCGCAAGCTGTAGATGGCAAGTCTACTAAAGTCACCTTGGACATGAGAGGTACTGAATTCACGTTATCTAGAGACGAAATCATGGCGCTCCCGGAGTGTATACTTCTGTGTATCTTTCCTAACGGTGTTTTCCTCGACTCGCAAGGTTGGATCAATTCAAATTCTAAACAAGATCCAAGCTCAGATGCAGAGACTCACTATTTGTCTGTTAACTTTGACCCCATGGCTATGACTTATATTCTCAACTTCTTCCGAAGTATAGAAAGCAAAATTGACGAAAGCAAAGTTGACTCAAATGAAAGCCTCGAAGACAAAGGAGACGACATGCCTTCGACCTTGAACGGCTTCCCTTCTCCCACGGCATCGCTTTTGCTTAACCGAACGGCAGTGATTGTGCTCCGGGAGGATTTGGACTACTACATCATTCCATCTGGCCCGAAGCTACCGCGTGAAGACATTGCCGGCATGAAAATAATGTGTGGCCAGGTTCTTTGTCGGCAAAACAGCATCTTTTCTGGATTGCGCAGAGGGACCGATGCAGGTACTGCTGAACAGCATCTTATAGACATGCTTTGTGCCAGTGGATTCGACGAGGATGACACATGGGGTCACCGCTCCTTAGAGCCAACAAAGACCGTTATCAGTAGCATGGCGCTGGCTAATTTGACGATAGAGTCAACACAACCTGGGTCGGGCGTTGTTGGCATGGCACAAAAGTTATTGCTTTTTTGGAGGAAGCCCGCTCGGAAATGCTGGTGGGATGGCTTGGAGCTGGAGAAATCAAAAGGAGTGGATCGGAAAATGAAAGTCTGGATCCGGAGGGTCTGGACTCTGGAAACCTGGATTACATAAAGAATTGCACAGGAAAACCGGAGAAAGGCCTTTCCAAGAACGGTTTGTTAAGCCAAAACCCGATAAGCATTGGTTAAGCGAAAATGAAGGAAGCATGGGATTTTAAACGTCAGGACACGTCAGGACACGTCAGGACACTACTCTCTTTCGCTACATTAGTCGTCTGCCATGAGCGATAAGTGGAAGGTACCCTTTCCCTCCTCCAGCAAATCGAGAGGCTGACATAGTCCTTACAGTTTACCACTTTACTCAAATAGAAATAATATCATGAGGCTTCGCTGCCTTGAATTAGTCGTACGAGTACGAGTACGAGTACGATAAGACGTAAGATTTTCCAATATTCGAAGGATTCGCATGTAAGAAAACATCAGGCTAATAGTAGGGGATAGAAAAGTATTATAGGAAAAGACTACACATGAAAATCGCGTGCTTTTCCTTGGGGTCACTTTGGGGTTGTTGAAATTATGGCAGTCCTAACGCTCCGCCCAAGCCCTAATGAGGAGGAGGTATGACTCACACCTCTCCAATAAATTCCCCTCGGCACCCCACTCAGAAAGTTATCTCCATCCCACAGCCACACCATCACTGCTACTTCTCTCACATTGCTTCGCGATGCAACAAGCCTAATCTCAAAGTTCGTTGTAATACCATCGCGCCGGCACCTTTCACCGTCACTTTCTAGACCCTTCTCTCTTATCCCGAAAAATTGTCAGAAGCTCTTTACAGCTTTCAATTTCCATATAGCCAAATATGGAGTCTCACAACGAACCCAGCAGACCAGCGCTTAATGCACACCCGAGCCAATTCATTCAATCCCTCAATGTCGTCTTTACCTGCGGCATCGGCAGCCGCGTGGGCTTCTGAGACCGCAGACTCCGAGACCTCGCCGTTTCTCATATCGGATTTCTCTTCTTCTGTTTTTGATGTGAAGGAGATCACGGCAGCCGCGCACGCGTGCAAAAATGCAGAGCTACCGATAGCATATTCATCTCGTTTCACCCTGCACGAAGGCTCTTCTTCTTCGTCTTCGCTCTCGACCCCTTTGACTGGTACCATTAGCCCCATGGAGCTGATGATGCCGACCTCAAGCTCATCTTCCGCAGAGATTCTCTCCCTCGCTTCACCGTCTTTTGAGTCATGTCAAGACAATTTCGGCTCGCCTCTGATCGGCGAGGATCACCCGGTTTCACAATTTGGGTGGAAGTCACTCTTTCAGGATGGCGCAAGTGATCCGGCTATTGTGGACGAAACGAAACCCGTCGCCAATCTCAATGGTCAAAAAAACAAGAAGAACGGAACTGACAAGGTAATAGCAGATGAGCACGAAAACCGCACAGCAATGAAACGGGCACGGAATACTCTTGCGGCACGCAAGTCTCGTGCGCGAAAACTTCAGCGCATGGATGAGCTTGAAGAAAAGATTAGGAACCTAGAGAAAGAGGTCTCCTACTGGAAGGACAAAGCAATCAAAAGTTAATATTTTAACGTATCATGGTTATACCACAATTGTTTCACATATTTATTTGCCTTCGATATCCTGTAGCAACCCATTGATGCCAGCCGGCCCAATCATGAAGTCAACCATAATTATTCGTACGTATCTGCCAGAGCCACAAGCAATTGCGCTAGGCATCGCTTAGTAGCGGCGTCGTCACGTAAGACTTGGCTGAAGGTCGCATCTCGCAAAGGTTCAGGGAGGCATTGCCGAAGAGCTTCCCTTGCTCGAGGATTATCACTCAGCCGCAAATAACAGCGTACGACATGCTTCAATAGTCTGACAGCTTGTTGTTCCACCAATTGTGTAACCATATTACTCAGGACAGTTCCCACAGCGTAAAAGCGCTCGTACGTCTGGCATATGTAGGCTAATCCCATATCATCAAGTAGAATCTTCTGCACAATAAAAATCGCTACTGTTTTACTTAACTCTGACCCAGTCTCCATGATTCTTAAGCATAGAGGAATGATCTCCGTTGAAAGCAGGAAGTTAATAACCTCGGACGAGTCATTCTTCACCAAGGCTCCTATAACACCGAGGGAGGTAAGCCTTAGGTACTCAAATGGCCGAGATTTTGAAGTCGTGTTTAGAAAGGGATACAAGAAAAGAGGAAGGTGGGCTGACAAGTAAGCAAGATTAAATTCTCACAACGTACCGTTGAGGAACAAAGCGCGCGTCTCGGTATGAGAAGCAACACATTGGAGCAGAGCCAGAGCGTTACACACTCTATTTGATGCATGTGCTGTGAGATTTGCAGGACTCAACAGAGGGTACACCGAAATGATCTCTTGTAGAAGAGTCGTCATTACCCCAAATGAATGCCACAAGATAAGTGCCAGGTCGTTGTATTGCTCCCTCTTCTTGCTTAGCTCTAACAGGGCTTGCTCTCGAGAGTTTCCGTGCATGAGTTCAACAATCCATTCGTAGATCTTTTCATCATCGCCGGCGAGATGGATACCTGATAAAAGAGAATTACTCAGCACACCGGCCACCGGAGCAGGACGTGGAACATATTGATGCTGATGAGAAGAATGGCCCCATGACTCTGCCGTGCTATAATTCGGAAATTGCTGGTGCATGTTACAATGCGCGATGGAGTGGGCCCGAGCTCAATGCACGTGGATTTTATATCATGTTAGGCCACGCAACAAAAGCTTGATAGAAAATCCTGGAACTGCAACGCGCACACACGCGACCTTGAAAATCGACATCCGATAGTCGGGACATTCGAAGGGGCGGGAAAAAGGGAGATAGCTACGGGTGGTCCTAGAAGCCATGATGTACATCTACCAACATTATTAGAAGGGCTTTCCAGGGCATAAACCGCAAATCGGTAAATTCCCATCAGTAGTCTTTATAGAGTGTTTGCACTACCGTTGGGACTGAAAGAGATATGTTCCCGAGCTATGTCTCTCCTCGTAAACTGGCTTTGCGGAACGCGTTCCGGGGTTTAGGTCTTCGCAGCGTCGCTGATCTGGCGATGAGGCAAAAATAGATGGAAGTTACTGGCACTACACGATCTACATCTCATCAAGACAATACGTAGGAGCTCCTATCAACATATCTACCTTTATAGCGAGACTAGCGAGTTAATATCGCCGAATCTGTAGACGTGAATTTTAGAGGGCAATCACCTCGAGCTATTTTGGGTGACCTATACTATACGTAGGTATAATAAACCTTGGGCGAGCTCATCAATTCGGTGTGTCAGCCAAGGTTTATTGCCATCACCAGTAATATACATATATTATTACATTATTGACCACCATCAGCTGTGCCAATAATTCAGCCAATTCCTGCTTTTATAGACGTAATGCACCTAATATGCTGCTAGCTAACGATTTATACTGCCAAGGGTCACCACTCAACCGCTTGAATTGAATCCCATTCAATGAAAGTAATGGGATTTTGACGATATGGATTTCAAACCTTAGAATCAAAGAGCTTCCTAACTGTGAAGTAACTTTCTCTGCAGCACACGGAAGCACGTCATTAGACCATTCGTTAGTCTTTGCTGCACTTGACGAACGGCTGCGACGTCTATTGCTTTTCCATTTGCTCACTTCGTTTAACGGAGTCTCACTTGGGCTCCGATCAACGACACTTTGAAGGTCAATGCTAGGCCAATGCACACAAAGAAACCCATCAGATATAGAGTGCTTATCGACGCCCAGACGTTCTAGCACTGTAGATACATCAGCAATGATTTGCGCAGCACTTTTCGAAGAAGTGGTAGTGACAGAGAAAAGTCCTTTTAAAAAAACTGGTTTGACTGCCAAGTTAGCTTGAGAAATCTGCCCGAGATGATTTCGTGAGCCAAATCCCATTTCCGCTTCTGTCATTGGTTCTTCAGATTTTCCAATAGATGTTTCATCAATCTCTGGCATTCGACGAAGGCCACTATGCTGCTTAATTGACGAGTCGTTTTGATTCGCGGCCCGTTGACGTCCATTTTTTCGCGTGTGACCAGTTGAGTTTGCTCTTATTGTCGTGGCCGCACCAGCAATCATTTTCGTCGTTTCTGGGACTGGCAATTGTCCCGTGGCCGTTCGGGAACTATAGTCGACCTGAGGGAGACTATTCGATCGTCGAATAATATCCTGATCTGTAAGAGAGTGGTTTGGCGACGAAGTCTCTGGGCCGTTGTTACGCCCCTCGAAATACTCGCCGAAGCCGACTAGATTAGGCTGCGCTGATCCGTCTTTCCTCGCCTTGTTATATGAATCAAAAAAATCCGAGGCAACTCGTGCGCTTATGCGGCGTAACAGGCCCTTCCTACCCCCATTCATTTTCTCCGTAGATAAAACAGGACTTCGGCCCTTTTTTTCTGTCGACAGCCTCTGAGATGTGAGTTCGGCAGTAGTGCTTATCTCGGTGGAATTTACTGCCGATTTTACTATATACTCATGACCGCTCGCAAAGGAAGTATCTCCACTGCTTCGGGGAGTATACGCCGATTCCGGTTTTGGTATATTCGGAATCACAGCAGACTCCTTCAACACCATGCCATCCTGTCTCTCCACCCGCATGCGCCGTTTTTCACGTACCAGGTGGTATATAGACAGAATTGGATCGTAAGCATAAACCACCTGATTTGACACTGCATTACGGTCTTCGTTTGAAGTCGCACGATCTGAATTGCTCGAGGAAGAGCTTATCTTTTTATAGAAATCAATGCCAAATTTTCGCTTCTCCCAACCCTGAGCAATTGCAGCCTGCCTGGAAAAGTCACTCATGGTCATACTTTCAATGTACGAGTCCGATAGAAGAACACCTTCAATGCGTGTTCGGATATCGTTCTCGGACCCAAAGTCAAAACCTCTCATTCCTTGAATCACATCGGGCTCGAGGGGCAGCTCCAAGGGCAGCCGCACAGGTATATGATTTGCCGCTGGAGCATCGTATGTTTTCGTCATCCAGGGATGTGACACGACCTCTAATAATGAGGCACGTTGCGCTGGTTCAGTAATTAACATGCGAGACAACAGATGTCTACAATCTGGAACGCTTAGTAAGCAAAATGAAAACTTACCTGAAGAAAGCCAATTGGGATATTCCACTACTCCTCGCTTTATCTTGGCATGCAAAGCCGGCATACTCTGGTCATCAAAAGGAACCCTCCCACACACAAGAACGTACAACACTATACCAAAGCTCCAAATGTCAACTTCAGGCCCAACATAAGATTTCGCATTCAGCAATTCAGGAGCGGCAAAATACAAAGACCCGCAAAATGTGTGTAGACGCGACCGTTGAGAAAACAGATTCGAGAGGCCAAAATCTATTATTTTTATGTTGCCATTCTTTGAGATGAGGATGTTCTCAATCTTCAAATCTTTTGATTAGCTTCTGATTAGAGGATGATCATACCCCGATGAACGATGGAATTGCAATGACAGTAGTCAAGTGCGCTGCCTATTTGTCGTGCAAATTTTCTGGCCTGTTTCTCTCGTAGTCTCCCGTGTGAGATAATATAATCCAGCATTTGGCCACCATCTATATATTCGAAAAACATATAGTAACAGCTGGGATAAATGAGCATTTCCTTCATCGCACAAATGTAGGGGTGTCGTAATAGAGTGACTATTGCAGCTTCACGAATAGTCCTGACTTCCTTACTCTCCTCTCTAGCTATTTTCGCAGCGTCTGCTCCACCGCCACTTGGATGGTCTGCCCGAGGGATGATTTTGACAGCGGCATACTCTCCTGTAATCGTGTTTTTGGCAATCTTGACTTTTCCCATACTCCCAGCACCGATCGTTTTACCAAGAATCCAATTTCCTACATATCTTTTCTTTGTAGATCCATTCCATGAATCCTGGGACTCCGGCTTAATTTTAGTTGGAAAGGCTCTGGAATTTTCTGCCGTGATTGCCTCTGAATTTGATGCGCTTATATTGCAGCTAAGCCGCTCCACTGAAGGTCCATGCGACATGCTTTCCTGCGGCTTCCGGCAACCGAAGTGATGCAGGATCGGCCAATCTCGAAGCCCGAGGAAGGGCCGGAACTTCCAGCGACAGATAAGCTAGTTGGAGTAATCAAACAGCTACTGATTTAAGAGGTGGTGGGGAATTGTCAAGTCTGAAGCATATCACGTGAACGGTATTCCGCCGCCAGAACAACCGCCAGAACCACCGCCAGAACCGCCGCCAATAAAAGAGAAGCGCTAATAAAGAAGAGGCTACGTATTTACTGCTGACAAGAAATGGGGCGAGAGTTGCACCGTGATCAGCGTTGTCGATAGGCGAGTAGAAATGGAGTATGGTGCGAGAGTGGAGCTGCTCGGGACGCCTTTGCCAGAGGTTAAGGGACGAAAAGACCAAAGCAATTTTGAACCTGTTTGGAAGCAGGAGGTACGAGATAGTAGAGGTCGGAAACGGCTTCACGGTGCATTTACAGGCGGCTTTTCGGCAGGCTATTTCAATACCGTTGGTTCCAAGGAAGGTTGGGCGCCAGCATCTTATACGTCTTCAAGAGATGCACGCGCCTCGGTTGTGGCGATGACACAGAAAGATTTCATGGATGAAGAGGACTTCCATGAACGAGATGAAGAGAGAAATATTGTGCCCCTTCATCCAACTGAGCTGGACGTCCCCAACAATAAAGATCGGCAACGAGATATCATGGGCGAGACGTTGCTAATGTGTCTAGGGTGGGAGCAGATAGCTGGATCGACGCAGTCGAAAATCCCGAATGTACTTTTGAATCAAAGCGATGGCAATAAGGCGGGCCTCGGGATGATTGCCCGGACCGAAAACACCATTTGTCCGGATAAGAAACTTAAATGGTCAAGAGGCAGGCTCGGTACAGTCATTGTGGCCGAGACGACATGTGACGAGGTAATTGATGCAGATGACGAGGAGCCGTACCAAATTCGGCCAGTTTTCCTGCGCGATAGAAAGCCTAGTGGCTACACATCTGGGACAGGAAGGATACAGCCTTATGCGATTAATACGCCAGAGGTGCATGATGTGCGGGGCTTCGTCTTATGCAACACCGTTTCCCATTCCATAGTGATGGATTTTGGATTGCCAGTCTTGCCTAATGATTTAAAAATTGGCTGCCCATATGACATTTTAGGAGTCAAAAGTTTCACCAACCCTGTCAGACGAAATCTTAGCGAGGAAGTGTTGAGTGACGTATATCTTTCTTCCGTCGAAGAAACGACGGCGAGAGACATAAGCAGCATTTCGGACCATTTCAATACGGAATCCCTGAGTACTTCAGCTGCTTCGTACATGTCTGAGCGATTTCGATCTTCATTTGATCAAAGGCCCACACTTCAAGCAAGTAGTGGAGATTCAAAGGCGAATACTCGGACTCCGAGCCGGTTTCTCGGCAGATTTATCCCCAGCCGTCTGCTCTGCAAGAGATTCGGGGTTGAGGAGCCGGCTATCGACACAACAGCACTTGCAGAAAATCTGGGGGGCTAGATACCCAAGTACCAATGCGAAACATATTATTGTAGATTGGGAGATGGGGGTAGGTATCCATCCTTGTCGTTTAGGTTTAGGAGGACTTCCGTTTGTGGAAATAGATAAGCCAATCGGCCCCGCCCATGGGCCCAACTTTTCCCCATGTGTCCCAATTCGGTATCGTAATGAGTGAATCCCATCCGTCTCCCGTGCCCTTCTTCGCCACCTGCCTTTCCCTCCCGGAGAACGCCCCTTCGTTTGTTTCGCCATCCAACGCCTTGTCCACACAGGTTTGACAAAGCGACCCGCCTACCTCTTGGCAATTCTCCAGTGAGATCCTTGCCCACTATGGAACGCACACCCGACGAGGGCGCTGGCGGAATGACCGAAGAAGCAGATGCAAGCCATTTGAGCCTTCTAAGTCCCGCCCAATTGTCTTACTTTCAGACTACCTTTGGAAGCAGCCCCCTCACAGATGGTACCCCCATGAACCTACCAGAAGTGCGCAACAGCCCAACGATGCGGACTGGCGACCAACAATTGAAACCTGGGGCTTCAAACCCCAACACTTCCCTCAATGAAGAACCAAATACTACGTGCCCCAAAAGACGTAGGAGGAAACAAGAACGTTTGACGGACAACAATGGTGAAGAGGAGGCTGCTAAGACGCCACAGATAAAAAGGCCTCTGAATTCTTTTATGCTGTACAGACGGATGAAGCAGCGTGAGATTCCCTTCCAGAATCACCAAAGAGTGTCACGAGTCATAGGAGCGCTATGGAGAAATGAAACTGCCGAGACAAAAGCCCACTTCGCAGCGTTAGCCGATATAGAGCGCGCAACGCATTTGAGAGATTATCCAAATTACAAGTTTTCTCCCAAGAAGCGCAAAACTGACACCGACTCTTCACGTGTGGCTCCCAATAAAGCAAAGAAGAAACCAGCAGCAAACGAGAATGCAGAGGAAATAGAAGTTCTTCGTGCTTTGAGTGCTTCCGCCGCGGGAAAATCAAGAGGCAACGCTTCTGACATAGCAATTGCCCAACTTGCGCTAAGGGATCCTGTTAGCAGCGGAAACAGCGCGCGTCACTCACAGTGCTTCGAGAAACTCTTCAATATCAAAGACGCCGTGCCGACAAAAGCAAACCGTGGCGCTTTGTACGAAGATATTTTCCTGAGGCCCCCCAGCGCTGAGGCCCATATTGAAATGGGAAGACCTAATAGCTCACAACAGCCTTCAAATCCTGTAGGTCTTGGATTGGCGGGGTTGGGGCCAATCACAGAACCGTCCTCGAGTCTCACAGAAGTGGGCGAATCAGATGTTGATACATACTTCGCGGCTCTTCATAACTTTTCAGGCTCGTTGACTGCTCTCACTCCGTTTGCGGATGACTTGGCACACGCCAATAGTTCGGACAGGCCCTATCATTCTCACGACCGAAATCCTTTATCGCTCGGTTTTTGGCCTATTGAAGATGAGGCTACTTTCCAAAAGATTAGCCCTCCGGATTTGTGCGACCCCGAGACCTGGGCCCTTGCTTCTACTTCCAGGCAAAAACAGTAGATCGCTTATTAGCCAAAAGCAATATAGTAAGGATCCATTCGCTTTGAATACGTATTTGTGCATTATTACATCTGGCCAATGATTCCCTCCGCGACAACCTTCGTAAACACTCCCCGGAAGTTGTCACGCACAACGCGGTAGAGCCTTGTACCCTGTTCTGCCGGCCTATGCGCCAACACAAAGGAACTGGGCCGTACAGACGCTTGCCACGGCCATATTTATAAGCAGCTCATACATGTAAGACACGTAGGTATAGAAAGGTTTCTGTTTACGCGACTCCCAATCTTTTTCATCTAAATTTCCGTACAGGACAGGCTGTACAGTCTAATGTTCCTAATGCCATGCAAAAGCCCGTTCGCCATACCGTCTGGCCTTCAATCCAGAGCAAATGGGGGAATATACGACAGATGTTGATTAGTATATGGCATTCATCCTTTGAAGCCCAGCAATCCTATCGCCTAAGCACAGTGCGAGGCCTTGCAGCTTGGAGCGAATTCTTACATGCCCAACAATCTTTCCCGACGAAGAATCTTCCTCCTGTTCGAGACTTAAATTGGCTAAAGCATCCTCGCCAAAAATGCTTTGCGCGTAAAGATTTGCACTTAAGAAGCGACAATCTCCTTTTAAAGACGCATCTGGAGTTAAACAGGTCATGTTTGTGTTTTGTGTAAGATGTTTTAAGAATTTCCGTAAAGAGCCTGCTTTGGATGTGATGTTCACTTTGTTCTCCCATTCAAACTCTGTCCACATGCTTCTAAATTGCGTTTCAGTACACTGTGATGGCTGTATATAGTCCATTACATCGATATGAATATCATTGAGTATAACGATTTTTGAATCCGTAGCAGCCGGTCCTTCATAGATGACGTTACCAAAAATAACCCCAGTATCGGTGGAAGAGACCTTGATGGTAGACTGAACACTATGAAACGCATGCGGTCCCAGGTTATGCGCCGTCGGACGCTCAACAACCTTCAAATCACCAAGAGTTGCAAGTTCCACAGAAAGATTCTGCAATGTCTCTGAGGTTTGATTCACCAAAAGTATATCTAGTACAACGTCAAACTGATGAACTTTGACGTACGCCTCAGCATACACGGGATCCGAAAAGCCGGTAAGCTGCACAACTCTTTTAAGCTTGGACACGGTATCGTCACCTGTGCCTTCTAAACCAGACATCTTGCTAAGATCGACTTCGAACTAGAAATCAGTCTCACGAAGGGCAATACAAACGTACCTCTTCACTAACATCATGGGCAATTTTATTAGAAAATTGCCGAATGAACAAAACATCGTCACATTGGGCCGACGCCTGCTGCTTCTCTCGCGCACTTTGATCCATTCGTTTGCTTTCTTCCGTAGCAACCATGGCACGGAATGCTTGACGACTCCTCTGGAGGAAAACATCCTGCAGTGTGTCGCGATGAGCCGTATCCGACAAAGCTCGAACACATGAAATTATACGATCGATCGAGTCCTCGTCAACCTTGGTTTTGGAAAATTGAGATAAGCCAACTCGAATAATGGAAATCATGGTCAGCATAGCTTCAGCACGAAGTGCATTTGTACGAGGGCCATCCTCGGATTTCTCTGCGTGACGCATGACAAGTTTTGTGAGTGTCGCAGAGAGGACCGAAGCCAAGTAGTAATCACCGTCGAGAATGAGAGATCGTAAAGGCGGTTTTTGAGACGAGTTCACTGCTTCAAATTTTGCATCAGCTGCCGATCGGCTAGTGAGTGCCGACTCTGTTGCATACGTGCCATCTGGTAACACTCGTGGCATTGCTGGCTTTGAACGAAGTGCTCCATTGAGTGTTGTTTCTTTAAGCTCTTCGCCATCATCATCAAGCAGACGTTGTTCCGACGACAGCAACGGAATCTCTCCGAGACCAGCTCGAATGCGTTTCCACGCGTTTCGTATATCTATGATTAGAGGATGTATGACAAAGGAACACCTTCTTCTTCGATACAGTATTCACCAATAATCCATAAAGCCCCTCGATACACTTTTCCTGACCGAATTTCTCCTAAGACACTCAAAAGCCTTCTCAATACTTCCCGACGAAGATTAGAATATCGTTCTATAACTTCTCTGCCATTAGCTTGAACTCAGAGAAGGACTGACTTCACGAATTCAATTACATCAACTGCCGACCCTCCATCAACATCAGTCACAACATCCATAAGCACGTCGACTACTGTAGCGGCAACTTGTGAAAATTTGATAGCGCAAAGATGAATTGATTGCACAAGTAGTTGACGGTACTCAATGCTCTTTTCATATTCTTGATCTATTGTTTTCACGAGTTCTTTCTTCATCAACAAGACAACCTCCTCAACATTTCTGTTGGAGATCATGTCCATGACTATTGACAAAGCCTTCCGTCTTACGTCCATATCGGGACTAGTGTGTAAGCAAAGACCTTATTTCATGAACAAACCTCGAAAGTACACGTAATATGTCAAGAATCAAGTCGTCAAGTACCCCAGGGTGAGTTAACCTTATTTCATTGACACGATTGAGCACAATTATTTTGACATTGTTGTCACTCTCCTTGACGATCAACTCGATGAATTTCTTAGCAGCTGCCGCAATCGCCATTGGATTGTTTGTAAGCGTTGTCAATGACATAGCAGCTTCGTAGACAACGGTATTTGTGGAGGCTTCTAGCAAGTCAAACATAAGACGCAGATAGCGAGACTATACAGAGTTAGCGACAATAAAAGTGATATTAACCTTATTGCCCGGATTCGTTCTTGCATCCTTTCGAATGAATTCTATGATGGCCAGCTGCATAAGTTCATCCATGTTTTCTATGGTTTCAAAGACCTGCTGTAGATACTCTAGCGTTTTTCCAGAGCTAATACTCTGCAATGCAACAAAAGCGTTCCGTCTGCATGTGGCGTCTGTCTCAGCTATCAGAATAGCGGCCAAAAGATCCGGAGCGTCGGGTATCAGGTGTGCTGAATGGTTATAGATAGATGAGACAGCAAACACGGCATTCTTTCGAACATACGCATGTCGATGGTCGAGACAAGCGCGACAACTTGGTAATAGCGGTTCCAGTAGTTCGGCCTCTTTTAGTCTGCACAGAAAGCGAAGAGTCGCACCTCGAATATATTCATTAGGATGCTGAATATCATTCCTCATTGCATTGCAAACGAGAATCATCTCTTGTTTTAGCTTGCCGTCAGAGTTCAATTTAGGGCAGATTTCGATGAAAAAGTAGAGAAGTTTCTTCAACGCTTTCGACTTGGAGGGCATGACAAATCTTATAATATGCATCAGTAGTTGCGGTAGTGGATTTCCATTGAGCATGACGATGAGAATGCGTCGCATTGTGTCCAGCTTCGTCTCATCGTTGCCTTTCTCTAGTTCCGTTTTGAAGTCCTGAACGCTTGTTTGGTCCGAGGTGCCATCTTCCCGGACCAAAGTGTACATGGAATCCATATCTCTTTTGGTAGTCGCGCGACGTACTGTGTCGTGGGTGGTTTGGGCAGGCAAATATTACGAAAATCTCTGTCTCTCTGGGAGGTGGTGGAGTGTGGAATGAATGGACACAACAGCACCAAACCCGGAGCCCTTCTACGTACGCTATTATGCCGGCCATTCGGGCCGCTTTGGCAACGAGTTCTTGGAATTTGACTTTAGGGCTGTCGGCGATGGGACAGGTGCCATTGCGCGCTATGCTAACAATTCGAACTATCGCAACGACTCTCTTATTCGCAAGGAGCTCTTTCTTAGCAACTCAGTACTAGCAGAAATGAAACGCATCGTAAGGGAAAGTGATATCCTGGGCGAAGATGATGCTCATTGGCCGATGAAAAACAGGGATGGGAAGCAAGAGTTGGAAATACGTCTCGGGCAAGAGCACATATCATTTGAAACCTGCAAGTTGGGGTCTCTAAACGATGTGCAAGAGAGTGACGATCCGGAGGGCCTGCGGGTGTTTTATTATCTGGTGCAAGACTTGAAAGCGTTAATATTCTCTCTAATATCTCTGCATTTTAAGATACGGCCTATTTAAGGGCAGTCGGCGAGGAACCTCCTGGGAGAAGCAACCAAGCCAGCCGGCCGGCCTCCCATCGACTTATATAGACAGTCAGAAGAAGTAAAGCTGGACGTGCAGATGGAGCGTATAATTCCTACTACTCTGTACTATTGGTACCGTACCTTGGCACTCGTGCGTGACCTTCCCCAGTCTATTCGTGACGACCACCCCCACACTACCATCACCCACACGACCGTCACCCCTCGACGCACAGCCCATATTGCACTCGGCAAGGATTGAGAGTCGTAAAGGCGAACATGCCCGGGGGCCAAGAAGGACCCGCGGACGTCCGTGCCGACTTGACCAGCATGGTTGCACGCCACAGTGGCCACGCTAGTCTATTGGAGGCCATCACTTCGCTTTCCAAAGAGATGCCAGACGAGAACGACACTGATCAGGGCCCAGATCACGAGCTCAGGGGTCTGATTTCGCCCCCAGCCCTACCATCACTACACTCCTCTCAGAGCGCGTTGCCAATCTCAGCTGACGATGTGAGCAGTAAGACGCGGCCATCTATCACTACTTGTGGCGCGGAAGATCTCTCATGCCGAATTCTTCCATCGGCAGTATCCTATCTCCGTTCCGGAACTCGATTTGTAGGGACACAGCAATCTGGCAGGTCTACTTACGATGTCAGTGTTGAATTGAAGCATGTAAATTTCCAAGAATCAACTTTATGTGGATATCTTCGAATCGCCGGATTGACAGAGGACAATCCTACTCTGACTACTTACTTTGAGGGAGAAATTATTGGGCCGCGGTTCTCTTTTCTTACTAAACACCCGGACTGGGGAGCAAGCGAGAAAACTGATCTACAACATTGGGCGCGTTTCGCGTCCTGGAGACCCCTAGCTAAACAAGCTCGCAAGCACGATTTCTGTCTTCGCAGTTTTGCTCACAAGGAACACATTTACATGCGGTGGAAAGAGTGCTTTCTAGTCCCAGACCACCATGTACAGAGTATTAGTGGGGCTTCTTTCGCGGGGTTCTATTATGTCTGTTTCAACCAGATCACTGGAGATGTGTCCGGCCTCTATTACCATCAGTCATCCGAGAAATACCAGCAGCTCGAGCTAAACCATGTCCAAACCCTGGGCCGCTATGGCGTCTTTGAATTTAGATAGACCATACTACGATGTTAATATATTTAAATACCAAGGCATGAAAGGCACAGGCTGAAAGGCTGTCTTTTCTTGATATCTATTCGGCTGTACTACTTTGTACGACTTAGTTAATTCGGAGCCGCACAAACAGCATCACGTGGGAAGCCGATGAATGGAACCGCAGCAACCAAAGGTCTGGTTGGACAATTCGCATCTTGTGAATCGTCAAAAGGCAGATCGCGAATATCAACATAGTCCCTTAGCAGCGGAGACGTCTAATCTGACCAGCTCTGTGACGTCATCATCCAACGAGTCCAAAGCAGAAAGCAGACATGAAATGCCTGTGAACAATGGCCAGTCTGTAGCGTCAGTGAGCACGCGACTAACCAGGGATGCAAATGCCCAGTACAAAGCACAAGAAAAGGCCTACATGCAAATTATGCGGCAGGATTCAATTAATGAAAATGAATTGGTACCGGTTAAGTTTGGGCTTGACGTGGATACCGATGATACATCTCCCATTTCAGAGAATTCCACTGATGGGAGGGTTTCACCTACACAGCTGCCTCGTGAGTCCTCCTTCGATTTCCCGGACTCGAGTCTAGACTTACCCGAAAACAGAGAGAGAGTCGAATGGCAGACGATGCTACGCAACGTTTTAAAAGGTGAGGTTTTCAGCTCTGAAAAGAAGCGTATCTCTGGTGCTGCAATGGTCTCAAACCCCGAACACGGGAAGGCAGAACTATGGGTTGAAATCAAGGCGAAAGTCTATAATCGCTCAGCAGAAATGCAACGAAGGCTACTGGAGAAAGTGAGAGGAGAGGTTGACTCAATCCTTGCCGAGGTGATACACTTCCAAGTGCAAAAAACCGGTGTTAGTGCAACAAGGCAAGTGAAAGACATATTGAGAAAGGTGGATTTCGTCGAATTATTGTGGCCTTCAAGGTCTGCGATTATAGCTAAGAAGCCGATCTACGAATCGGCAGAGTTTCAACGTAATCTTGAAGCGTTAACCGCTTGGAGTGCAATAACGGAAAGTGTGCGCTCCCAAATAGGGGCTCTTCAAAGGTGGGTTGGTAATGAAGCTCTCGATTTACATCACGTCGGTGAGAAAGCAAGCGATGATCCGATGGAGGAACATTCTTTCATCGAGAGGCTACTAAAGAATAATGGTCTTTCTCGCATATTTGAAAACCGAACCTTAATGGGAATCAGCTTTTTGATTGAAAGAGCAAAAGCTACTATGATAGCTTATGCGGTGAGTTTTTCGAAGATGTCCCTGCCTTCGTACCTTGCAGATCTACTCATACTGATCAACTTTCCGATCCGTCTTGTTGAAGGTGCTCTCATCTTACGACTGACTTATGCCAAAAAATTGCTCGATCCATCGAGAGTAATAACCTACCAGATGCGTGACGATTTCAATCTGCTTATCAATTTTGCTGTCAGAATAAAAAGTGAGTGTATCAGATTATTAAAGCCGCAGGTTGGATGGAATTTACCTTCGGTGATAGGAGAAAGTTTTGATACGACTTTACTAGATGCACTTCGGTTCTATTTTCGACTATTAAATTTACAAATGTCCGATGAAAATAGGGTTGTATCAAAGGAATCAGATATTCTAGAACAAGAGTGGGAATTCCTCACCTATGTAGCAGGATTTGTAGAAGGCGGCGATATGGAAGTTGCAGAACAATTCAGTATCTTAACGAACAGATTGCTGAGTCGATTGATGATCCAGTTTGAAAGTCAACTTAGTGGACCACCCACCATGTTGGGGGTTGAACTCGTTAAATGGTATTCGGCTCTGATAGCAGATGTGCGCCAGCGTCATAGGAAGCTATTGAGATTTTCAAAGTAATTATTTGGCTTGCATGATTCTGACTGCAGAATACTTACGAATCGATTTGAAAATTCGGCCGAATACATACTAAGCCACAATCAGATTCATGCGTTGCACGAAGGTCTTGTCGCCACTGGTCATTTTCAGGCGTATACAGCTAGCGTTGAGCATGATGGAATCATCATCTTGGGAGACCCGTCACTCTACGAGCGTCCAGGAAAAGTCACAGATATATTGCGTGCAACTTACCCTTCTGATGCAAATGCTGAAGAAGGAGATCCATACGTCTTAATAATAAATGCGAATGAGAGGTTTTCGTGGAAAGGAAAGAAAAGAAATGTTCATATGCACGAGCCAAACTTAAATTTACAGAAGGGAAGAGTTCGACTTGTATCCGAAAGTTTACCCGATCGATTGAAGAGAGCGAGGACATGTTTTTCGTCGGCCACTGAGAATCTTCTTGAACTTATTGTCGGAGAACGAGCAAACATCCCCAGACTGAATCGAGAAATAAGAAAAATCAAAAAGACTGTCCGCAAAATAGCATTCTCGGTAATGGACAGCGTCGCAACTATAAGAAGTCAATGTTACGGAAATGGTTGCCAGGACCTAGTCCAGTCAGTTTTTGATTTTGCCATCCAGTTGGGCCAGCGTTCAGTGTATTATATGGAGCCTAGTAAACGCGCAGAGACTTACCTGAGATTGACAAAGCTAGCAATTGACTGGATTAGCTTTGCTTGTGACGATTGTATCGCATCCGATCGGAAAACGTTCAAATTTGCGATTGTGGCACTGGAAGAAGCTATGACCCGGACGTCCGGAACCAGCATCATTCAACTCGACGAGGAGGATTTTTCGCGCATGCGGGTCAAAGTGGCTCGCTGTATGACACTTTTGATATCACATTTCGATATTTTAGGAGCGCGTTCAGCTCTTGCCGCTCAGACGGAAATGGAGAAGCAAGATCTGGTAAAGTTGCAATCAAAAAGAATGCCAATTGATTTTGACTCGAGTCAAGACGATGAAGCCAAATTACAGGCTGTGATTGATGAAAGGATGGCACAAATAAATGTGCTTGAGACGAGAAGAGATCAAT
>JAABUO010002657.1_pt1 | contig 21605 bp, 18 predicted proteins | sample 5559291 | NCBI WGS metagenome assembly JAABUO01 (sample SAMN10711878, study PRJNA513372) | rock metagenome | isolation source: Antarctica rocks | place: Antarctica: Victoria Land, Finger Mt sud
GTGGTGGCGGACAGACACCGGAGGAGATCGGAGGGGAAATAGTGCGCGAAATGTAACAAGAGTCGAGGAGAGGGATGAGGGAGGTAGTTGGAGGGGAAGTGGCCTTTTCGATCTCGTCTTTATGTATTGTAGTTGGGGAGTTGGATCGTGACATTATCGACATTATCGAGACATGAGGGAGGAGGAGCAAGTGGACGAGTTTGATGGGGAGAGCACGCCAGAGGAGGGGGAGCAGATCACCAATGCCAAACTCATCCGCCAGCAGGACTCGGCCAGGCGGAAGCGGGAGCACGAGGAGCGCCACGGACGCCTCGACCACATGAAGGCCCAGGACAGCGCGCGCCGCTTCGCCTACCTGCTCGGCCTCACAGACCTCTTTCGCCACTTCATCGACATCCGCGCCCAGAGCGATGGTGACTTTGCCCAGATCGTGAAGGAGGCAGACTCCCTCAACGCCCGCAACTCCCGGCAGGCCAGTGGGGCGCGCCGCGGCAGCAATCGCCACACCCACCGCAAAACAGAGGAGGAGGAGGACAAGGAGCTGCTGCAGGACGAGCGGCGCGAGGAGCAGCACACCCTCTTCACCGAGTCGCCCGCCTTCGTCCAGGGAGGGGAGATGCGCGACTACCAGGTGCAGGGCCTCAACTGGATGATCAGCCTGTATGAGAATGGCATCAACGGCATCCTGGCCGACGAGATGGGGCTGGGCAAGACGCTGCAGACCATTGCCTTCCTGGGCTACCTGCGCTACGTGCAGGGGGTCAGCGGTCCGCATCTCATTGCCGTTCCCAAGTCCACCCTCGACAACTGGGACCGTGAATTCAAGCGCTGGACCCCCGAAGTGAAGGTGCTCATCTTGCAGGGTGCCAAGGAGGAGCGGGGCGAACTGGTCAAGGAGAGGCTGCTCACCCAGGATTTTGATGTGTGCGTGACCTCCTATGAAATCGTGCTGCGGGAGAAGACACACCTCAAGAAGTTCGCGTGGGAGTACATCATCATCGATGAGGCCCATCGCATCAAAAATGAGGAATCCATGCTCGCGCAGATCATCCGCATCTTCAACTCTCGGAATCGCCTTCTCATAACCGGCACTCCCCTGCAAAACAACCTTCACGAGCTGTGGGCATTGCTGAATTTCCTCCTTCCCGACGTCTTTGCTGATTCGCAAGCCTTTGATAGCTGGTTTGCCAGCCATGAGAGCGAAAGTGGAAACAAGGGTGAGGACACGGTGGTTCAGCAGCTGCACAAGGTACTACGGCCGTTCTTACTGCGACGCGTCAAGGCTGATGTGGAGAAGTCGCTCCTGCCCAAGAAGGAAATCAATATCTATGTAGGCATGTCGGAAATGCAGGTGCGCTGGTACCAAAAGATCCTGGAGAAAGACATCGATGCCGTCAATGGAGCTGCCGGGAATCGGGAATCAAAAACGCGGCTGCTCAATATTGTCATGCAGCTGCGGAAGTGCTGCAACCATCCGTACCTCTTTGAGGGTGCCGAGCCCGGGCCACCCTACACCACCGACGAACACCTTGTTTTCAATGCCGGTAAGATGGTCATGCTGGACAGGCTGTTGGGCCGACTCCGCGAACAGAATAGTCGCGTGCTCATCTTCTCCCAGATGAGTCGTGTGCTGGACATTCTGGAGGACTATTGCGTATTTCGTGACTACAAGTACTGCCGAATCGATGGACAGACTGCACACCAGGACCGGATTGCTGCCATAGATGACTACAGCCGGCCGGATAGCGACAAATTTGTCTTTCTACTTACCACTCGGGCTGGTGGACTTGGTATCAACCTCACTGCAGCTGACATTGTCGTGCTCTACGACAGTGACTGGAATCCCCAGGCCGACTTGCAGGCTATGGATCGCGCCCATCGCATCGGACAGACGAAGCAGGTTGTTGTATTCCGCTTCGTGACGGAAAATGCCATTGAGGAGAAGGTTCTCGAGCGAGCGGCGCAGAAGCTACGGCTCGACCAACTCGTCATTCAGCAAGGCCGTGCCCAATCAAAAGCGTCTGCAGCGGCAAACAAGGACGATCTGCTAACGATGATTCAACATGGAGCAGAGGCCGTTTTTCAAAAGACGGAAGGTGGAACCATGACGGACACCGACATTGATGAAATTCTCAAGCGTGGAGAGGAACGCACGGCCAACTTGAATGCGCGCTATGCAAAGCTAGGGTTGGATGACCTGCAAAAATTCACCTCTGACTCCGCCTACGAGTGGAATGGTGAGGACTTTGCCAAGCGCAAAACCAGTATCGGTACTTCATGGATCAATCCGACCAAGCGTGAGCGTAAAGAAGGGCATTATGCCATTGATCAGTACTACAAAAGCAAAATCTTTGGCGGGCGCGGTCCTTCGAAAGAACCAAAGGCTCCTCGTGCGCCAAGGCAAATTCATGTGTATGTTTGTATTGCTCTCCGTGTACTAACAAGCAGTCAAGATCACCAGTTCTACCCAGATCGACTTGTGGAGTTACAGGAGAAGGAGACATTGTACTATCGCAAACAGCAGGAGTACAAAGTCCCCTTGGCTGCTGGCACCAAAGATGATATAGGACAGCGTGAAGCGCAGCAGCGTGAGGAGCAAGAGCAGATCGACGGAGCAGAGCCATTAACAGAAGAGGAGGAAAAGGAAAAAAGCGAAATGTCGACCCAAGGCTTTGGCAATTGGCAGCGTCGAGAATTTCTCCAGTTCATCAGCTTGTGCGGCAAGCACGGGCGCAAGAATTTGTCGGAAGTGGCAGGAGAAATGGACACCAAGACAGAGCAGGAGGTACGTGAGTATGCAGCCGCATTCTGGAAACACTACCGTGACATTGATTCCTACGATCGCTATATCTCCCAGATTGAAGCGGGTGAGATGAGGACCCGTAGGCAGAGCCAGCAGCAGCGGCTGCTGCGGGAGAAGGTAGAGGCATACCGCGCGCCCCTGCAGCAGCTCCGCATAAACTATGGGACCGGGACGACCAAGAAGACCTACTCTGATGAAGAGGATCGCTTCCTCATGGTCTACATCGATCGACTCGGCCTCGACAGCGAGAACCTGTATGAGCGGCTTCGCGAGGAGATCCGAGAATCGCCACTCTTCCGCTTCGACTGGTTCATCAAGTCGCGCACCCCCATCGAGCTGCAACGACGTAGCACAACCCTCCTCTCCACACTGACCAAAGAAGCCGAAACCAGGAAGGGAAAGGAGGAGGAGACGGAGGAGGAGGACGACGAGCTGACGCCCCCGCCCAAGAAGTCCAAGACCTCCAAGTCCCGGACCAAGAACCGTTTGGCGCAGGTCAAGGATGAGGAGCAGCTGACGAGCTCAAACACAACGCGCGAGACGTCCCCGGCAACAGCCAGCGTAACAACCAATGGCTCGTCGAGGAAGCGTAAATAGACACCTGTAGAGTCCGCATCCAGACCGTGTATAGTATAATTCCCTCCCCTTTTTCACACCGGCACTTTGGGCCATCAGGCATGCTCCGAGCGAGCCTTCTTCCGATGCTCTCCCTCCTCCGCATTCGACTTGCGCTTCCTCCCAGCCCCGTCCGCATTCTTTGCCATCGCGGCCCTATCCGCCTTCTTCTGCTCCTCCAATTCCTGGAGAAAGACCTGCGGCTGATACTTCCGCAGCCACGACAAGGCGCACATGGGGTTCCGCTGGTTCTTGAGCTGCACCTGGTTGATGGATTCCTCGTCGGTCAGGATGGGCGATGCCTCGCGGATGTAGGGCGGCGTGGCACCCGGGATGTAATCGTCCTCCTGCACCTCCCCCTTGGAATGCGGCGGCGTGGCTTGCCCCGGGTGTCCAGTGCGCGTGTGCAGCTGCGGCGGCAGGTGTCCCGACTCGTTCACGTCCACGAGCACATCCAGCAACCGTGCATTCTCAAGGTTCATGCGTCGCAGCGTGCCCTGCACTTGCGTCATCTGGTGGAACAGGTCGTCTGACTCGCGCATCACGGCATTGAAGCTGGCGCGCATTTTGCGATACTTTTTCTTGAAGCTCTTGTGGGCCGCTTTGGGGGATTCCATGGTCGCTGTCGTGCGTTGCAATGGACAAGCTGCGTGTGACGGACGAGGCGAGGGAGGAGCAGGCAAAGCAGCTGGCCCAGGCGAATGTGGAGCAGACGGTGACGCCGTGGGACGTGCAGGGCGCGGTGGTGGACGGCGTCGATGTGGCCATTGACTACGACAAGCTGGTCGCCCAGTTCGGCACCCGGAAGATCGACGGGCCGCTGTTGGAGCGCTTCGAGCGCGTGACAGGACGCCGGCCGCACGTCTTCCTCCGCCGGGGCCTCTTCTTCTCCCACCGCGACCTGGAGCTGATCCTCGCGCGCTTCGAGGAGGGCAAGCCGTTCTTTCTCTACACCGGCCGCGGCCCGTCCAGCGACAGCATGCACATTGGCCATCTGATTCCTTTCCTCTTTACGAAATGGCTGCAGGATGTGTTTGGCGTGCCATTGGTGATTGAGCTCACGGACGACGAAAAGTACCTCTTTAGCAAGACTGGCCTCACGTACGAGAATGCCAAAACGTACGCCTTTGAGAACGCCAAGGATATCATCGCCGTCGGATTCGACCCGGCCCGGACCTTTATCTTTAGCGACTTTGAGTTTGTGGGGGGGGCCTACTACATGAACATGGTCAAGATTGCAAAGTGCATCACCATCAATCAGTCCAAAGCCACATTCGGCTTCCTCGATACCGACAATATCGGCAAAGCGCATTTTGTGGCCGTGCAGAGCGCCGCCAGCTTCTCCAACTCCTTTCCGCAAATCTTTGGCGCTGCGGCGGATATTCCCTGCCTCATTCCCTGCGCCATCGACCAGGACCCCTACTTTCGCCTCTGCAGAGACGTGGCGGCGCGCCTCAAGTATCCCAAACCGTCGCTGATTCATGCTCGCTTCTTCCCGGCGCTGGGCGGACCTCAAAGCAAGATGTCCTCGTCCAAGGAGACTTCGGCCATCTTTATGACAGACACCGCGAAGCGGATTCAACACAAGATCAACAGGGAGGCCTTCTCGGGGGGACAAGCCACGGTGGAGGAACACCGTGCAAAGGGCGGCAACCCAGACGTCGACGTGGCCTACCAATACCTCTCCTTCTTCATGGACGACGACGAGGAGCTGCAGAGTATCTATGATGAGTACAAGAGTGGCAGAATGCTCTCGGGAGAGTTGAAGAAGCGGTGCGGCGACCTGTTGAAGCAGGTCGTCGGGGACTTCCAAGAGAGGCGGAAGCAGGTTACGGACGAGATTGTACGTGAATTCATGGATGGGAAGCGGAAAATTGATCCGAGTATAAGAAAGTGAGTTTGCATATATTAGACATACCTGAACCTCAAGTATAAGCCGACCCTGCGCCACGTTCACAATGTCTACTTCCATCAGCTCGGTGATGTCTGGTACCGTTTCTTCAAGTGCCAATCGCAACACTTACAAGCCAGACGGGGTCATCACAAACATCTCATTTCCCTCCTAAACGTGAATTCTCAACTTGGGTTCGAGAGCCTGGTAGAGCATTACCTGCCACTCACCTCGACGTCGATTGCATTCTGAGTAACAAACATCTTGAGGAGCGCCCTGTGTTGCATTTTGGAAGAGACCTGCATCGCAAACTCGCCGCGGTCAACAATCTCCATGCGCTTCCTCGCATCTCGAAGCGCATCCTCTACCGTCATTTCGGCAAGGAAGGGCCGCACAGGGCTTCGAGTGAGATGGAGGCGTGTATCTACATGCTGCGACCATCCCTGCACAAATTCGTCCTGCGTTTCAAAGAGGAAAGGATTCGTTGCAATGACGCCACATGCGAATACACGCGACATGCAAAGGGTCGACGCAACAAGACTTCCCACAGGCTTTGTCGTGCCACGATGCATTCGATGCTGCCAGAAGAATGCTCCGAGAGAATCCAAGATAATCCATGCCACCTTCTTTGCATTGCTGGTCGTATTGGCAAGAAGCTTGGGCAGGTCGTCCACCACCTCCATGGCCGACTGCACGCTTTCCGGGCGGAAAACAAAGACAGCACTCGCCGCCTGCATGACCATCGCCGCGACATCTGTTGCAGCAGGTGGAATGGCTGACTTCCCTCGAGACGCGAATTCAGCTTGCACGAATTGTGTCATCCGGTGGACGAGCTGGTGAGAACGGAAGCTTCCATCCGTGTCCACAATGACGACCGCCATTCCCTGTCCCAGAGCGAGGCCCCGCCAGTCCTGGGGCAGCACTGCCCGAAGAACGAGGTACATGAGAAGCTGTGTTTTGCCTGATTTCGGTTCCCCAGAGATCTCAATCACGGTGCCCGTGTCGAAGGACAGAGGGAAACCAAGATCCCTAGACACTGGTCTTCCGCACAGAAGGTCAGCGAGACTTTCCTTTGTATCTAGAATTTCCTGCAATACCCGACTCATCTCCTCAATGGCGCCTGCCACAAGGCTCTTCCCAGCAAAAGAGATCTCGTCCAATCTCGACCCAAATCACGCATGGGATGCTTCCACTCCAACAAAGAGCATTACGCAGTACGAGTGCGAGCTTGAGGGATCCGCCTTTGTCACTTGCTTCGCCGTGAAGCGCTTCTTCAAACAGTGAGTCTCCCTCTCCCCCTTCCCCTGCTAATCAAAGCTGCAAAGGCGGAGTCGTAGAGGTCAGTGCGCAGGGGATCTGAGATCGTGAGCTGGTATGTTTATAGTGAGTACTCTTTCTCCTCCAATTCGAGTCCATCAACGACCATGAATGTGCAAGGAGCATACGTCAACCGAGTCCTGGCCAATCTGCGGCACGATCTAGACTTCCTGGCGGACGTGGGAGCCATCAACGAGCAGGCAAAGAAGGAGATACAGGACAGACTGCCGGAGAAATTCACGCAGCCCGAACAAAGGAAGCAGGATGTCCAGCAAGCTCCCGCTCAGCAGCAGCAGCCGCAGCAACCTCAGCACGCAAGAACAAACGGAGATCAGCAGGAGGCAGCTCCACCGCAACAAGCACAGCCGGTCCCTTCACCGGCCATGAATCCAGCTCAGATGCGGCCTGCACATGCCATGCAAGCGCCGGCACTCGGGATGGGCGACCTGTCTATACACCCGGGCGAGCGCATTCAAATCACCGAGTACTGCAATCAGGACTGGCTGCGTGGCCGGAATGGATATGGCAAGGAAGGCATCTTTCCCCGCTCCTACTGCCGCATGCTTGGCCCTCCGCCCGCTGGACCGCCTGCTGGACCGCACTTCCAGGGCCCTGCACCGCCTTACAACGGGGGGTATCCGGGTGAGAAGCAGGAGTACAATCCCCCCCTGCAACATGCAGCGACTGCCCCGTCCGAAGCTCCTGCACAACAGCAGCAGCAGCCTCATCACAGGTTTGGGCCGGCTGCCACGAAGATTGGAGGGAAGCTCGGCAACTCTTTCTTGTTTGGGGCTGGCGCTACGATGGGTGCGGATGTGGTTAATGCAATTCTTTAGTTTGGTAGTTCTAGTATAAGGCGTACATCCATGTTCTGACTGGACCGGTGCGATTGTAAATCGACGCCTCGCTCTACCACCCGACGTGTGCGCGGAAACCTGTCCTCAAAGCTGATCACGAGTTGCATATCTTCTTCTCCGTGATTACGTGCATTTTCATTTCAAAACATATGAGTGCCTCCAAGCGCCATGTGCTCTTCCTCACTACCGGGGATCCCAAGCGAATGATGTCATCCCGGGGCAATGAGATGCCGAATGAGAGTCTGCAGAGAGCGGGGGCAAGGACGGAGGCACGGGCGTGGTATGATGCCAATCTGACCATGTCCACCTTGGCCCACTTTGACACCATCAGCCTCCTACTCTGCGATAAATACAATTATTACCTGTCCGACTTTGCTCGCTTTCTCAAGGCGGTGTTGATTCCTCTGCAGGAGCAGCACCCGCACATCCATGTATTTAATGACCCCGAAATCATCCTGTGGAATATGGACAAGATATACCTCGCCGAGCTGCAGGATGCCGGCTTCTCAATGCCCACGACTAGATTCATGGACCTGTCCCAGCATGATCTGCAGACTCTTGAGTCCGTTGTGCAGGGTCTTCCGGCCGCCCGACCCGTCATTCTCAAACCGTCCGTAGGTGCGTCGGGGAGGCTATGTCACCGTATTAACGCGCCTCAGTCACTGACAAGAGAAGACCGAGAGTGTCTACAGGACTTCCTCGACGCTCAAGACATCGGGTCTCTCATGATCCAGGATTTTGAAATGGGGATAGCGCGCGGAGAGTATTCCCTGTTGTATATCCATGGCACCTTCACCCACGCAGTCCTGAAAGTACCGGCGCAAGGTGAATACAGAATAAACTCCGCATTCGGCGGCAGGTATGAAGAGGTCCTATGGTCCGATGTCCCGCTGCCGGCCCGTGAAACCGGCCAGCGACTCGTCGACTTCCTCACCTCCAAGTTTGCAAAGGGGGATGCGAACGCGATGAAGAGGCGAATGGAGTACTTGCGCGTGGATGGGGTCATGAGGGAGGATGGGTCGTTTGCTTTGATTGAGGCAGAGCTGATTGAGCCATTTCTCTTCCTGCAATTCAATAAGGATATGAAAGGCATCACTGCCTATTGTCAGGCTTACATGGAGTAGTTTAGTATCCACTGTACAGAAAAGAAGGCTGGTCTCGCTCATGAGTAGCTGGAAGAGTACTGCCTCTCATTTTGGAAATCATTTCTTCGATGGAGAGCTTCAGTGAAACTCCCAACCAAAATTACCACCAAACTCACCACCATAGCAAACTCACGATACCACAACGCAGAGGCAAGGAGAATTAGGAGGACGACAAATTTCTCTCTAGACATGTACATAATAGACACTTTAGCCTGACTTGCAAGTTGACAAGCCAGTTTCCAGGAAGCACCAGCGAGGAGGTAGGTCTTTTCCGCTTCCCAAAACCCTTGTGCTCCTAACGAGTTCCCAAGGTAAAAAGTCTCCAAAACGGTTACTAGCCCTCACATTCACCCCCAGCAATAGCCATCCTCCAACACCGCCCCTTCGACACGACAGACAGCAGGCCAGCAAATGGACGGGGAAGTAATGGTCCACGCGGTGCAGGCAAGACTGGCTTCTTACATGACGCGTCCGTCAACGAGCCAGCAGCGCCGGCTTCTTACATGAAGGGTCCGTCGTCGGATTCCATTTGCCACCTACCGCTGCATGCCGTCGGGTGCCGTGTTATTGGAAGACCAAAGCCAAGAGATCCTGTGGAGTGTTCGTCGTTGTGGGCTTTTTGAAATGGGAAGTGGGAGAGGCCCCTTTTTAAACCCCCTTCTCGCAATCACAACAACTCTTGTGTGCCAGGTCACATGTATTCCAGCCAATGAGATATCGAGCTAAACGAGCTGCCAAACGAGAACACGATGTGTGATTGGCTGAGCACAGCGCAGCAGCAAACCACACATCGCCGATTGGCCAGCAATGAGTAAGGTCCCTTCAAACCGATGATTCGTCTCTAAGCCAGTCTTGCTCCCATTTACCCCGGCTGCTGGACACGTCCCCAGTCCGCTCTGGAGTCGGAGGGGGATCAAGCTTCAACCAACTCGTCCTTCCTGCATTACTTCCATTTCCACTTCCGTGCACTCCGGCCCATCCATTCGTTGTTGCCATTCAGCAAGCGGCCAACTGGTCCCATTGACAGATCACATCCATCTGCCACTACTTTGTCACTCACGAACCAATCAAGTCTCCCATTTCCTCTCCGGGTCGGGGTTGGAGACCCTTCAGGCTCTTTGGATCCGCTTCTCTTTTCGGTCTGTGGACTGCTGCATGAATGAGCTGAATGTCATGACACGACCTATAGACTACCTCACACTTTCTGCTCTCTCCAGACCAGCAGCGTCCACACAGCAGCATTCAAGGGCGCAAGCGAGGCCAGCAGCGGGGAAGGCTTTTAGGGTGCAAAGTACACTCAGTCGACGCATCACACCTACCCAAGCTTGACACACCTCCAACACGCCTAACGTGACTCGAATGCCGGCAGTCCCCTTTCAAGAGGCATGTGACAGAAGGAAGATGCGAAAGATGCGAAGGAGCTGCAGGAAGTAGGTTGAGAAAGGCATTGACGGCATGCCATAACTGCATCAGAATGCCACCATGCATTCCAAACATCTGATGACTGGAGGCGGGAGCCTGAAGTGGCGAGTCGGCATACTCTGAGACCATTGGCCATGCAGCCGGACCTGCTGCAGACCCATCAATCCCTCAAAGGCTTGTTTCTTCTACTACCTGCATCTTCAGGCGTACACTGGCCATTGCTCAGCCGCTCATCTCCGCCGGTGCGCCGCTGCGCCACCGGGTGTCAATATCTCATCAAAAGAAGTCGGTCGCGCCAGACTTTACTTTGCGGGGCTGCCATCCCACAGAAGCCATCCGTCGCATTGCCTCAACACACACACATTGCAAGCATGACCCTGACCATTGGGCTGCAAAGTTGAAGCATTTGACTGGCCGCCTGAAGTCTGTCCCGTTTTGAAGACGGCGGCTGTCCCAGTCTATGAATGAACGCACGCTGTCGCATATACATTGGATTTCGATGCAGGCAGTAATACACCACCGCCAACGCAGTCCGAACCCACCTTGTCGCGTACTCGGTTGCTAGGCTCGTTCATCCCCTGCGTTATGTTTCCGGCACAACAGTGTTATGTTTTTCTCTTGTCAACCAATCGGTGGGCTGCATATGGAATGATTAGAATAAAATTGCGCCTCGCGCATCTAACTTCTGATTACGAATAGCAATGAGAAGTGAGTAGAGCGCCGCGGGTGGCCTGGGAGCTGGGCACGGATCCGGCAGCACCTTCAATGAAACCCAAACTGCATAGGAGGCTGTCAAGGGCGACGAGGATGACTTCAGAGATTCTTTGAGGTCGAATCAGATGCAATGCCATTTGCCAAAGCTAGACGAATGAAAAACGCGGTAACATGGCAGACATGTAGCAAGTAGGCCACGGCATAACAGGATCAGCTCTGCACAGCCTAGCAGTCTCCCTGCGGTAGAACTGCCATGTAGCAAATGTTGGAGATTGTGAGACATCGCAATTCGAGTCCACGACCTGAATGAACGGGGCAAAAACTACACGGGCGTCAAAAGAAGAAGCGAGGGAAAGCAAAAGTGCGATGTTACTTTCCTGCTCCACCCAACAATCGGGGACGTGCTCCACAGAGTAGCCAGCGCGAGCCTACCCATAGCCGTTTTATTCTGATTGGTTGGCGTCTCTCTGGGATGGGTTTACGAGTATAGCCCGTCGTCTGCACCATCCATCTGCTAGGCAATTATTACATAATACTACATTTTGCATAGAGATGCAACCATACATGAGTGTTAATGAACGATATCACAACCTGATCTCTTATACGACAAGTAAGCTTTCTACCGTCCGATTACAGAATCCGATTCAGATTCTCTGGGGCTTCTTTAGTCGGTAGACATTATCGTCGCTCATCGGGCCTGCGATACCGGACCTTAGGGGCAAGAAGAGGAGGGAAGAGGACGTGAGCAGATAGACTACAGAACGAGTTGTCGTGGTAGAAAGTTGAAGGATCAGACATCCCAATCCAGCTTCGTAGAAACTCACACGTGACAGAGGAATCCCCACAACACCCTGACGTACGCTGCCCAACCCATCTCAAGGGCCACCCTGGCTTCGAGAGATGGTACAGATATACGAGCAAACACATTTCTACGACCATGACTGGCAAACCGTTACCCTGGCCTACTTCCTTCGCTACCCCAACCCCTTTGCAAGGCATGTGGTGAGCGCGGACGTTGTGGATCGCTATATTGGTGGCGACGGCAGACTCTACACCACCCGACTGCTGCTAAAGAAAGGCAAAATACCGGCCTGGAGCACTCGCTTCCTGGGCAATATCGGCGAAAGCTATATCGTCGAGACATCAGTGGTAGATCGGGAAAAGATGGAGATGGAGACCATCACTCGGAATCTCGACCATACCAAGATCATGACAGTCAAAGAAACCCAGACCTACCGCAGCGGAAGAGGGGCAGGGGATGTCACAGAGGTCACGACAAGGGCAAAGATTATTAGTCAGCTTGGCTGGGGCCTCACGAATCAGATTGAAGGGTTTGGATACAAGAAGTTTCGGGAGAATATAATGAGGAGCAGACAGGGCATGGCCTTCATTCTCGAGCGGTTACCCAGGTATCGTTTTGTACATCATTGAATACACCTACTTCATGCCACTCTATGATCTTCGTCCCTGCGTCTGACTTTTCGCTGCTTGCTGTTGCTGCTTATCTTCCAGCTCCGCCTGTCGTACTTTGGCCTTCTCTTCACGCTCCTTTCGGATCAAGGCGAGACGCTTGAGATCGGCCTGGGCCTGCTCTGTCTTTCCCTGCTCGTGCAGTTTCCAGTATCGTGCTTTTGCCTGCTGCTTGTCCATGGCCTCTTTCTCCTTCCTGGTCATCTCCCGCGGGTCCTTCGTCCCCAGCTCCGAGGCGCTGATATTTGCTTTCTGGGCACGGTTGAGGTTGCCCTCATCGGCAGCGGCAGCAGCTGCTGCGGCGGCGGCACGCTTGCTCTTTCGCATGCCTTCCACATCAGCCTGCCGGCTGGAGAACTTATCTTCATTGTCTTGGCCCCCAATGACAAGATCGGGCGTTTTGTCCTCGATATCACTCTCATCCTCCTCGCTGGATTCCTCTTCGTCGCTGTCCTCATCGCTATCATCGTCGTCGCCTCCTCGTTCGCGCCAGTTATTTGGGTCGGGATCGCGTTCGAGTTCATTTTTGTCCAGCGGCTTCAAGTCCTGGCTAAACTTCTTGGGGCCTCCTCTCGTCACTTTTCTGCGGTACTTGCCTCGTGCCATATACCGTAGCAAAGGAGGGAGGGGCGGTATAAAGGTGGTGGTGGGAGTGTGGGTTCTTTCTAAAACTTTTACCACCCTCTCGTTACTTCAACCGTCGAGCAAGAGATAGACGCGCGATGGGAAAGGGAGGGCAGACTACACGCAGCGCATTGACCTCATGCTCCCGAGCACATCATGTGTCGGTGAGAAACAAGGAGATGCCACATTTCATTTCCAATTCCTACAGAGGGCTAGTGCATCAGGCGCTTGGCCGACTCATACACCAGGAACTGGACCGCATTCACAAAGAAGGAACGGACCATGGTTATGCCAATGCCTCGGAAGAAAACACCCGCGCCATGCTCTGCAAACATGCTGCGTGCACATGCAGTCGCCGATGCGTAGAGCGGTGAGAGCAGCGGCTGCGTCTGCGTCGTGTACCTCGTCTTCACCACGTCCAAGGGGTAGATGCTTGCCCACGTCACGCAGCCGGCAATGCCCCCGCTGACAAACGTAGCCAGCGCCTTACCGACGTCGCCCTCCAAGACGAAGGAGGATTTCATCCACGCATACGACCAAAAGTAGAATCCGTATCCAATGGAGTCCCGTGCAACCGTAATCACACCGCCATAGTAGAGGCCTGTCACGCCCATACTCTGATAGACACTCTTCAGGGTCTGCCAGGAGTTGACGCCGCTCACCTGCGCCCTACATTTGATCAGCTCTGTGGGCGCAGAAATCACAAAAGTACACACACCAGCCACAGCACCGGCCGTCCACTCCCGCCCAACACCCATTTCCACTCCTTCCAGAGTCCGGAGGGTGCCGGCATATGACGAAAAGAGAATGGCATTCAATGCTCCATACCCGAGGATGGGAAGAGCGACACCGAGGGCTGGCGTCTGCAGGATGGGTCCCCGCTGTGCATTGGCCTGGATCCGCGTCTTCCACACCTCGAGCGGATTGCCCAGGGAGATGGACACGATGCCACTGAGGTAGGCAGCCGCAAATTCATCCATGAAGCGTCATCTCGAGGTCCATCCTCTCTCTATATTTCCCCACATCGCGGTCCCGCAGACCCGAAGCAAGGATGATGCCACATCGACGACCGTGGCAGCTCTGCGACTCGTATGGCTTCATTGGCAGGTATGCCAGGAGGCGATTCAGCGAGTACTACAACTCCAAGTCACCCTCCGGCCAGACAGTCCGGGTCCAGATCGCCTCCGCTAGGCAGCACCTCGGCCTCTACACCTCACGCGTCAACCGATTGCACAATGAGGATAAATACAGGGTGGGATTCCTCGGGGATATGGAGAGCTTCTACTATGGCATCTTCGACGGTCACGGGGGTGCTTCTTGTGCCGAGTTTCTTAGAGATAATCTGCATACATATATTGAGCATGCCAGACCCTCCAGCATGACAAAGGAGCAGAAATCAGTCGTTGCAGATCGCTGGCGGGACGATGTCGGTGGGTACTTTAGGAGATTCAAGCCAGAATTCTCCTCTACCCTGTCGGGGAGCCTCAATCTCGCCTTCTTGGAGGCCGATTACGATTATACTGTGCGAGACGAGGGAACGAGCGGCTCGACAGCATCCGTTGCCATGGTCAAATCCCCCGATGGGCCTTTTTGGGACTCTTCAAAGAGCGTCCTGACGGTTGCACACGTCGGTGATACACGCATTCTCCTATGCAGTGTGGACGGTAGGGCTCAGCCAATTACAAAGAACCATCACCCGTCGTCGCCCGTTGAATCGGAACGACTTAGAAAGTATGCAAGAGCATTCTTCACCGACTCCTTTGGCGAAGAGAGGTTTGGGATGCTCGCAAACACACGTGCTTTTGGAGACGTGAAGATGAAGAAACTCGGCGTCGTTGCAGAGCCTGAAGTGGAAGAAATTGAATTGGAGGAGAAATATGCATTCATGGTTATGTGCACAGACGGCGTCAGTGATGTTTTGAGCGACCAGGAGATTGTCGACCTTGTCAAGTTGGAGAAGTGGCCGGACGGCGCTGCGAAGCGTATTGTCACTTGCGCAGAGAACATTGGCGCAGACGATAATGCAACCAGCATTGTTATCCGATTGAAAGGTAAGGTTGCGCAAAGAGTACCTCTAACACCAGGTTGGGGTACTAGCATGAATGACGAGACAAAGGATCTTCGAGAATACAGACTGCAGAATGAGGGGCCCATCAGTCCGCGTAGGAAGTAGAATCTACATTCTCAGTTTTGTAGCAATCGCATTCCCTGCCCTGCTTGCATTCTTTCGACCCAACTCTCGGGATATCCAATCCCCAATTCTGGACATTTCCTCCAAATTCACGCCAGTCTTCACACCGAGTCCTTCAAAGGCATAGAGCACGTCTTCTGTTGCCACATTCCCTGTGGCTCCTTTCGCAAATGGACAGCCTCCGAGTCCCCCAACAGAGCTGTCAAAATTACGAATGCCCATATCGAGTGCCTGAATGCAATTTGCCACGGCCTGGCCGTACGTATCGTGGAAGTGGGCAGCTAGCCTGTCCGCAGGACATGACTGCAGGATGTCAGAGAAGAGGCTTCGAATGGAAGCTTGCGTAGCGACGCCTATCGTATCGGCAATACTTACTTCGTAACATCCCATATCCAGCAGGTCCGATGTGATTTTGGTCACCACGGAGGACTTCACCGGGCCTTCGTATGGGCAGCCAGCAGCGACACTCACATAACCTCTTACTTTGATGCCTTGCTCCCTTGCCTTGTGTGTGAGTTCTCGGCAAATTTGGAGGCTAGTGGCGATGGAGCAGTTGGTGTTCTTTTGGCTGAATTTTTCGCTCGCAGCAGCAAAAAGAGCCACCTCCTGTGCATTTGCAGCTATGGCCCTCTCAAGACCCTTCATATTGGGGGTCAGAACGGAAAACAGGATGCGGGAGGTATTCTGCCCCGCATTGACGTGCTGCATGATCTCCTTTGCATCTGCCAGCTGAGGCACCCACTTTGGAGAGACAAAAGAGGTAGCTTCCATTCGCGTGACACCAGTCTGTGCTAAGCGGTCAATCAGCATCTTCTTCACCTCCGTGGGCACGTTCATCTTCTCGTTTTGCAGCCCATCACGCGCAGCTACTTCCACGATGGTTGCCTCTGCAGTCAGACGACGACTCCATATCCTCCTTGTCATCTTTAGAGTTGGTCGAAGTCGTCTCATCCTCAAACGTGGGGTAGTTCCCCGATGCCACAACGGAGCTCTGGAGCAAGGAATTACTCAATTGCTAAAGATGCTACTTCACCTAAATCACAATGGTCCCATTCAAGGGCCCTCTTAAGGGAACCAGCAAGTCGGAAGAATTGGATTCAAGCAAGCCTGAATTGACGGACGCATGGACTCGTGATCAGAAATTACACAGATTGCACCTTCTTGCACCATGTTGCATCATCTTGCATCATCTTCACCTGCAGCCTCTCCGTTTGGTATGACAAACAGGAGCACTTAACCACCTTGTTGGATGAGAATAGCACAGAGGCTCAGATGGTGGTTTGTCGCCGTTTCGCCAATGGTTGCCCCATTGGGATGCATAGCCACGGTACACCCCACCAGGCGCAGCGAGCGACATAAGGATAAGTATGGCGGTCAGGCGGGTCCATGTCGACGACCCAGACGACCCCAAGATGAGCTTCACCGGCATCCTCAACAAGATCGCACATCAGCCGTCGAGCTATTCCAAGCGCCACCAGTACAAATTCGGCAAGATTCTAGGATCGGGGACGTATGGAATTGTACGTGAGGCAGACTCCATGAAGGCGAATGGCAAGTTCGCGGTCAAGATCATTTTGAAAAAGAATGTCAAGGGCCACGAGCAGATGGTGTATGACGAATTAGATCTCCTGCAACGCCTTGATCATCCTCACACCATCAAGTTCGTCGACTGGTTTGAATCTAAAGACAAATTCTACATTGTCACCGATTTGGCAACTGGCGGCGAACTCTTTGATCGCATTTGTGAACTTGGAAAGTTCACGGAAGCGGATGCGCGCAATAATATGCGAGAAATATTGTCCGCTGTTGACTATCTCCACGACCACGACATTGTCCATCGGGATTTGAAGCCGGAGAACCTTTTATTTGTAACACCATCCCCAACATCGTCACTAGTTCTTGCTGACTTTGGCATTGCGAAAATGCTGGAGACAAAAGATGAGCTGCTCCTATCCATGGCTGGTTCATTTGGGTATGCTGCACCTGAAATCATGCAGCGTAAAGGACACGGCAAGCCGGCGGATATTTGGTCTCTGGGTGTAATCACATACACCATCCTTTGTGGATATACACCCTTTCGAAGCGAAACTATCGACGACCTGATTGCAGAGATGAATCGCGACAGTATCGTGTTCCATTCGCGCTATTGGGGAGATGTTAGCGAGGAAGCCAAATCCTTCATCCGCCGATTGCTGTCTTTAAATCCAGCTGCACGTCCTACATCAAAGCAAGCCCTTCAAGATCCATGGATCAAGGGAGACTTTGCAAGGAATACGGATTTGCTGCCCAACGTGAGAGAAGGTTTCAACGCGAGAAAGAAATTCCTGGGTGCAATTGAGGCCGTCCGGCTGGCCAATCGCATCAAGCATCTAGGCGAGGATGAAGACGACGAAGAACAGTGCACAGAGGGAGAGAAGACTCCCAGTCTCTCGTCTACAATACCGACAACAGCCCCAAATGGAGAGCTGACACCTCCGCAGACCTCGCAGCGCAGAAAGTTGGGCTCAGGGATGTCGATATTCCAGGAGGTTGTGCGAGCCAAACTGGTGCAAGCGAAGGAGGATCTCACGAAATAGAGCTATTGCTTTGTAATTTATCGGGTGGTTAGTAAGTCTGTACAATATAGACAAATGGTTGGCTCATTACATCAACCTCTCCAACGAGCTATAGGGTTCGTGAAATGTCCATCATGCCACCAAGTCAGAAGGGCAACGACACATACACGGCCTTCCTTATATGACATCATCATTGTGGGTGGTGGAATTGCCGGCCTCATACTCAAGAGCGCATTGAAGAATCGACCTGAAACATCACACCTCCGTACGGCCCTCCTCGAAGCAAACTCCTTATTGCCCGCAAGAAGGTGGGCTCCCCCCACGAATGAATATGCAAATCGATGCAGTTCTATTACGCCTGGCACGCTACGCTTTTTGCAGGAAATACATGTCAAAGACCAGATCATGGCAGAGCGTCTACAGGAATACGCTCGTATGCGCGTCTGGGACGGAATTACTGGTGCAAGGATTCGATTTGGGGATTCATTGGGCGATGAGACGTGCATTGCTACAATGACTGAAAACATTAACCTCCAGCATGCATGTCTACAATCAATTGGCGAGGATCCCGATGTAATAGATGGAGCCCGAGTGGAGTCTATTGCCTATGGGCGGGATGAGGGCGATATTGATTTGACAAGCTGGCCTGTCGTCCAGCTGCAAAGTGGAGAGAGAATGGCAGCACGGCTACTGATCGGTGCAGATGGTGCAAATTCCCCTGTACGAACTTTCGCTGAGATCGATTCTAGTGGGTGGGACTACGGCCGTGTTGGGCTCGTAGCAACCATGACTGTGGCGTCAGCACGGTCTCCAAGAGCTGCTTTCCAACGCTTTCTTCCATCGGGCCCGATTGCCTACCTGCCTGTAAGCTTACCTGATGCAGTTCTAATATGTAGCTCCCGGGGAAGATGGCCACATTAACATGGTCCACCAAGCCTCATATTGCACAGCTTGCAAAGCGACTCTCACCACCAGCATTTGCTGCCATGGTGAATGCAGCATTTCGACTGTCACACGTAGATCTAGACTACATCTTCAAATTGGGAGACGAGGCGGAAATCGTTGCTGAAATCGAATGGCGCATGTCTGTCATGGATGTGGTCGAGCAGCAGTTGCCGCCATATGTCCTTGACGTCCAGCAGGACAGCCGTGCTTCTTTTCCATTACGGCTGCGCCATGCCGATAGCTACATAACTGAGCGTGTTGCATTGATTGGGTGAGTAATCCCTGAAGCTACTAATGAAGTGATGCTGCCCATACCATGCATCCTCTTGCAGGCCAAGGATTGAATCAAGGCATCCTGGACGTACGTGCCTTATATGCCGTGCTGGTTAAAGCGATGGAGGTCGGACAGGATGTGGGATCAGTTTTTACGCTGGAGACCTATGCAAGCGAGCGATATCTACAAAACCATGTGATTATGGGGGTTGTCGACAAGCTACACAAGCTCTACAGTTATGAGAGTGGCCCATTCGTGCAGCTGCGCTCATGGGGCTTGAAAATGATCAATGAGGTGGATATACTGAAAGGAGCAATCATGCGACAAGCTTCCAGGTGAATTTATATCGATTGTCGATCTAGGTGATTGGAGAGGCTATCGACAGTCTTGAAGGCTCTTATCTTTTCAATCAAATCTTCCCGCAGTATCAAGACTCCCTCATTTGTCTCCTCCTGCTTCCCGAGCTCTTTCAGCCGCACCTGGCCATGAGCGTACTCCTCCTGTCCAAGAATGATGGCCAATGGAATGGTGCCCGCTGCATCAAATTGTTGCCGCGGTTTTGGTTTCTTCTTCCACATAAATTCAGCTTTAATGCCCGCATCCCAAAGCTGCTTGCATATTTCCATCCGCTGGAGTAAGAAACCCTCCCATTCCTTGCCACCGCCCATCGCCATCACAAAAACCTCCACCTCTGTATCCCGCACAGTTTGTTCGTCCATTTTGGCTTTGATTATGGAGAAGCATCGTTCCACGCCGATACTTATTCCCACACAAGGAATCTTGCCTGCCTTCTTGCCTTGCGAGAACATGCCCACTAATTCGTCATACCGTCCACCGCCAGCAATTGATCCCACTCCAATTGAATCGTCCTCAGATCGATCGGCTTCGGGATCGTTTGAACGCCTGCTCGGTTTCGACCTTTCGCCTCGTGCCGCAGGAGGTGCAGAGAGCTCTGTGATTGCTTCGTAAATGATGCCTGTATAGTAATCCAGTCCACGCGCAAGCGAAAGATCAAATGACATCCTATCTGTTACATTGAATGCATCCAAATATTGATACAGAAGGAGCATGTCTTCAATCCCTTCTTTTGCACTTTGATTGGCTTGCATCAATTCATCCGATTGTAGCTTCAGGAGCAAGTCCTTGCCACCTTTCTGACTAACGTAGGTACCAATCTGATCTGCAACGTCTTCCTTCAAACCCTTATCCACCGTCATCTCTCTCTTTACTTCCTCCCACGGCGTCTTGTCGAGTTTATCCACAGAGCTAGAGATTGCACGTATTCTGTCCAGAGGGACTCCACAAACTTGGAACAGTCCGTCGAGGATCTTTCTGTGATTGATCTTGATTGTAAAGTCTCCTATATCCAATGCCTGCAGTGCTTCGACTGCAATACGCAGGATCTCTGCATCAGGAACCATAGGTTCATAGGTCCCTGCGACGTCAAAGTCACACTGGTAGAATTCCCTCATTCGTCCTTTCGTCATGGCCGGTTGATCACGTCGATAGACTTTCGCAACATGGTACCGTTTGATCTGCTGCACAGTTGGATTCATGGCGAGCCATCGAGCAAAGGGGACCGTCAAGTCATACCTCAGCGAGCACAGTTCCCCGCCCTGGTCTTGAAGATCATAAATAAGCTTGCTATCCTCGCCATACTTTCCAGCAAGGATCTCCCGTAGCTCAAAGACAGGCGTGTCAATGGTCACAGCACCGTGTGTTTTGAACACATTGATGATAGTATTGAACATACGCTCTCGAATCACCATGTCCTTTCCCTGCCAGTCTTTGGTGCCTTTTGGCACCTTCAAGTCTATCTTGCCTTTTGCCATGTTTGTATCGATGGATGAGGAATAAGTGCGAGCGAGCACAAGTAATGGTCTCCACGTATGTTGGTGAGTCAGGTAAAAACCAATTCGCATGCACTCGTGGCTTTCCTCACTTTGAGTCACACGCCAGTCAAATTCATGGTTCTAGGTCACTGTAGCTGTTATCGATTTGTTATCAGAGTTACGACAACCGGTGTTCGAACTAAACCTATAATATAATAAATCTAGGGACTAATAATACAGGCTGTGTTTAATAAGTCCGACTTATGCCGGGCTCTAATTCATAGTCCTCGCATTTTTTCTACCCTACGTCACGTGTTGATCTTTTTTTGATGCTCCATTAACGTTCGATGAACACCTATGTTGATTTGATGCACATGTATTCGTGAAAAAGGTTTCGAATCCAATTTAAGCTTCAACACAGTTTTTCTTGATCCAGGGACTTTTGGCCGCGATCCTATTTAGGCAAACACATATGGAACATTTCTCTTCCCTCATTCGTTTCGCAGAAAGAAGTACGGGTGCTATTAAATCGATGTCGGAAACCTTGGGTACCGCGGCAAACATTCGCAATAATGATGTCAATCTTTCTGTGTATTTCTCGGTTTTTTCCCAATTGAATCGAAAATCTTCTTGCGTACGTTAATTTGGCCCACTAATAAAGACGGTAAAGAATAGCATGAAACGCTGCACAGTATTGCTCGGCTATCAGAAAGCCAACCCCAACATGTTGCATTTCCATCTTTAATTCCGTCTTCCGTATCGCGCCATGAAGCCATATATATTGTTCTAAGATCTCCCATCCACTGTACTGTACTCATAATCGAGCCCAAGAACAAACCTTTGATGAATGTGTCACGTGCACCAGCATTTAGGCTTTGGTGCATCAACCTTTGTTCTCAGGATTCCTTTGTTCTCTATTGTTCGCTCGAATAGGGAATTATCTAGTCTAG
>JAABUO010002661.1_pt1 | contig 21597 bp, 28 predicted proteins | sample 5559291 | NCBI WGS metagenome assembly JAABUO01 (sample SAMN10711878, study PRJNA513372) | rock metagenome | isolation source: Antarctica rocks | place: Antarctica: Victoria Land, Finger Mt sud
GCTTGAGCTTGAGGCAGTTGAACCAGGAGTCGCCCGTCTCCGCCAGCACGGCGTGCTGCGGCGTCAGCAGCGCCTGCGGCGGGCGCGCGCGCACGCGGGTCAGCGCGGCGATCCCCAGTGCCGCAGCTCTGCAGCTCTGCAGCGGCTCGCTTGCGTTGACTTCCCAGCCCGGAGCGCCGACGCCGCCCTTGATCCGCATGAAAATGAAGAAAAATATCAAGGGACGTAAGGAGCACTAGCTGGAACCGCGCTGGCACGCTCTGCCTTCCGAACGCGCGTGCCCGCGCAGGCCAAGGGCGCATGGCCCGCGCGCCTGGCGACCCAAGCCGAGGGTTAGGGTTAGGGCGGCGGGCGCGCCTGCACGTGCTTGTACACGGTGGTCGTCTGCAGCGGCGCGTTCTGCGGCCCCTGCGGCCGCTCGCCCATGGGGATGTACATGCGCTGGTAGTTCTGGAAGCAGGTCTCTGCGTGCGCGGCGGAGCGGACGCGTCAGGCGGCCCGCGGCAGCCGCGTGGGGCGGGCCCTGGCTTTGCAGATGAGGGCAGGTGCAGCACGCTCGCGTGCGCCCCTACGCACCCTGGCTGTCATGGCCCCGCGCGGGGCGGCGCGGCAGCCCTGTCACCGCGTTGGGACCTCACCCGGCAATCCCGTCACCACCACACGGCCCGCGCGTGGGGACGCGCCAAACGCCTTCGGCAGGGCCCCCGGCCGGCCGCCCGGCGCGCGCACCGTTGGGCTTCAAATGCTGTGGGCTCAGCCTAATTACCTATCAATAATCTTATATCCTATGCGCTATTACCTATACCCTATATATGCAACGCACCATTGGGCTTGACCGCCTTGGCGAGCGCCGCCAGGAAGTCGGGCATCGCGATGCAGCCGAACGACTGCCGGCCGGCGACCACCACGCGCCGCGCGTCCACCTGCATCAGGAGGTGGGTTTGGGTAGGCTGGCACCTTTGGGTAGCCTAACACCTACCCTGCTCCGCGCGGCCTGCTCAGCGCGTCTGGCATGCCTCGCAAGCGCCGCGCGCTGCACGCCTGCTGTGACGCGCGCCCACGTCCTGATAGGGTTGGGGTTGCTTTGCATCACCCTTGAGAGGCTCTGCACGCTCCAGCAGGGCACGCACACAGGCGCGTGCACACAGCGCCAGGCAGGCAGACACTGCGGCCCAGTGGCTTGGCCGCAAACTTGCCCAATGAGCGCGCACGAGGCACAACGGCAAGAGGGCACCTTTATCATCTTCTCCTCCTTGATCAGCAGCGAGTAGCCCACGCTGCCGCGCGCACAGCGCCGCAGCGGTGAGCGCGCCTGCCATGCGCCCCGGCGTCCGGCAGACTGCATCACAAAGCGCGTGCATGAGACGGCCCGGTGCCGCACCTGGTGTAGTCGTTGAAGATCGGCCCGGCAAACCTGTGCAGTAAAGAAACATGTTAGCATGAGGTGCCGCACATCGATAGTTAGCTTTGCAGGAGCGCCAGTTAGGAGCAGGTGCACATGGCTGTATGCATCAAATGGTTCAAGACAGATGCCAGGCGCACAGGTAGGCGTCGCTCGCTTCCACCGTCTCGGCGCAGAACGGCGTGGAGACCTGGCCCCAGTAGATGCCGATGAAGCGCTCGTAGGACTCTGGGAATAGCCTGCCGCCCAGAGATGCGCCCAGGCAGTGAGCGCGCCCTGCTTGCGTTGATACGCAGCACCGGGCACAAAGCGGCCGCGCGAGACTCTGTTGAGGTTGCATAGCCGCCTCTTACATACGTGACTTCAGAGCACTCCCTGTGACACCCAAGGCATCCACCTACTAGTCGCTGGGAGTGAAAGTAGTCAATCTTTCCAGCTCTTGCGCATGTGAGCATGCGTGCGTGCACATGCCTGGGCCGGGGGGGGCCGCGCACCCCTTGGCATTGGGCATGATGGCGACCGGATACCGGCTGGCGTCAGCCAAGCTCTTGAACTGCTTCTGCGCGTGCGTGGAGCGCAGCTTCACGCCGCCCACCAGCACGGGCTTGACGGCCTTGTTCAGTAAGGCCGCTGCGGCCGTTACAGCCGCCTCCAGCGAGCGCTGCCGCCACGCACGCAGCCCGGTCAGCCACACGCCCAAATGGGCGCATTTCTCCATGTTGCACGGTCAGTGGCATCCACGGCATTGGGCAGTCAAGCTGTGGACATGCGGCCGCAGAGAAGACCCCTTGACATGCGCCATCATGTGCAGAGCACAGGTAGAGGCCACGCTGCTGCGCAAGCAGTGCCCTTTGCACTACTAAATGAATAACAGGACCCATGGCCCGCAGGTCCAAGCTTTGCTGCATGCTGGCCCAGTATGCTGGCAGTGCAGGCAGCTTCATACACACTCGCCTGAGTTCACTTGGTACATATCAAGCAGCCTGCACTGCCAGTGCAACAGGGCAAGACACGCAGCGACCCACGGACCCACAGTTTATAAGCCGATTAATGCTGCACACCAACCGAAGATCAAGAGAGCGTCTGCGCCCGCCCTACCTGCACATGGCCTGGCCGTGTTACAGCTGAACACAGCGCTTCCGGCAGGCACAAGCACTGCAGCGAGCCTGCGTTCCCAAAGGCCCGGAGCGGCGCGCCTCGTTGGTGTGCTGCGGCGTGATGCTGAAGGGCACGGGCACGCTGGCAAAGCTGGGGTGCGGCAGCCCCGCCAGGTTGCAGCAGATGTTTATGTAGCACGGCTTCTGCTCGCGCATCTGCACGCCGCGATCGATGACGTTAACAGGGCTGTCGCGCACGCGCATTGGGCTTCCAGGATTCTGCAGTCACTCATGCGCGGCTGCCGGCAGCAGGGCGCGCGCACCGCCGTTGCAATGGCGTGGTCGATCTGCTCGTGGGCGTCCGACAGCGCAAAGACTTGCACCTGCGCGCCCGCCCGTTTGGGAGCGGCTCACAATAGCCATCAGCTATGCCTTTGATTGTGAACTTAGGATTGCGCATGCAGAGTGCATGGTTTATCACAGCAGAGGTTTGCTTCGCCTGATGTCGCTGAGCAGAGCCGCGAGGAGCGCACCGCATCGCACACAAAGGGCCGGAACGCCTCAATCTCCTGCGAGGTGCCGTCCGAGCGGCCGATGGTGTGGTGGATGATGTGGTTGGTGCCCATGTCGTTGCTGTTCACGCCGCCCGTGATCTGCGCGCGCGCCAGCACGCGCTGGGTCCGGTCGAAAGGGGAGGGTATAGCTGTAGCTATAGGGTAGGGTAGGGTATAGGGCAGGCTACGGAGCTGCACTGCAGAGAGGCGCGGGCGCACGCAGATGACGGGCAGGTTCTCGCTGTTGGCGCCGGCGATGGCGTTGAGCAGGCTGAGGCCGCCCACTGCGCGCGCACTGCCGCTCGGCGCCGCTCGCACAGACCGTCACGGCGTGTGTGCCATGCTGCCGGGCCTAAAATGCTGCACAGCGCCAATATGCACGCCTGCTTGCCGAGCTGAAGAGACGCTGCAGGGCCCTCATGCAACACTACATTTCAACACACTGCGCACGACCTTCCCTCATGTGTCATGCTGTGCACGCGGCTCCAGCAGCACAGTGAGCCATGCTGGCGGCAGGGCAGGGCGCGCCTGTGTATGTGACCACGCAGCACGCGATGCCGCGCTCGCGCGCGTACCCGTCCGCGGCATAGCCCGCGTTCAGCTCGTTGCAGGTGTTGATCATCCGCAGCTTTGGCTCCTTGATCATCTGTTGCATACACGGCATACGTTTCAATGTCAAATCAATGACAACGTCAGTGCTCTCAGCCTCCCTGTGACAGCAGGACTCGAGGTGTTGGCGTGGGGGGGGGGCACATGGACAGACCTGGTCCAGCAACACCAGGTTGAAGTCGCCTGCGCGCCACCACAGCCGCAACTTGTCGGCAGACGTGCTGCAGACCAGTGCAGCGTCACACGGTCGAGCCGGAGCAGCGGCCACAGCACCATAGCAGCTGGCGCAGGGCAGCCAGTCCCGCCGGCGCAGGTCGCCAGACATGGGTGACTGCGCTTCGGCTATTCTGGCAGCCACCACTGAGCACAGCAACGGTACACAAGTAGCCTGGCAGCTGCAAGCAGGGCGCGCGCCTGGCACTGCAAAGAACTCGGTGCACCCGAGCTCCACGAGCCGCGAGGCGATGTGCTGCCCGAGCGTGCGGTCCGGCTCATAGCTCCCTCCTCCCGCTGCGCAGGCAAGATAGCGCGTCGCTCGCTATCCTGTAAGCTGAGGTGGCGCTGCAAAGAGCTTTGTGACCGCTTTTCATATTCTAAGTTGCAAGATGTGCTGCTTGTAGCAGCGGCACTGCGGCATTGCAACACCAGCGCCTCTTTGCGTTGCCAAAGCCTCACAAAGACAAGTTGTCTGTGAGCAGGCAGGTGTGCCACCACGCTGCGGGAAGACTGCTATAAGCAATATTAGGTCTGAAGCACATTGCTCTTAGAAAAACGCAATGCTGCAGCACTAATCGTGCGCAGCTGATGGCAAGAAAGGACATCGGCTGGCTATCGTGCTTCCCACCTTGATAGCACCTTTCGATGGACATTGAGCGCGTCCACCCGCCAGAGGCTGACCCCTAGCAGCTACCTTCTGCAGCCCGCCTCTGGGGACTTCAACACTTGGTCTTTGCAGGCGCAGCCGGCTCCTCTCTGTCCCCTCCTCCTTGCTTTACTTCACCCCGTCAGTTGGTGTTGTTTAGTACAAGCTCACTCCCCAGTGGATTATGCTCTTCTGCCGCAGGGAACGCCGGAGCCCAGTAACATTCGTTCGAGGAAGCGCACCTGTTAGCACGCCTGTCAAGTTTTTTTTAGCCCATTTTGGCAAGCCCTAAAGCTCAAAATCTCAAAGCTTGGGGCGGGACGTGCAATAGCACTTTTTTATTAGCACACATATACTGGCACGTGCATGCATCCCGTCTGTAACTACAGTCCGCACTAGGACGCCTTGCATGCTCATGAAAAGACGAAGTTAAGAGTAGCGCCTGCAACGAAAGTTACAGCGCTGAGGGAGCAGGATGGATGGCATCAAGGGCTGTTCTTAGCCAAATGGCAGACTGCATGAAGTGATTTGTGCCCAAAGGCGACATTGCGAGCTTGCAGGTTTAACCATGAGCAGTTTGCTGCAGACTCTCTGGTCTGTACACGGCGAAATGCCGCAAGGCCATGCATCAGGTACATGCAGTTATAGCGCACAGGCCTGTGTCCTCACGAGGCGCAGCAACCACACCTGAACCCCTCCTAAGCCTACAGCCAGAACCTAACCCTAGCACCGGAGCAACACAGGACAGTCACATGGCGCTCCGGAGCGCCAGCACCATGCGCCGCAGGCCCTGGTGCGCAGCATGCCTGCATGCTCGAGGGTCACTGCACATGCCAAAATGGCCCATGGCGGCCAGCCGCACAGCTGTACACACTCAACACAACGCGGCCGGAGCCCCCCGGTCTCGTACTATGGTACAGTGGCAGCAGCCAGCTCACGCGCGGTTGGTTGACGCCAGCGCCGTCCGCGAGCGCAGATTCAAGAAGGTGGACCTGCAGCAGCAGAGGCGCACTGACCTCCGTGCATGCGCCATTGGAAACTCACACGCATGCAAGAGGCAGGCCGTGGAAGCCGATGCGCGCCGGCGCAGCGCCCGGCTGTGCGGCGGGGCGCGGGGGCGGTGGCCGGGCGCGCACCAGAAGAACGCCACCACGTTGGCGAAGAGCACGCGCAGGTGGATCGGGACATGCTGGTAGTTTATTTGGGATGCGAGCGGCCACACCTGCGCGGCGGCCACGCGCATGGCATTTGGACCCTACCCTAAACCCTACCATGTACCCTACCCAAGGCATGGCTGCAGTCCCCGCGCGCAGGTGCTGACGCAGAGCGAGGCTGACCCACCTTCCACGCGTTCAGCTGCACGCCCAGGTAGTCCTGCCTCAGCTTGGCCAGTGTGAAGGCCATGCTGCGGCCTGCCTCCAGGGGCTGCATGTCAGCATGCTGCAGAAGACATTTGATGTACCAGGAGAGCCATGCGTGTTGACACTGGTGGTGAACCTGGTGCGCACCCTCAACAAGCAGGGAGATGTAGGTCATCATGAAGATGTTGCACACCGGGCCTGCGCGCCCCGCCGCCGCCGCCGCTCAGCGCTCGCTACGCGCTTGACACCAACACGCGCGCAGACGCGCGCAAGCAGGGCGCGCCGTAGGTGAGCTGGTCCAGCGCGACCTGCGCGCAGATAGCCTGTGAGCGCGTGCCCCGGGCGGCGCCGACCGTGTCACGGGGCCGGCGCCCCGCAGCGCTGCCCGCAGGCCCTGCTGCCCGCAAGCGCCGAGCGCGGAGGCTTGACGGGGCCGGCACACCTTCTTCCAGAGCTGCCCCGGGGCCGGGCCGCCGCGGAAGACGCGCTCGACGAACAGCTGCCAGAAGTGCATGCTGGGGCCGCTCCACAGGCCGCCGTAGGCGACCATCGCGGCCGTGCGCCGCCAGTTGACCGGCGCCCGGCTCGCCGCTAGCTTCTGAGCGATCAGGTCGCTCAGGCCGGCCAGGGCGGCCGCGGTGATGGCCTGCGCGCCCGCGCGCCTGAGCGCCCGCGGCCGCAGCGCGGGCGACCGCTGGCGCAGCGGAGCACGGAGCGCGCCGGACCTTGGTCTTCAGAGGCTCTTTGTCCAGGCGCTCGAGGTACCTGCAAGCAGGGGGAGCGCTTGCACACTTGGAGGGCGCCGCTTGCGAGCGAGCACAGGAGCACAGCAGGTGCAGCTTGGCCGTACCGTGTCCAGGCGACGGCCAGGACACCGTCCTGCCGGCCCTCTGGGCTGGGCATCGCCGCGCCGGGCTCAGACTGGCAGGAAGGCCTGACCGCGTACGGCCCGCGGCAATGTGTGGATGGAGTTGGCCTGCCTGTCCTTGCAGCAGAGAGAAGCGGAGCTCACAACGGGAGCTTTTCCGCTCTCGGGCCTGCACCAGCCAACTGCAGCTTAACTGGCTTGACCGGGTTTAAAACAGGGCCTCAAAATTGTGTTTTTTTAAACATCCACTTGTGCTGGCTGCAAAAGCATGTGTCCCATGATACCTGCTGCGTGGGAAGGAGCCCGCGCCAGGTCAATGCAGGCGGGGAGCTGGGCGCGCTACACAAAGGGCACTGCAAGTATTCCCAAAGCAGACTCCATGAGCTGGCGCTGGCGCTTTTATACAGGCAAGCCCCAGAGCAGCGCATGCACACACAGAAGTACATACGTACATGCGTTGGGGTCGTGCCGCACGCCTTCGCCAGAGTATGCGCGCCCCTCCTGTGATGCTAGAGTGTTGTAGTTTTCCAGACATAGGGGCGCTGCAGCCGTGTCTGCGCCGCGCCGGCGCGCTGGGCCCCGCTGCAGGCGCGGCGCATGCGGCGGCCGGACGCCCCGCGCCCCGCCAGGCGCCGGCTCACAGCGCGGCGCGCAGGCTGGCCGCGAGCCGCCGCATGGTCGCCTCCGTCTCAGCCGTCAGCGCGCCGGCGACCTGGTGCACGCGCAGGCCGTGCTCCAGCGTGGCCGCCGCGGCCGCCAGGCCGCCCTCTGGCAGCCGCGCCGCCGCCTCCTGCGCGCCAAAATAAATAGGCTGAGAAAAAGTAGGACGTGGCCGGCACGGGCGGTGTCGCGGCTGCCCCGCTGGCCCGCTGCCGCTCATTGCACGCCGCCGCCAGCGCGCTCGCATGACCTCGCTCCGGCCAGGCGGCACGCGAGTCAGCGCGCTCTCAGCAGCTGCCACTCCGCGCGGCCTGCTCTGGCCCGGACGCGCGGACATCTGATCGGCCCGCATGCGCTCGCCACAGAGCGGCGCACTGACGCGCGCCTGCCCCGCGCTGGCCCCCGGCCCTGCCCACGCTGGCATGCGCCCCCCGCAGCGCAGCTTCTGCCCGTCAGCGCGTCCCTACCCAAATCCCTACAAAATCCTGCCCCCATCCCTATACCGCCGGCGCGCGCGCCTGGCGGAGCGCGGCGTCCTGCTCGACCAGGATGCCCAGCAGCACGGCCGCATAAAACTCGGCGAAGCTGGCGACGCCGTCGTCCTGGCGCGCCGCAAGCGCCGCCTCGGTCACCTCGCCGCCGCCGCCGCTGCCGCCGCTGCTGCCGCCGCCGCCGCTGCCGCCGCTGCTGCCGCCGCCGCCGCCGCCGCCGCCCGGACCGCCGGGCGCCACAGGGCTCTCTGGCAGCGCGGTCGCCTGCCGCGCCGCAAGCGCTGTCGTCAGGCGCGTGCGCTGTCAGCCGCGCCACGCTCCCTGCGTTGCATGCAGCGGCGCTGCCCGGCGCGCGGGGCCGCGCGCGGCGCTACGCCAGCGCGGCGGCGCCCGAGGCGCGCGGGCGGGCGCGGGGCGCGGGCGCGCGCCTGCAGCATGCGGCACAGCAGCGGCAGCAGCCGGCCGCCGCTGGGCAGCGGCGCGGCCGCAAGCGGCGCGCGCAGCGCCGGCGCGTGCTCGCCCAGGTTGATGAGCGCGCCCAGCGCGACGTTCAGCAAGTCCACGCCGTCCACCAGGCGACGCCTGGGCGCGGCGCGCACGTCCGTCGGCCGGCTGCGGGCCCCGCTGCATCGCGTGCCACCCTGTGCTGACGGGCCCGCTGCTGCCCCTCTGGCGCCCACAGCCCACCCATCACACGCACCAGTCACTATCACGCCCACTAAACTCATGCCCCGACCTCTGGCTTGGCACGCCCGACTGTGTCAGCGGGCCCGGCTGCGGTGCGCGGCAAGGGCCGCGGCGGCCGGCAGGCCGAGGCGGGCGCACCGGTCGGTGACCTGCGCAAAGGCGTCCTCCGGCTCGGGCGGGCCCATGACCGCGTCGGCCACGCCCGCGGCGGCCGCCATGCCGCCCGCGGCCGCCACGGCGCAGCAGCCGGCGCGCCTGCAGGTCACGTTCACCATGACCTGCGCGTGCGGCGGGGGGCGTCGGCGCGGAGCCTGCGCCGGAACGCGCGCCGGGCTCCTAGGGTGCGCAGACTGCGTTTCTTGCATTGTGCGCGGTGCTTTAACAAGCGCAAAGCCGCGAGCCGAGCACGCCAGCTGGGGAAATGACCGCGCAGCAGCACAAAGGACTTTCAAAGCAGCTTGTGACTGCACTGACGGTCTGCAGACAACACTCTGCAAAAGCTCATGCATGCGCGCAGGTGTGCCCTTCGCCCGGCAACCTGCTCGAGCGAAATCATGGGGCTGCGCGCCGACAGCGCGCAGTGCAGTGCCTCGCGCCGCGGCCCGCGCGCCGGCAGCGCGGGCTGCCGCGCGGTGCCGGCGGCCGCTAGCGCGGCAGCCTGCGCGGCCAGCCAGCCCGGGAAGGTGCCAGGCGGCGGCGACGCGTCGGCGGCGTCTGCGTCGGCGGCGTCCGTGTCGCCCTGCGCGCTCGGCGCCGCGCGTCGCGCGCGGCCTGGCCAAAGTACGCCTGGCAGGCACCGAGACTGTGTCGCTTCTTCACCGCAGCGTGTGCATGTCGGTCGTCGGCGCCTGCAGTCCCAGCCTGCATGCTCACAGAGCGTGCCAGCAGCACGGGCGCACGGCGCTGCCGGCAGACCGGAACAGAGGCAGCGCCAAGTGCGCATGGGTCACCTGCTGCGGACACAGATGCATGCTCGCAAAATTTTGCGCACCTGGGGAGCGCCTCGGCGGCGCCTGCGCGCCGCGTCGCCCGCGTCCCGCCCCGCCGCGCCCGCCGCGCACGGCTGGCTCCCGCCGGCCCCGCACGCGTCCGGGCAGGCGCCCGGCGCGCCCTCCGCGCCGCGTAGCCCCGGCACGCAGAGGCCGATGAGGTGGCGCTCGTTGGCGGGGCAGGCGAAGCTGGCAAACTCGAGCACCGCCAGGCAGCGGTGCAGGCCCCAGAGCGCCCTGCGCGCGGCCGCCCGGCTCAGGCGCCGCCGGAGCGAGCGCGCGCTGGCGTGAGCGGGCAGGCGTGCACGTGCGGGGCATGCAGTCGGAGCCGTGGCCTGCCGGCGGGCAGCGCAGCCAGGTTGCTTATCTGCCCATGCTTGCAACAGCCTGCCGAGATGCCCATACAGACCACGCCGCCGCACCATGGCCAGGGTCTACAGGAGAGCACTGCCTTGACCGATAGGCACTGTTGGGGAGCGCGCCACGCAAGTGCCCTGAGACTGCCCGTTCAACCGACCATGGACACGTGAGTGGAACGCTGCGGGCCGGCGCGCCGCGCGGAGGCCTCAGAGCGCCCGTCGCCGAAGCGCGCCCCGAGTCGCGCGGCCAGTGCGGCCACCTCCGCCAGCACGGCATGCTCGCGCAGCGCGGCTTTCACAGACTCGCTGCCGCCTGACGCCTGGCGCGGGTTCACCGCCGCTGCGCCGCGCGCGCGCGTGAAATTCATATATGATTAGAGCTACGGCAGCGGCGTGCCTTGGCGTGCCTTGGACTGGCTTGACCAGGGCGGACCAGCGCCGGTAGCCGCGGGGCGCGCGGCAAGACAAGCTCGATGCTGCCTCTGCCTCTGCAAGCTGCACCAAACGCGATGGCTAGGGACAAAGGCGGCATTTGCAGCAAGCGATGCAAGGCGCCGACAGCGCCACGGCCAGCCGAGCGTCCAGGCCAGGCCAGGCTGCGCGTCACGCGCAGGCGCGCGTGCACACCCATGAGCGCCGTGAGCGCGACGGAGGCCGGGCGGCCGGCCTCGGCAGCCGGCAGCGCGCGCGCCAGCGGCGTCTCGCGCAGCAGCCGCAGCACGCGCGCGGCCGACGCGCACGCGCGCCCGCCCGCCCCGCCCGGCCCCACCTCCGCCTCTGTCTGCGCGCCCAGGCGGCGCACGTCACGCGGGATGGCAGCCCTGGCTCGAGATTGAGCATTGCTGCTTGCTCAGGTACGGCAGGAGCACGCCGAGCAGCAGTATACAGGCGGGCGGGTCTGTATTCTGCGCCCAGGAGCACACGCCTCTGTGTTGTGCATGGACAGGGATCTGCCCCATCCCTATTAAGATGGGTGCAGCCCAGGGACCTGGTAGGAGGAGGCCGGCGCGCGGCCAGCAGGTCCCATGCCAGGGCGGAGGGAGGCGGGGCGCGCGCCTGCAGCAGGCAGCAGAGCAGGGCGGCGGCCGCGGGCGCGCCCAGCGCGGCCTGGCACGCCTCTTCGGCGGCCAGGCAGAGCGCAATGGCGGCAAACGCAAGCGCCACCACCGGGTCGGCGGCCGAGGCGGCGCACGCGCGCGCGCCCGCCGCCAGCACGTCGCCCAGCAGGCCCTCCGCCCTGGCGACGTCATGGGTTAGGGTAAGGGTAGGACACGCTCAGCGCAGCCGCAGCCATGCTGGCGCCCTTCATGGCACGGGAGTAGATGGGGCGACTGCCAGTGATCGCGCTCAGGTGATCGTATGCAGGCGCACCGCCCTACCCCTCAACATCTACACCGCCAGAGGCCTGCCGCCGCGCAGTGCCGCACGCTGCAGCAGCAGGGCACCGTGGCGCAAGGCAGGCGCACACGCATGCGCTTGCGGTTGGCAGGGGCCGCCCCGGCCGATGTTTCTGCCACAGCCGGGCCGTACCGCAGCACCAGGCGGCCGCGGCGCGAGCTGGCCGCGTCTGCCAGCGCGGCGGCGCCGTGCCGCGCGGCGCCGGGGCCGGCGGCGAGGCCGTCGAGCGCGTAGCGCACGTCGTCCGCAATGCCGGTCTGCTCGCCGCTCTCCTGGGCCTGCGTTCCACTGAGGGTTAGATCAGGGTTTGGTTAGATCTACCAGACCTCAGCGTGGGCGCATGCGCTCTGCGCAGGCGCCTGCCAGGCATGCACGCACGCCTCGGCAGGTGTTTGCATCGGCGGGCGCGACACCGCCGGCTGTCAGGCGAGCATCCAGCGCATTCCTCCCGGCGCTGCGCAGACTCGTGCGCAGGGGCCCGGCCGACAAGCGCATGCATCCCAGGCCCACACTGCGCGCCTGTTGGCTCAGGGGCTTGGTGTGCGCACCTCCACGATTGTCGCGTGTGCGGCGGGCACGGCCGGCGGCGGCGCCGGCGCCGGCGGCGGCCTCGCGCGGTCCCGCTGCGGGGTGCGCTTCGGCGCTGGGCTGGCCGCGCCTCCGCACGCTCCTTGGCTGCCACTGGGCTGGGATCCGCTGCGTGCTGCCGCACCCGGGCTGCTGCAGCCGTGCAGCTTTTTGCCGCCGCGCAGCTGCACATCGCGGCCCGGCCCCCGGTCCGCCTCCTGGCTGCCGCCCGCGGCCGCGCCGCGGCCGGCCGCCGCGAGGCCCTCCCCAGCGCCCGCGCCGGCCGGCCGGCCCCGCAGCCGCCCCGCGTCCGGGCTCACTGCCGGCGGTGAAAGCGTCCCTGGGCCCCCGCTCACAGGCTCCCTGTCGGGGGGCGCTCTGTTGCCTGGCGCCACCCGCAGCGGCCCAGCAAGCCCCGCGTCGGCGCACCCGCCCGCCGCAGCCCTCGGCGCGAGACTGCGACGGGCGGGCAGGGCGTCAGCCGCTATTGCCAGCCCGTGACGTCTCGACAAGGTCAGGTGGCCCGCTGCCTCGCGTGCCAGAGCAACAGAAGGCCGGAGCATTGGACCGGCATACACAGCGGCGAGTGCCTGCACCTGCGCGCCGGTCCGTTGAGAGCGCCAGCGCTCACGGGCGGGCTGCGGGCGTCCCCGCCCGAGTCCGCGCGGCCATGCAGCGCCACCAGGCCGCGCAGGAACTCCGGGTCGTGCTGCGCGTACGGCGCCTGCGTCCCGCTGCCCCACGCTGCCCCCTGGGGACACGCCGGCCCGCCCGGGCTCCCCGCACCGGCGGCGGACGCGGCAGCCTGCCCGCCGACGGCGGGCGGGCGCGTGCTATCGGCAGCGGCCCCCCACCTCGCCTTGCTGGGCGCCGCAGCAGGTGCTTGCAGCAGCTTGGCCGCCCTGCTGCACTCCCGCGCAGGCGGGAGAGGGCTGGCATCCTCCTCATCACTGGTCGAGAATGCATACGGATCAGCTCCCCCCTCCGAGGCGCCGCCCGCTTCCACGCCATCAGGCGCGAGCGCAGCGCGCTTTGCTGGGCCCCCGGCAGCGTCACAGCCCGCGGCGCGCTTTCTGCGTGCGTACGTCTTCATGAAGGCGGGCAAATCCGGCTCAGTGGGGAGCACGTATCGACGCCACACTGCCAAACAGCAACAGAGCAGTCGCGCTGGCGCGCATGCCCCGAACAATGCGTCGGGTGGTGACTGAGAAGCCTCTCAAGGAGACCAGGGCCCGCTCTGTGTGCATGCGATCTGGCGTGAGCACGCAAGAAAAAAATACATTTCCGCAAGTTTTGCGCGCTCGATTGAGACCCTGTCGGGGCTGAGGACGGCCCTAGGGTGCTGCGGTGCTCTTGGCGGCCGCCTCGCCTTCGAGCGCCATCCCTTGATTAGTGCTCCCCGGAGCTTAATATCTTTTCAAGGATCGCCTGTGCGCTATGTCTGGCTCGGCGTCTGAGCTCGCGTGCGTGTACGCGAGCCTCATCCTGCACGATGACGGCCTGGACATCACGGTGCGCTGGCCGCACGGTCGCTGCTTTGGTTGAGACGCGCGTGCGTGCTGCTGGCCTCTGCGCGCTTGACCGCTTGGCACGTCAAGGCCGCTCCATTTGCGTCGCGAGCCAGCTCTGCACGCGCGTGTTTGGTGGCCTGCCGGCGACGCTGACGCCGCCTGCGCGCCCAGGCCGACAACATAAACACGCTCGTGAACGCGGCCGGAATCAAGATGGAGCCGTACTGGGCCAGCCTGTTTGCCAAGCTGTTTGCTAACAAGAGCATCGGCGACCTCATCAGCAACGTCGGCGCGGGTGAGCCGGCCCTTGTGGCGCGCTCCGAGTGCGCGCTGTGTGCCCTGCCCCAGCAGCGCTGCAGCATCCTTGTGTGACCTTCAACATGCGCCTGGCTGTCATGGCTGCCGTAGAGGCAGGCGTGCAAGCGAGTGTTGTGTTTTTTTATTTTTACGGCCGGCAGGCGGCGGCGGCGGCGGCATGGTTGCCGGCGGCGGCGGCGGCGGTGGCGGCGGCGGGGGCGGCGGTGGCGGCGGCGGCGAGGCTGCGGCCGAGGAGGAGAAGCCGGCCGAGGCGGAGAAGGAGGAGGAGGAGGAGGATGACGGTGCGCTCACAGCCCAGCTGCGGTGCCTTGAGTAGCTCTTTGGCTGCTTGCAACCCCCGCGGCTGACGGTGGCTGACGCTTTGCTGACGCTCATAATTGACTGGCTTGCAGACATGGGCTTCTCCCTCTTCGACTAGGGCGCCTGCTCGCGGCGGGTGCCTCGCTTGCAGCGCCTGAGCAGGCGCCAGCTCGTCTCTCTGTTGCCAGCGCGGCTGCGCTGCACCGCTGGCGCAAGGCTGCTGCTGGAGCGGTCCGCCCGTGCGTGCAGCAACGCGCGGGCGCTGGCGGCTGCTTGCAGCTGCTCCAGCCGGTGGTGCTGCCGTTGCCAGACCTGCCCTGCATCGTGCCTGGCACCTGCCGCGCGGTGAGCGCTGTAACATTGTGGCCGGCAATTCGCGTTCTATATCCACCGTCGCTTGTTACAGAGCCTGGTGCACATCTGTGCCCGAGTGCATACATACAGTGATCTGACATACCCAGAAGCAAGCGGGCAATGTGCGCGCTGCCACACCCAGAAACATCCGGCAGAGCTGTGCAGGGGCTGACAAAGTGCGTCGGCTGGTCACGCGTGTCCTGGTTGCTAGGCCGTAGCTGACAGCGTAGAACAGGCGAGGCACCCTTGCTGCAGGCTTTACGACCACTCCCTTATGTACCGCTTTGCCTGCGTACACGTACTGACACATGTCACGCACTCGCGCGTTTGAACAAGGACACTTACACAGCAAACGGCAGACAATGCCGGCACGGTGTGTTGCCGTGTGCCAAGGGTACAGAGGTAGGCAAGATGTGGTGGAGAATGTGTGCGGGGCGTGCCTCCATGATGGATGAGAGAGGAAATGACCATGTTCCAGGTACAGGGGTAGGCAAAGGGCGGCGGGTGATGTGTGCGGGGCGCGCCTGCTCCATGGTGAGGAACATGACAACGTTCCAGATATAGGGGTAGGAAAAAGGGTATATGCAGGGTAGGGTCAGGGTAGGGGCGGCTGGGAAATGTGTGTGGGGCGCGCCTGCTCCATGGTGAGGAACATGACGACGTTCCAGGAGCCCAGGCGCGCGAAGTTGGGCAGGAAGCCCTGGTAGAACGTGCCGAGGCCGCCGCTCCGGAACGACTTGACGAAGCAGTCCAGCATGCCGCTGTACTGGCCCTGCCGGTCGCCTGCGCGTGCCGGCCGCCGCTGAAAGCTGTGGTAATCCAAACCCTAACCCACCCCGCTCCGCCGCTGCCAGGCCGCCTGCGCTGAGAGCGCACCGCCCGCAAGACGAGGCTGGGCACTAGGGCATCTCTTGATATCAGAAGGCCATGCCTTGATCCAAGCACCCTTGATCAAGCCGTGGGAGCCTTGCTTGAGGCATGCCAGGCTCCATTCGCACAGCACAGCGGCGCTGTGTGGCCCACGCTCTCCACACCACGAACAGAATAGCGGTCGCTCGGTTCTCCTCAACAGGTGTGCATCCGCAGCCGCGGCCGCCAGGGCAGCGCGGGCGCACCCATCATGCGCGACTTGACCACATCCACGGGCGAGCCGACGCAGACGGCCAGGAAGCCGGCGCCAAGGCCGGCCACCACGTGCGTGGGCAGGCTGTCCGTGAACAGGCCGGTGGAGATGAGTGACGACTTTATCTGCGCGCCCGCGCCGCCCAGCGTGGGCAGGTCCTACCCCGTCTGTCGGGCCATCACTCAGTGGCAGGCTGCCCCAAGCAAGCCTGCCAGGCGGGGGCCTCGCCAGACGATGAGTCAAGTCGAGCGGGTCCGCTCAGGCTAGGGTATAGGGCCTCTCAGGCTAAGAAGCGCGTGTCTGCGCTCGGACGGCGGCGACGCGACCGGGCGAAGCGCGCGTGTGTTATGGAGCGTCTGGTGGGCGCGGCGGCGCGCGGCCGCACCGTGTCGTAGCTGGCGAGCTCCACCGCGTTGATGATGGCGTTGCGCGCGATGTTGGGCCCCACGCCCGTCCATAGCCCCGCGACGCCCTCCTCCCTGCGGCGCGTGCAGTGTCAACAGGGGCGGCGCACGGCCGGGAGCACGTCGGCACTGCAGCCGCGGTGTCCACTTTGGGGCTCCACCGACTCGGCAGCCAAAGGCAGTGCTGCAGGCTGCCAGCGCCCGGGCAGCCGCGCGTGGTCAGGGGCTGCCGCGCCAGGGCGCGCGCCGCAAAATGATGCCGTACGCCGCGCGCGCATTCGGGTAGCGCCTGACGCCCGACGCCGCGGCCGCCTTCCCCGCGCTGCCGGGAGATGCGCCGGTGGTCGCGGCGACCGCCTGTGCCTGTACGGCCGTGGCGGCCGCCTGCATGCGCACCTGCGCGGGCCGCCGCACAGGGCCGCTCTCTCCACAGTAGCCCCCCATACCTCGCTCCTTGCCAAGACTAGGAGCGCCCCTCCGCTGCAGCCTTCAAAAAAAAGAGCTTGCTTGGTGCCACGTCCCTCAAGACGTGCCTCAAGGAAAAAGGCACAGCGCCCGACTACTGGGCAATGCCCGCAGGCGCGGGGCGGCACCTTCACCAGGTCAGTGGGGTTGGCGACCATGATCGCCAGCGCGCCGGTGGTGAGGCCCGCCGCGATCTTCAGGTACAGCGGCGCCTCGCCCGCCGCCTTCTCCCCCACGTACAGGCGCTTGACCGGCTCGTACAAGCCGATCCGGAGGCCGCCAAACAGGAACTGCCGGTGCAGGCCTGCACGAGGGCGCGAGTCAGCCAGCCGCGGCTCGAGTGCGCACGTGCTGCGCGGCTCGCGGCAGTGCTGCCCCCACCTGCTTCCAAGCCGTTCCACAGCGCGCGAGGGCCCTCCTCCGCCGCAACTGTCCTGACAGTGCCCAGCAGGCCCCTGCACAGACCGTCGCGAACAGCTCAGCAGTGGTACGAGGATAGCACAGTGCGTTGCAAGGCAGTCGCAGCCTTGCGCACTTGTACTTAGGGATGCCGTCGCTTTTGGCCTGCAGCTGCAGGCGTACTTTCGCAGTATCAAGCGGCAGTGTGGCGATCTGCCGCCAGCACGCCACCACGTCAGTTCATCAGCAAAGGGCGGGGGTTCTGACAAAAGAGCACAGGCGCAGTGCAGGAGCGCTGGTCGATAGGCAGTGCAGGCACGCGTGCCTCTGCTGTACAAGTCGCAAAGGCCGATGCCGCAAAGGACTTCCACACGGGCAATGGGGCAGCATTGTCCGGCGAAGGCGACATGGCGCCGCTGCGCCTGGAGCCCCTGCTGCCTGACTAAGAAAAATGATGGTTTTTTAATAAAAGAGGACGTGAGGCGCCACCTTCAGGTAGAAGACCAGAGCCGAGCTCGCGCCAATCAGTAAACCCTTCCAAGGTCTGCAGCTCCTCGTGCGCCAAAGTATATAAAAAATAAAGAGGCTGGGAGATAGAAAAAGCTGTGTCGAGCTGGTTCACCCACATACCTGGTTCACCCACATACCTTTGCAAACAGGACCCCTTCATTTATTTATTTATAACTACCGACAAAGGCGTGTACGCTGTTGTTGGCATCGCGCGGAGATGAAGCAGCGGAGGCCTTAGGGAGGGCAGGCTCTGCGCTGGGAACCCGTGCAGGGCGCCGGATGTAGGCCGGTGCCAAATAAGCGGGGCTTGCGGGGCCAGCTGCCTCCGATCAACGCATCCGGAGGCGCCTGTGGCCGGCAGCTATGGGTGTGGTTGACCACATAGCTTCCAAGTTGGCCTTCTTCCCGCCCTCGCCAGCGACCTATGCACTCGAGCGACATGCGGACAACGGCGATTTATACATATCGCCAAAGATGCCGTGCGCACACGCTCGCTGCCTGACCACTCGCTGCTGGTCAGGCCGCTGGCAGCGGTCAGCAAGGTAACCTGCACTTGACGTCGCCTTACGCCTCGGGCCACACCGCAGGGGCCTGCGCAAGGTGCCAGACGCGCAGGTGCTGCAGCTGCAGACCAAGCGCGGCTCGCTGATAGTCGCCGCCCTGATATCGCACCACCTGAAGGAGCGGCCCACCATACTCTTCTCGCACGGCAATGCGGTGGACCTGGCGCTGATGCTGCCTTTTTACAGGTGCGCATGCGTTGCCATGGCAGCGCACTGCCACGCCACAGGGAGCCAGTGCGTGTTGGCCTGTGACCTGCCGCGCACCAAGGCATGCTATGCTGTGTCACGTCAGCGGAGCCAACAGAAAGTTGCCCCCAGGGCCGTTGCGTTTTGCTGTGACAGCATAACCAGCAGAGTGCCGTATCCCCCCACTTGATGCGTAACTTCTGAGCCGGCGCAGGGAGATGTCGCGGGAGCTTCACATCAGCATCCTGAGCTATGACTACAGCGGGTACGGCTGCAGCTCGGGCGCGCTGTCGGTGGCCAACACGCTGGCAGACATCGACGCAGCCTACGAGTGGCTGCTGGCAAATGGCCGGCAGCCCAGCGACGTGATTCTGTACGGTGCGCCGGCGTGCGAGGCCGGTGCATGCGTCCCGTGCAGCGTGGCGACGTGGGAGGAAAAGCGTAGCTCGACAGCGCTGCGCCTTCACACCTTGGTGGCGAGACAGCAGGGGAGGGAGGCTATTGTGCATGCGTACACGGCCCCGCAGCCGCGAGCGGCAAAGTCAGTGCCCTGACACCTCCACCGCCGTGGTGGCCGGGCGCAGGGCAGAGCGTGGGCAGCGGGCCGACATGCTACCTCGGAGCCAAGGCGCCCGCCCTGGCCGGCGTTGTCCTGCACAGCGCCCTGGCGTCAGGTGGGCGCCGCTTGCCTGGCCTCTGCAACATTCTTGCTGGCTCACGTGGCAGCTTGCCAGGCCTTCGCACCAGTGCGTTGGCTGAGCGGAGCTTGCCTGGCCATTGCACAGCTCTGCTGGCTCACTTGGCAGCAAGTGCGAGGCGACAGCTCGGCAGGAGCAATGGCCCCTGGACAGGCACCGCATGCTGAAGACAAGTGGGCGCGGGCGCTAGGCATGCGCGTCGTGAACCCTGGCTGGGGCTGGTGGCCCAGCTGGCTGGACGTGTACCACAACCTGCGCCTGCTGCCGAAGATCCAGGCCCCCGTGCTCGTCATGCATGTAAGCCGCATCCTCAAACCTGCACCATGTCTGCTCCCTGGTGAAGCTGTGCGCGAGTCCGCATGTAGGGCGTGGGTACCCTGGTCGGCCTCAGCAACAAGGCAATCCATGTGCATCTCAAGCCAGTGCTTGTGCACCTCACCTCAATATCGTGCAGTGGGGTTAGGCAAGCGTCCCTGGCAAGCCAAGGAGGCCGTTGTAGCATGCGCCGAACTTGTGACATTTTTGTGTGCAGAGCATATATTTTATTCGCACAATGCGGCCACTGGTTGGCGTGACGCACCAGTCAACCACAGTGCGGTGCCTGCTGGAACTGACCATTAGTTGCATGGCGCGCATGCAGGGCACTAAGGATGAGGTGGTGGACATCAGCGCGGGGCGCGCGCTGCATGCGGCCGCGCGGAACCCGGCCGAGCCGCTGTGGATCGAGGGCTGCGACCACCAGAGCGTGGAGCTGTCCGTGGCGTACCTGCCGCGCATGCGCCGCTTCATCCAGTCCTGCATGCGCAAGTGAGCAGCGCGCGCGCGGCATGACTGCGTCTGCCTGGCAGACTGCCCCTGGCGCTGCTGGCAGACTCTGCCAGCAGCGCCAGGGGCAGCGCAGCTCGCCCACGCCTCGCAGCACATTTGTGGGTGGACATTGTGTCTGCATTGTCCTGATCTTGGGGCTGCTTTGCATAGGGCTATCACTGTCCAGCTTTCAGTATGTGTACCTATCAGTGCAGCTGTGCAATGTGCAAAGAAGTATACCAAGACATGGCAAAGATGGTTGACAAAGAGTCGCATGGCACCGCCGAGTCAGCTCAAAAGCAATTCTTAAGAATTAAGATTAACAGCCTGCTTTGCTCATCGAGAACCAGTCAGGCAATCCATGGCGCTGGCATACAGAAGCTGCCATGCTGGTGCAAGCGCACCGCGAGCCAGCTCTCCACGGCAAACATGTGATGGGCGTGGCGCCGCTCAATGGCAGCGTGCACCACCGCCTGGTGTGCACACGGCTATGCCTGTGTGCCTGTGTGCTCGTTTCTTTCGCTTCAACGTCTGACGGCTGGACAGGTGACAGCCAACGCAGTTTGGGAGCCCAATGCATGGCAACGCGGAGGGAGCTCATTTCTGTGGTCCTTGCCAGCGCGGTCTTGCTGAGGTGCTGCGCACTCTGGAAGGCTGCGTGCTGATGGACGATGTGCACAGCACACTGTTAGACGCTGCAGGCAAGCTCGCATGTCTATTCCAATACATGCAGCACTGTTTCGCAGGACAGACGAGTCCGCAGCCAGACCGAAGTCACAGAACAATGGAGACTGGTCGTCACCGGGCCTGTCTGCCCCCGTGGATGACGCGGCACCCAGGCAACGCCCACGCACGTTGCTTGTGCTGCGCTGCAGGGCCCATGTGCGGTGCTGTGGGTGACTGCTCCGACTCCCTGCTCGCAGGTTCTCAAAGACGAAGAGCGGGGTGAAGATCCAGGAGCTGGCCGACGGGAACGGGCTGCAGGCCGCGCCCGGGGACAGCGTGGAGTTTGACTACGTCCTGAGGTGCGCCCACCTCACCGCTGCTGCCTGCTGCCTGCTGCCTGCTGCCTGCTGCCTGCTGCCTGCTGCCTGCTGCCTGCTGCCTGCTGCCTGCTGCCTGCTGCTGCCGGTGATCAGGTGGCGCCGTCAGAAGGACAGCACCGGCCCAGCTGAGAGCAGCGGCGCTGCACAGAGGTGGCTAAGCTTCACAACGAGCTCTTGGGCGGCGTCTGAGGCACCCAGGGGCGCGCCGCGGCCGCGCGCAGGCGCAACAATGGCTACTTCATTGTCAGCTCCGTGGAGGGCATGAGCTTCCAGCCGCGCGACGTGCCGACGGGCCCCGTCACCGCGCGCCTGGGCGCCGGGCAGCTCATCCCGGGCCTGGAGGAGGTGCTCGCGGGGATGCGGCCGGGCAGCAAGCGGCGCGCGCTGGTGCCGCCGGCGGCGGGGTACGCCGACGCCACCGACGCCGCGCCGCAGCCGCCCACCTTCGCGACGCAGCGCCAGCTCCGCAACCACCAGAACGAGCCGCTGCTGTTTGAGATACAGGTGCTGCGCGTGCGGCGGCCGGCGCAGGCGACGTGACGCGTCTGCATGTGCCCGGTCGTGTCGGTCCATGGGTGGCAGTGCAGCGGTGAGCGCATGCATGTGTGTGCTTATGTGCTTCACACTGGTAATCGCAAGCAGCCCGCATGTCACCGGGCGAGGCTTGCATGCCCAGGCCTCGCCAGCTAGGGACATTTGCAAATAGTACAAAAATTTCAACCTATAGGGAGGCCTTTTCTATATATAGAATATATATATATAGCTTGATCTCAAGAGGCAACACACTTCTTAAAAAGTGAAGACGACACACAGGCTGCTGTGAAAGGCACAGTGGCCTGACGTTGACGCGAACAGCCGACTGCCCAGTGTCAGGACACTTCCACAAGATTGTATATAACGCAATCCGGTCATGCTGGCACGGCGCGTAGCGTCCAGGGGCTTGCTGGCAGGCCTCTGCAAGCGCTGCGGGGTTGCAACGGACGCTGTGGTGGTCGGTGCTGGGCACAAT
>JAABUO010002663.1_pt1 | contig 21587 bp, 20 predicted proteins | sample 5559291 | NCBI WGS metagenome assembly JAABUO01 (sample SAMN10711878, study PRJNA513372) | rock metagenome | isolation source: Antarctica rocks | place: Antarctica: Victoria Land, Finger Mt sud
CCGAGAATAGCAGCAACGCCATCACGTTCAGCGGCGTCAGATCCCTGACAAAAATCTTGGAGGTAGAGATCTTCGTGAAGTAGGAGAGGTATGTGGAGGCGCTTGGGAAGGTTTGGCTGTCGAAGAGGGTGCTGGCGGGGTGGATGAAGACGCGGCCAGAGTCTTGGGTGAAGAATTTGATGGTGCGGGCTTCGGGGTCGAGTTCGATGGCGCCGGAGACCGAGGGCGCGTATTTCTTGTCCGGGAAGTCGATGCGGGCGATTTGCGGGTTAAAAGCCCCGGCGACAAGGGAGCGTAGGAGTGAAGTGTTGGCGTTGTGCGCGTTTAGGGCGGAGTGCGTGGAGGGGTTGTAGTTCGGCGGGAGGAACCCGCAGTCGGTGAGGGACGAGAGGTATTGGGCACGGTTGGAGGAGATGTCGGCGAGGGTTTGCGAGGAGAGAAAGTGGGCGTCGCACCAAATTTTTGTGGTGCGGAAACCGGAATTCGAGGTGAGGGAGGAGTATTGTTCGTAAGCGCGGAGGTCACAGAGGAGGTCGCCTTGGCCTGGGGCGAAGGTGGACCGAGCGGCCTTGGATTCGTCGCGTTTGGATTGGGGAGAGACGAAGGGGCTGCGGGTAGTGAGGATGGCGGCGATGGTGAGAGTGGCTTCGAGACAGCCAAAGAGGGCGCCGTAGACCATGAGTTTGCTGCAGCGGAGGTCGGCGGGGATCATGGAGAGGTGGCGGCCTAGGGCTGTGAGCTCGGAGCCGTCGAGAGCCCCCATGCGGCCAAGGAGGTTTATGGCGCCTTCGACGGCGAGGTTTTCGGGGGGCGTTAGGGCGCTGGCAAGGAAAGAAGGGACATCTGTGATGCCCATGGCCCGGACGGAGAGACAGAGTTGTTCTAAGGGTACACGTCTGATCTCGGGCTCGGGTCTCTCGGCCATCTTGGCTTCGGCGTTGCGAGTGTAGAGCTTGTAACATGTGCCAGCTTGCACTCGGCCTGCACGACCTCGGCGTTGCTTGCAGGCCGCGCGAGACGCCCATACTTCTTCAAGCTTTACCATGTTATTTTGCGGGTCGAAGCTAGTTTCTTTGACCTTGCCACTGTCAATGACGGCGACTATATCTTGAATGGTTATCGATGTCTCGGCGACATTGGTGGCGGCAATGACTTTTCGCTTGCCTTTCGGTGCCGGTGGGAAGACCCTGCGTTGCTCTATCGGCATTAGAGAAGCATGCAGTGGTAGCGCATGTAAATTTGGCAGATCTCGAAGAGCGTCAATGGTACGATTGATCTCAAGTGTACCTGGTAGGAAAATAAGGATCCCTCCTTCCTGTGACCCTAATTGAGAGTCGATGGCTCGGACGGTGCTAGCAATAAGAGTGTAGTTTATCTTCATGCCAATTCCTTGAATTATGCTGGCCACAGAAGGGTCCACGTCATCCATGTCTTCGTTATCAACAGAACCAGTATGAGATCCAGTGCTGAAGCCTGCAAAGCGGACAATATCGTCAAGATGATAATCTTCAACTGGATATGTCCGGCCTTGGATCTCGATCTTCCCGACAAGTGATACTTGGCTAAAATACCTTTCGAACACACCAGCATCAAGGGTGGCGCTCATAAGTATAACTTTGAGATCTCTCCGCTTAGGCAGAACATCTCTCAGGAGGACCAGAAGGATATCGGTGTCAAGGCTGCGCTCGTGCACTTCATCCACGACAACATGGCTAATATCCGACAGAGCAGCCACGACATCGTCGCTGCTACCACCAGAAGTCTGTAGCCGTCGAAGTAATATACCCGTAGTAACAAAGGTGATCTTGGTGATCCCTTGTTTCTGCTTTGATTCGCCTCGTATCGCGTACCCCACTTCATCACCTACTATCGAACATCTTTCGTCGCTGACTCTGTCCGCAAGGCCCAGGGCGGAGATTCTTCGAGGCTGAGTACATATGATGTTGGCGGCTGCTCCAATCTTTCGCTGGATCATATCATCCAGAACGAATTGAACGGACTGCGTTGATTTCCCAGACCCGGTTTCTCCAGAAATGATTGTGACTTGGTGGTCGTCGACAGCTTTGACGATAGCATCCCGTAAATTCCATGCTGGCAGTGACTGGCGACCAGCGAGCATTTTCTGCTGTCGAGGACTTTCCTGTCTAGATTGCCAACGGTTCAAGAGAGCTAAACTTTGTGGGTTCCCCGGACGCCAATCGATCTGATGAAGGGCTCTCTTTCGATGCTGGGTATATAATTTATGGGACATAGTCCGAGTTTCCTGCAGATCAGTCGCTCCAGCAGACACGTCACGAAGTTTCCCAGGATTCTCTATTATTCCTGGCACCTCGGTTTCGAGCCAGTCCACCATATTGAATACCATAGGCTCTCCCAGAAGATCTTTGTTTGTTCGCTCAACCAGCTGGCGGATGATGCTTAGCCTGATGTAGGCTGGGAGCCCAGCTGATTTTATAGATACGATTGGAGCAGTTCGTGGATATAGTTTGGATCTTCTTACTGCAAAGGTAAATAGAGTCTTGAATTTTGGAACTTGAAGCTGTATATTACATACACCAGAAGACACAGCCTTGAAGCGATCACTAAAGATTGCGCTGAGTGTGTCTTGCTCTTCGGCCCAAATAGATATCCCGTCTTCTCCGTCTACAGTCAAGGTAGACATGTTAACACCAATCGCTTCTGAAGCCCCTTCCACTCCCCCAATGAGGTTGTTTTGTAGAGCTTCGGCAGCAAGGGCCTCGTCACCTTTATGTGCATCAAACAGTCTTCCGCACAGATTCATCGAGTAGCCGACCTCAACGAGTCTTTTTATAGAAGCTTCTCGTTTCAAATTGCCACTAGCCATGCTGATCCCAGCGACATATCCTTCAGGCAGAGCCCACCTTGGAAGGTCGTCTTCTGGGACGTGAATGAGTAGCCATTCCAAAGTTTCTTCACGGTCTTTACATTCTACTACTGCCTCCTCAATATGGCTTTTCCGAAATCCAAGCTCTGTAATTTCGTTGACAATATTTCTCCGCTGGAATTCAGAGATCTGGATACCGTGAGGGTTCCAGACAGTCTTCCTTCGAACGAGGTCTTCAATGTGAGCTCGAGTACGTTTGCCCAATTCTATTTTAGGAACTCTGGTCCATCCTCTCATGATATTGCGAGCGGTGCCTCCATTGTTACCGCTACTATTTAGGTTCAAATTAGCAGGCTGCTCGGCTTCTTTGGCCTTCTGCTTCTGTCGCTCTTCGCGTTTCTTTGTCATCAACGCTTGAGCCTCCTCCCGCTCTTGTTTGGCAGCGAACGGGTCTGCCTCATACATCCAGCCTCGACCTTCTTTAACATCTTCTGCCTTCAGCTCCTGAAGTTCCTTTTTCCAAAGATCTCGATAGGTTGGTGGCAGCATCATATGTATATTGCGCATGCTGCAGACGCGGAAAAGAGCGTATGTTGCGGCAAAATGACGCGCTTCCACGGCTGTGGGTTGCGTGGCAATATCTTTGTAAGACGGCGGAAGCTTGAAGGGAGGTAGAACAACCATTTCCTTAGTCTTTGGATTCACAGCCTTGAGTATAACCATCGACGAGAGTCCCTCCGATGTCTTACTCTGCGAGTAAACATTAGATATAGGTCACAAGCAGGGCGTGTAAATCTCTCCATACCATCGTATACTCTGGCTTCGCCCATCTTTGTTTCTGACAGTGTTCAGAGAGCAGATTCACGGGTAATTTGCCGGTCCAGCTTGCCCCGCCAATGAGTTTCCTAGTATCCGGTCTTTTAGAGGCATCTTCACCTGGTGCCTGGGTAGTAACCGCCCCATTTACTGCGGAAGAGCTACCAGACTCAGGCGTCTTAGTATTTTTTTTAGGCTTTCCGTCTCCGAAGATGATATAGCTGTCGTCTTCACCAGAAGCTATTGGTGCATTCGGCTTCTTGGACTTGCCGCCACGGCCACTAACTTTGCTCATAGTCCCTGTTGTAGACCCAAGTAGAGACCCTGATTAACAAGAGGTCCCTAGATTGGAAGAAGCATAATGCTGAGGAGTGGTATACTGAGACAGCTTTGGCTGCTCTCAAGTAAATGACGGAGATATTCCGCTACTAGCGTCGTAGGAAGACGACCAGTGTTGTGCAACTTATAAAATTCGCAATTCAGTCATCGAATGTCCATACCGTAAATGCAGGTTTGTCGCATACTTGTTCAGACTATCCACAAGCTTCTTGCCAATGCTTGTAGCTGATGCATTCAAGCATAATGGAGAGATCCGCGAGAAAGCGAGTGGTAGTCCACCTCTTCCTCAAGAGATTTTAGATGTCTTTTTTCTTCCTTGCAATATCAAATTTTTTATTCTACAGGAAGGCTTCCTTAGCTTCAATGATTAGTAATTGCTCCAGCAGATCACTGTCAACAAGTTCCAATTCTGTTCTGTTCAGCAACTGTCAGCTTCCAAATCGATGACAAAGACAGGGCATTCAGGAGTCTCAAAGTACAAATTTGCTGCTTAGGCATCTCATCTGCTGAAATTATGGTGATACTCTAAGCCTCTGACCTGAAGGATCTTAGTCATGACTTATAGTAGACACGCACAGCTGCGCCTGCTCGGCATCATCTTGGTCAAATCGCAAAGCCAGCAGACCTTTCTGACCATACTTCGGCAAAACTACTTTCCAATTGAGTCGTCTAAATCCTTGAACCCAACAGCCCGCCGGTCGAAGAAAGCATGCCCAAAAATTCAACTTAAACTTCCTCCAACTCAAGTTTTACCTCTTTAGCGCTCTGCTCGATATGATCCGTCAACTCCTTGGCTTTTCCATCCCGGAAGTGTGTCCCACCTTCTACATCCCGAAGGGTCACAAAAGTATTCTCTCTTGCCCTCAAAGCTGCCAAAGCCGCCTTCCTCCCTTGCGCATCTGTCGCATAGAGTGTTTGTTCGCTCCCCAATTTTCCGAATTCTTGTTGGCTAAGCTCGGGATATGGGCCCGTGAATGCAAACCCCATAGACAGTGTCACACTCACAGCAACCGATGGTCCATTCCATATCCGATTGAAGACCCTTGTTAGGTCTGCCTAAGCATTCGAGTATTGATTGCACAAAATAAGGATGTAAGTGAGTTGCTGGCTGTTGGTATTGAGTCCTGGAACCAGTGAGATCTCATCTCGCACTGGAATGGTGACTGCATGCCCATTCAGGCGCGGATTCATCCACGAGATGTCGTTGTTTGTGGGGTTTACGAGTCATCCAGAAGGTCTAAGTATTGAAGGCGTGGGTTTATTTGGAACATGAGACAATACACTAGGTGAGGCGCGAACGGTTTCTCAGAGCAGGCTCGCAGTGGGTGTGCTCAAGGGTACACCCACACGCCTGGCAATCCCCCGAAGGTCCAAGTTTTCGATAGGCTGCGGAGTCATCGCGAAGCCGGAACCCGTGTGCAGAGCAAATGAAAGTGGTAATCAAGCTTGATACTGAGATGCAAAGTTTGAGAAGATGCTGGTGGCTTCTTATACAAGATTTTTATTGATTCCTTTCACCTTCATTTGTAAGCACGTGAAGACTAATCCAAACGACGCGGCTTACTGCCTGAATGAAAACTCAAACCAGTCATCAGTCGGACAATCTATTTACGCATCAGCTTGCTACCTTCTCGTGGCGTTTTCGCTCCTGCTCCCAGGCAAAAGAGCAGCAAACACCAAACCCTCTTGCTGCCCCATTCACGCATAGTTTCTACCAGATGAGAGAGCAACAAAAGGGGAAAACATATCTATGGTTTCAATGACAGCCTTGATTGCTGCTCTCTCATGCGACATATGAGATTTCCTACTCAAACTCTAACGAAATTTAACTGTACGACGCTTGCTGATTCCTTATTCAATCAGAAAAAAGACTAGGATAAAAACTAGTGTGGGGATGCGCACAGGGCGAAAGGGAAAGTAATTACACAAAATCGCCTGGTAGACACTCAGGAAGTAACTTATCAACACCCCAAAATCGCACAAATGGAGACCTCGCTTTTTGAAACTCAAACGTTCGACCAATTGGAAAACTCGCTACTTGTAATTTTTCTGAAGAAGTTTCAAGATTTCTGAATGAAAGAATTCCATGTAGGGTGTTCTTAAGCGCGGAAAATGGGGGTTAATGTTATGAGTGAAGATTTTGGGGCGTGAACATTGGGAAGCTTGTAGCTTGTAAAAGTAGGTTGTAGGATACATGTATAGCGAACTGAGCGTGCTGTTATGGTAATTCGTACAGTCTTTAAAAGGCCCGACGTTCAAATTCTAGATGACGAGATGAACCATTCTATCAGGAATGGGGGGAACATGCTTCCCAACTGAGCGTTAGAGGTTTTCCATTATGCATAACACCGTTTTGATAGAGAAAGAGATTTCTGTGGAAAATCTACGAACACTTCGGTAGATGCCTTTTCGGAATTATCTTCTCTTTCTGCGTTCACTTGCATATACCACACACCCTTTAATGCAGCATACATACTTGTATTGACCCCCACTTCACGCATATGCCCAACACGCGCAGATGAACTTCTTGGGGCGCCGGGGTTAGGGATGCCATTGATCGCGTGCGCGAAGTGGGGTATTTGATGTAGGTCCAGGGGATGGGTTGATTGGGTGGTGACGGGATTTTTTTGCGTGAGGAGGTCGGGGGTGGGGATGGGTTTATGTAAAGGGTTAAAGGCTGGGTGAGATCCAGATTAGGAGATGATGGTTTGTTAGAGATAGGGGGCGCGTTTCCAGAAGAGTCCTAACTCCACCGCTCATGGTGGAAGGAACAATATCTAGAACGATTGTATTTTTCCCAAACCGTATCTCTCAACTTTCACGAAACTTTTAGGTCTAAGCAAGTACCGGCTAGAAAAAACCAACCCCGTCTCGCACACCTTCACGGATTCCAATCCAACACCTCCGCGTCCTCCGGCTGCTTCCATTCAAATCCCTGCGGCACCTTCACCGCCCTCCGCTTCAAGCTTTCCTGCATCCTGCGCCAATCCACGCACTTGTGGATTGTATTCCCATTCGGCGTCGGCTGCTGGTGCTTCCGGACCCAGTTGAACGGCATCACCGTGGTATCGAACTTGCACATCAGATACTGCCGGATGTAATCGACGCAATGCTCGTAGTGGCGCTCGTACATTTCCGGGATGTCGTTCTGGAGCTGTTGGACGGAGGGGAGGACGGCGGAGTAGTGGTCTTGCCAGATGTAGTGGAGGCAGTGGATGGCGTGGGTGCCCATGGCGGTGGCGGGGTAGGAGTTGCCGGAGGGGGAGACGCTGGGGGGATACTGGACGGCGGTGGAGAGGTTGTGGCCGATGCGAGTGATGTCGGAGGCGGTGATGGAGACTTGGCCGTCTGTAGAGGTTGTCAAGATGGGAAGGAACTGGGGAGGATGATAGGGGAGGAAGGTTTACACTTCATAATGTCATGCCAGGCTTCGTGGACTTTGGGGTTTGGGGGACCTTTGAAGGGTGATTTGTACCAGAGAGAGTATTCGAAGCGGACGTCTTGCCAGTCGTGGTCGATGGTGTCGAGGAGAGGGGCTGGCAGTATCTTAGCTTGATCATATGAAAGAATAAGAGGAAATATACAATAGGCGTTGAACTTTTCTATACAGCTGCGACGAGACTTATTGTGGACATTGACAGCATGAGACAAAATCCCTAAGCAGGAGATTATACTCAAGGCATGAGCAATCCAGGGTAAATAACAGTTTAAGCGACTTGAGCACTTTTGTTTTTGGTTGTAATCCGCCAGCAGAAGGGATTCTGTATCGTGGTCTGTGTTCAAGTTTTCGTCCATTGACATTTTTTCATCCATCCTCGTGAGTACTTCGTCTGAGTATTGCTATATGAGTGAAATAAGAAGTGCGTGGTAAGAGGTGATTGAGGTTATTGCAACGATAGATCATGATTAGGGATACTGTAGGTCGCTGCTTTTACTAGCTGAAGTAACAGAAAACCATATTGAAAGTAAGGCAGCAACAGTATCGAGAAATAAACAGGCTCGATGACGTAAAAAGCCCATGAAAAGGAATACCAGTAGGACATTAGAGCAGACAATTCAGAGCATCGGGATTACTGCATCAGGGGGGTGTGCTTGCGCCGCTTGATATTCCTTTTTATGGCTGGTTCTAACATCATGTCACCACAAAAGCATCATGTGGCCCTGTGTGCGGTATGACAAGAGCTCTTTCAAATGCACGACATCGAGCCAGAGGATCGAAAGGTTGCGACGTCAGTTTTATCTGCAGCTTTCATGCATGCACATTCTGGTGCCTTATCCTACAAGTGAAGAGTACAACATACATGGGCTCGCAAGCACCTATCGTACAATGCACGGTCTGAGCACCAAACACGGCAACACTCACCACCTACCTTTCTCAGTAGTAATCGATGATATTCTCTGCATCAATTTTCCCGACTCCCTTTCTCGTACCGTCTTATCGGACAGATCAAAGGAAGGTAAGTCGACATTTATGTAACGCTGTTAGCCTACTGATCGAGACAATTTGCAAAGTACAGCCAAGGAGGGGCATAATTCACTATAAAGACGCTGTAATGCTTCTCCCTAGATCGAACTTCCTTTAGTTTTTTAACAACCGTGGAAGCCTCAGCATAAATACTCAAATTTTACTATTTACCATCCACCTCAGAAGTATCTCCATGATGGGTTTTCGTGTTCTCGCCATCGCCTGCTTGGCCGCTATGGCAATTGCAGCGCCAATTGCAAAACCAGCAAGTATAGCTTCAAACTACTTTTGACATTCTCTAGTGCATTGGCCAGCCTTAGCTAATACACAGCAGATTTTGAGGCAGACCCGATGCTCGCGGTAGGCACTGGAGGTGCAAGTTCCTACGAGACCGGAAAGCAGCGTCGCGCAAACTTCGAGGCCGACCCCATGCTCGCCGTGGGCTCTGGAGGTGCAAGCTCCTACGAGACTGGTAAAGAACGCCGGGTGAATTTCGAAGCAGATCCCATGCTTGCCGTCGGGACCGAGAAAGCCAGTTCATACGCTACTTGAGCCGAAAGGATAGATGTGTTCGAGTCGAAAGGAGGTGCAGGGGAGCTGCGCAGCAGATGCTTGATGTTATGGTGGTCTGTAGTGTTTAGTAAAATTATTCGATGCGTTTCCAGTTGCCATGGAATAGGATTGTGTTGCTCGGTATTTCTCCTACGATGCCCTGGTTCAAGGTTGTCGATCTCTGAGGTAGTCCCCTTTCCGTTCCAGATGGTCTGCTGGTTTGACTGAGTGACCGGATCTCTTTGACCTATCGAGAGAAGCACTGCCATTCATGTAGATATTCCGGAACATCGTGGAGCGTACGATGTATTGATCATTCAAACCTAGAACAATATTCGATTCTCGACAATCCCTTGCACATATCTTAGTCTCACACGATACTGTGCGCAATTTATGCTGTCGAGACCTCAAGTTGTCAAATTACTGGCTTGAACCTACAACAATGGTTGTCGTTCGTTCACCTCACCTACTAAGTACTTGAGGTAAAGAAAAATACAGTCGCATACCACGCTAGTACTGGAATTCTACGCTAGTCGTAACACTACCGTGGGTAACCCACTTGATGCTATAGTCTCTAAACTGGACGTCTCTGATATTTGATAAACCTACGCCAAAGTACGTCCTTTGATTGTGCAAGAGTAACCATGTGCTTCTTAGACTATGTGGTAATTGCCCAAGCGAATTTCGTGTTTTTGACTCTCATGCAAAGGTAATATAATTCTTGGTATAGTTCAGCCTATGAAGCTTACACGTTTTTGATATGATATGGTTGACTTTAATTTCGGAATATTGCAGCATCGAGGAAGCGCTTCTCGTCCATTGACTCTAAGGACTGGGTTCCCTCCGTCACTTCTATGCTAGTGTGAAAGTTCCTCCCCAAATCTATATTTCTACCTGTCTTACTATATCTCCCTCTAATGCTTCCACGATCCTAGCGGTCACATCTCACCGACGACCTGTTGCTCTCCTTGCTTTCTTTGTTTCAATCTTTGGCAGAATGGGCTTTTCTCTCGAAGTTGTGGTCCGTATTTGATAAAAGCGAATGGGATCGGCGACAGCGCGACGCATAGAATACCTAACAGGCTGCACGCCCAGCCTATGCCCAACTTTTCGTACATTTGATAAGTGGCAAGCGGCAGCAGTAACGCTGCAGCAATATTTCTACTGAACACTGAAGATGCAAGGGCCGACGCCGAGTATATATCGTAAGCATCTGTCAGATAGTTTGTCAAAGCCATAAACGTGAGGTCGATGCCCATGCCATATGGGATGCCGGACAGGGCGGGAACGATCCAGTGGATATCGCTTCTGGCGGTCCAGGCAAGCCAAAATAGTGAAATCGCGTACAACGGCCCCCCAGCACATGCCAATGGGAGACGACGATACTCCTCCTCCTGCGCCCATGCTTTCCCTTTGGCTTTACTAGCAGCGAGGAAACGGTCATACCAGAAGAATATGAACATGGCGATGATGGCGCCGACACCGACTAAACATTATCAGAACAAGTTGATTACCCGCCAGATCAAGACTCACTAGGGAGTAGCATAAGGGAGGCTTGGCCCGCTGTCATACCATAGGTTCCTATACATAGGAGTTCAGCGTGGTATCTTCCGAGAAGAGTATGTTGGGGCTTCACCTTTGAAGATGATCGGATAAGCCTCAAAGTAAAGAAAGAGTATGGAGTACTGATAAAGGAGGAAGAGATCTGTGAACAGAACTAGCGGCTCCCTAAACATCCGGAAGGGTCTCGTAAGTACCACAGCCACTAAACTCTTCATACTGTTACCCGTAGCCTTTAGCCGGCTTATTCTTGTTCCGTTCTCGAGAGTTGACTCGGCTTGTGCTTGTCGACGGAGGATTATTGGGGAAAAGGTTTCTATATTCCATAAGCTCGGCATGGACGAAATCTGTCCGTCGATAGAACATACCGGGCAATAGAAGAAGTAGAGGCCAGTTGACCGCAGCCATAATTAGACTTATCCAGAACATCCATCGCCAGTTCGTAGTCGAGCTGTAACCGGCAATGATCGGCCCTACAAGTGGCCCAAGGTTCGACATCAAGCCCAGAATCATGACTACTTTCCCTCGGTGGAGTAGGTTGGGATAAAGATCCGCAAACATGCCGCCACAGACTGTCTGCGGCGCTGAGGCTCCAACACCAACGAGAAGTCTAAAAACCAGCAGCGCCGGCCAATTCGGAGCAAGCGCGCAAGCGAGAGTGAAAAGTGTATAAAGACCGAACGATGATAGGAAACATATCCTCCGACCAAATGCCTCACTCAAGGGGCTGAATATGACGGGCCCAAAGATGTATCCGATCAAGAACACAGAGACTGTGAGGGGGACTTGCTGATGACTGACTACACCGAAAGCTTTGTCGAGGGTGTCGATGGCGCCGCTAGGAAGGCTGGAACTGAGTGTTACGTTGAAGTTGAGGAGGAGTCCTGTAATTACTACGAAGATTTTCTTGCCCTGGGGAGATGATTAGATAAAGAGAGGGATAGGGCTGGAGTTACTTACTGCAGACCAGTTGCCTGCTGATGTAGGATGTTCGCCATCAAGAAAGGTTGTTGAAAATGGAGGTTGTTCTACAGCTGTTGATGCTTCAGATGTCCTTCTGTCTTCCTCTTTGGAAATGATGTTGAGAGCTTGTCTATTCATGAGCTGTAGCTTGGACAGTTGAGGGGATTGTTGAGACATACCTAACACATTCGTAGGCTGAGGTGCAACATCAGTGATTGGTTCCTTTGCGCTCATCCTGCCATATATCATCATGATCGATCTGTTGTATGTCGAAATTTGCTTGATATCTGGCGTTTTTCGATCCTTTTTCATACACAACACCCTAAGAGATCTAGAGCGGCTGCAGAAGCAACAACAAAACAGACACACCCTTTCCCTAACATCCGACAAGACAGAGCAGTATGGATGCAGACGTTCTTTGCAGGTAGTTTGACAAACGGACTCACATCTCATGATACGTCAAATCTGACAAACGAAGGTCAAAGACACAAACACTACGTGAGCATCACATCACTGGCCCTAATCCAGTCATAGATCAATCATGTTTCTGACGAATCACGGAGCTAAAGAGTGAAGCCTCGGACAAGGCGAAACTTTCAGCGTCAAAAAAAGGATCAATGTCCCGTGCTGTACTCGGCTAGGACGCTTTTGCCTGGCCTCGAAATCCGTAAGACCCGACCATCTTGAAGTTCACGGGTAGACTTTTGAAGAAGGATTGCAAATGGATGATCATTATGATGGTGTTGCACCAACCGTGTGCGGAGCTTACTTGTCTTGTGTCGAAGTCCGTGGTGGGGTGAATCATGCTGCTCGTGATGGAGCCAGTCATTCTATTGCATTTCATTGGGAATTATTCACTTTTCGATGTGGTCGTTGGATATGCGGGAGTGGGCACGGATATGGCTTCGGCCACTAGAACAGGCTCGACCAGATGCAACCCTTCCCGTATTGGGACCTACCTACTACCTACGGTATGCATCTTGGATGTCTTTTGTGCCTGCCTAATCAGACCAATGGAAATTGCTTACCATATCTACTGTCAGCGGTGCGGCGATGATTCACAAGGTGTAATTGGAAGTGGCTGCATTGCGGGGTAGCCCGAAATGCAAGTGACCGGCTCCTAGCTCAATCGCAGCCTGATAGGTGATTTCCTAACATATACGTGTAACTTCTACGTAAATTCTAGCTGTAAATTCGAACTATGGGGGTTTAAAAGATGCAGAGTTCTTGAGGCGTATATGTGGCTTGATAGGAGCTAGGTTTCAGAGCGTGTATGGGAGTTGGAGCTGGTTTGAATTTTAGTTTTGAAGCGTGTATGGGGCTTGATAGAGCTGGGTTTTGAAGTGTGTAAAATGTTTAACGGAAAGGAAGAGCAGAAATGACGAGCGAAGTCTCTATTCATACCTTAATCTTCAACGCGTCACATAATAATTCCATACTAAATAAAGCAGCGTTAGCATCGAGGCCAATTTGGGGCCCTTTGAGCTCTCATAGCAAGTTGATCTGATCTTTTATCTTTTTGCAATTAAATCTCAGAATCTTATCAAAGTGATCTCATATGTGAAATTCTGATGAGGATATCATGAAAACCTTGAAAGCTAAGTCTTTCCAAGTGCTCATGGCGTAGGTGAGCAACTCATAGTGAATACTTTGGGAAGAATAAGCGTGGGTGACAAAGAGGGAGTGTCGCTAGTCACGAAATTTCTATGTGGGCTCAGATACGCGATAGGGAATCATTTTGGAATCATTAAACCTCTTGATTCGTGCGATTTGGGAAAGTGCTTCGTTTGGAGAGTCCCGTTTTCGTTCATTTGCAGATGCATGTGAGGCGCTGCTTTATGCTTGTCAGCACTTTACTTCGTCATCGGGGTATTGATTGTTACCTTAGTACACAAGATTAATCTCACTGTTCATTGCTGAATCACTGCCTATTACAGTCAACCCAGTAGTGATTTAGGTCAGAGCTCATTTACTATGTGGAATCTCCGCCAAGACTGTTGCATACTAACAGTTAATATCCCAGATACGGTAGTAGTCTTCAGCGCTAGAGTTAGCGAGTGTTTGTACTTACAATAGATACTCCTGCAACGAAGTAGGCAGCTATCGAGACGAATCCTGAAACAAGGTACGAGAGTAAGGGTATGGTTCCAGGCTATCAGGGTCTTGGGGAGCGCAACAGCGAAAATCGAGTCTTGGCGTTCTCGAAAGGGTTTGGTTTTTCGCTCCAATAGGCTTGGCTTATACCTTACTATATTGTCAAGTCTAGGTTATCTATAAGGAGTTTAGATCGGGAATCGACCGACACGGGATTAGGGTTAGGGTTAACCCAAGTGCGGTCGACCGAGAGTCTGCATTTCGGGGCCGTGCGTAAAAAGCCTATTCTGATCAAATTAACCAGCTTGGGATTGACTGCAATGCTTATCGGATTAGCGGTTTGCTCGGCCCTGCTTCCTTCGTCCATCAATGCAGCCTTCTCCGTTCCCGTCGCGGCAAGTTACAGACTCGGCTTAGTGGTTCGCTTAATTAATGTACTGGACGAGTAGAGTAGGCTTAATTTGGTAGCCTGCATACTCTTGTGTCGTACAACATGTGCGAACACAACCACGACAACTAGACCAAAAGGTCTGTGCTACTAGATTGCACCTTATTCAAGTATCCAACTGATATTAAAAGGGGCGCCGATTGGCTTGCCTGGGCACACGAGGTTGTTTACCTGAGATTGGCAGTGCATGCACGGCAGGGTGAGTAGGTACGAGTACCTCAAACGAGGATGCATTCATCTTGGCCTTTACCGTTGCTGTGCGTGGGCCATACTTTCATCGCTCGTTCGCAAATCTCGTGTTTTCGACGCGATCCCTGGTCATAGTTCGATTGATGTGTAATAGTAGCAACTACATTTGGTCTTCCCACAAACGAAAACGAAGCTTCAGAGATAAAAAGCGCGAACGACTGGCCATTCAACCATCTTTCTCTATCTTTACAGTCTGCTTATATAGTCTTAAATCCACTGTCTTGGACCACCTCGAGAATGCCAGCTGTCGTAGACAAGAACAGAGGTCCAGAGGTCCTCGCGATATGCTGCACGGGTACTGCGATTGCAGCCATTATAGTGGCCTTGAGATTATGGGTTAGGAACAAGATCGTTCGAAAAGTAGGACTGGATGACTGGATAGTAGCTGCGTCTTTGGTAAACTCTCACACCTTCCGATTCTCAAGCGAAAAGAGCTGTGAACACACTTGCTCGAGGGGAAACATCTCTGACTGGTGGTGCCGAAGGTGCTTTCCGTAGCAGCCATGAGCTGTCTGATCACTTCTGTTCATAACGGTCTAGGGAGGCATATTCAAGTTTTGACTGCTGAGCAGTCTAAGACTGCGTTGAAATTCCTCTGGATCGGGTTCTGTATTACCCCTTCTGCTGAGGCTACCGCAAAGATTTCCATCTCTTTGATGCTTATACGTATAACAACGAGCGCCAGGTGGAAATGTTTCTTCTATACTCTCATTGTTTCATCCATCATGATAACTATTATAAGTCTCATCAGCATTTGTTCATGCAGACCCGTGGAACTTCTTTGGGATCCTTCCTTGAAGGGTAGGTGCGATGTTGAAGAACGAACAGTAGTCATTTTTATTCAAGGTGGTGAGTGCCTCGCCAAACTTGTTGTTACTGCCATTGTCACATTCGACAGCAACCTGACTCTTAAGAATGTTCAGTCATGGCGGCTCTTTATGATACGTTACTCGCCATCTCACCCATATTCCTGCTGTGGAAGGTGCAGATTAACATTTATAAGAAAATGCTGCTCTGTGGCTTGCTATCACTTGGGTTTTTGTAAGTCTTTCTTGTTCATATCAGTTCGATCATTAAAATTGACAACGAAACAGTACAAGCGTAGCCGGCATCATAAGGACAACGTATACGCCTGTACCTCCAACCATCGAGGATCCTACCTGTAAGTATTTACGAAACCAAATGTCCAGAGGCGTCTATACTCATCTTGCCAATTTAGGGGCTATCAAAATTTCTTGGTATGGAAGACGTAAGTGGATCCATCTCATCTGAAGTCCCGTCGCTGCTAAATCTCGCAGGGTGGAACTACCTCTAAGCATTATCGTTGGCTGTCTTCCAACATTGCGTCCACTCTTCGACAAACCAGGCTGTCTGAAACCACGACGAAGCACAGATGATGGTCAACCAATAAAAAAGGACACGTACGGTCTTGCCGATCACTCTGGCCTTACAGACCAGTCCAAGGGCAACAAAACAAAGCAGACTACGTCGATCAGCATTAATTCGGCGAGGCTGCCTTCTAAAGATAGCCTTCCTGGGCACAAGACGTGGGCGGTTGAAGACCGGGTTTAAATGGCCACTTGGGCTTATAAGATATTTCTTACTGTGAGATCAGTCATGGAATTCGTCCGTTTATACTCAAGAACGATACCGATTCTTTCCTATAAATCTCCATGTGATTCTTAGCAGCTCTTGGGTTTGGAACAATGCACATGCATGAACCCCAGAAAGTAATGAGGGATGGACCTACGTATCACATCCAGAGCGAAGCCATTTATTGAATGAGGTTGGAGTGTCTCGATGCCGCAAGACGCTGCACTAGATGTGAGGGAGAACGCGTCACGAGTGACTTATCACCGCATATGGAGCAAATTGCGGCAATCCACGAGGTCGGAGCGATCGTGCAAACGGTACCGGCTCGATTTGGAGGGCATATAAGAGGCGATGGCGGAGCCGAGGGAGGGCAAGATCAGGTACAAGGGGGATTTTGTGCGCGAGCGAGCAATGAAGGAGAGACGGCAGCAGCTCACTGGGGTTGATTCGGTCAGGCGCCAGAGAAACACGTCTCGATTTTGCCGAGTCTGTTCTTTACGGGCTTTATACTTTGCTCCGTACCATGACCGAACCGCCAATCTTCTTTGTACGGATTGGTTTCGCCCCCGAGTAGTATCCCGTCATAACCTGCGCCTCAGCCGGCGTATTCACGATAATGGGGGTTTGCAGACGGATTCACACAGGGCCCTTTTTTATGAGACTGTACTGGGGATTAGATAAGGTAGGTTGGTACTTGAAAGTTTGTGAGAGTACCACTAAGATTTAAGTACTACCTTTATCCTCTCCGTCATTCAACCTAAGTAACAATCCCTGCTGTCTTTAGCTTATTTAAACAGTCAATCGATATGGTAAATAAGTAATAAACGCTTTCAATCACGCTTCGTCGATTGTTTATGATACCCTACTTGAGCACATGAATAGCTTCGGCTGTACGGATAGGGGGTTGACGTACCATTAGTTTGGGCTGTATATGGGGATGGGTAGTTGGAATTGAAAGGTTCTTGAGTATAGATAATTCATACTTTCGTCCATCGTACAGTGGCTAGAGAGAGCTATGCGGTTCGGAGAGATGTCATACACAATCCGATGAAAAATGAAAAAGGTATTATGGTGTTAGAATTCCCCTATTTGCCGGATTACCAACCCCACTCAGATATAAGATTGCTCGATCCTGACCGTCTTCATAATACTAGTCGTGCCATGGTCAATTTCGTTCCCGTAATGTGTCACCGCGATGCCGTGAGTACCGTTGCCACTGTCCTGAACCGTGTCCGGAGACAACGACCCTCCTTTCCCACCGGTTGTAATAGCCGCCGCGGGTGCCTTAACTGCTGCAGCATCAGCGGCGCCCTCCCTTAGCTCTAGGTAGTCTCCGCTGAAAAGCGTCCGGTCATCCGAGTCACTGGGGTGTTTTCGCCGGTGGTATGATTGACCACGCGGGTTGGACAGGCCGTTAATGATACTGGCGGTCGGTCCACGCGGTTGGCGGTGTGCAAGCGCTGCAAGTGTCGGAAGGCTGACGCAGATAATGCCAGTGGCAACCTCGGCTGAACTGCACGCGATGTCAGCGCCGCACATAGGCATGGAACATCGGCCCGACTTACGCCCACAGGAGAATACTTGGTTGGTTATATGTTGCGTCTGGATTCGCGCTGACCTTGATGCGCACGACAAAGCCAATCATGCTGAACACGGGGGCGCTAGGCGATGTCAGCCTCTCAACGATTACGACAGGCTGAGGAAAAGCACATTCGGTCGAGTAAAGGGACGTACATGGTGCCTACACTGAAGACTGCAATGACTCCCAACTTTTTCTTCAATCTCATCTTCAAATTCCAGACAGATCTGAGCGGCACCAGGAGAATGACCAGGTCGCTTAACGTATTGAAAAGACCACTGGTATTGAGAAGGCTTGGGATGTCAATACATGTTCCCTTGACCGACTTGTTCCAAATGCGAGCCCGGGGATTACACTCCCAGATTTTGACTATGGTAAGAGCAATATAGAACAGGATGAGGATAGCCTGGAATGATCGGATGGCGATATTGAGGGGACTGAAGCGGCGTGGCGAGAATATTCGACTGTAGAGTAGAAGAATCGATAACTTTGTAAAACAGATGGTTGGACCGTATTCCACGGATGTGACATTGAACCACTCCATAGCTTGATTAGTAAAGGTTCAGTCTCATCCGAAAGAGATATACTTACATAAATGGCCTCATGAACCTCCGGTAATGTCAGATCCCACTCATGAACACCGCCATGCTTGTCCATGGTCGTTGTCATCAACGCACAATACAAGATTAAGCCGGCCTTTACTTAGTCAGAAGAAGCCCTCACATGACGCTCTGGAAGTAAAAGGATGATTTCGGGCTCACATAAGAAATGCAACACATATCTACCAAGGGTCAATAAGGTGGGCAAACACCGACGTCAGAACTTACAGTCTTCGAGGATCCATTCCCTTTTGACACCCAGTCTAACGTATGTTCTGAGGGAGAACACGATAGTAGTAATAAATAGACAAGTAGTCACAGCCACAACATCCCATTTCCAAAGCGATTCGGGATCGACGAAATTGGAGGTTTGCCCTGAAGGCGGAGGGAGAGCGGGAGAAGGGGCAGGAGGAGCTCCCATGGCGATGGCTCAAGAATAAAGAAGCAACCTGCCGCTACTGGAGCTTCCCTATGATGTGAATCTAGATAATGCAACTATCTGAACGCATTTGAAGACTCAAGACCCATAGATAGTGCCTCCACTAAATACGTTACTCAATATCTGTGAGCATCCAGCAAACGATGTGTCAGTCTGGATCTGTCCAGTCAGCATTGTACATGTCGCACGAAGGTGTCGAAGAAGAACTGATGGGGGATGTTGTGCACCGTGTGTGATTAACCACTGCATTGACCTTTGGTGGAGGGTTGAATATTTGGATGCAACGGTGACCCGATATCAACGAATTGAAGTACTAGCACGCAAGTTGTAACAAGAGGGGGCATTAACTGAGAACTCCAGAGAGCTCATTGTGATTGTGCTCCTGCATGAGGATAGCATCGAGCAAGAATACCCCCAACCTTAGCGAGATTGTAAGGTCAACCTTCGAGAAGCACAAAGGCAGTCATTGGATGACACCTTTTGCCTGCAGGAATCTCGGTAAGATCCATGGTGTCTTGATAATATTCCGATCAATTCTCTATGGATACCGAGGCTGGCTGACTATCCTAATGAGGTTATGTCCGAGGGAAAGAACTATACGGGGCGTCGGGGACAAGAAGGGTTCGTTCTTTACACCCTATCCTGCAGGTACCTCGGGCTGTTTCGGTGTTCTGGCCCCTAACCGCACCGAACCGACGCATACTCGGGTACTGATGTGTGCTGGTCTCGAAGGTCGCTTGTGTTGAGTCTAGAAGATAAGCAGAGATTTCGAAAACCATGGCGGCACGGACCGTAGAATGTGCCAGTCCTGCCATGCTTGGGAGCCCGCTCGCAGTCCTTTCCAGCTTCTGAGGGGTGTACTCAATCCATATCGCGAGCCAATAAGGAAACCATCTTGTCACGAGCACAGACATGTCACCAAGCCACCCCAATCACGTCGATGTTCCACATCAACTTGCGTGCATAAAGTCCGAGAAGCAGAATTCCGCCCGGGCGGTGGACCTCCAATCATCTTAGTTCGATTCGTACCCCCTGTATTTTGTTTCGACCCTCTCATTCCTCGGCGACTCTTTTGCGAATACAATTGCTTTGAAGAAACCTGTGAATTTGGAGGTTGGAGGAAGAGGACATCTTGGCTCTTGAAGTAGGATTCACTTGCTCCGTTAATGGCGCCGGTCGGTGCCTTCATCCGCCCCCAGCGCCGGCTAAGGTACCCTAAACCTTCGGCCTGCCAAGCAGCCGCAATTCCGAGGCAGCGGCTCACGGTTACTCCGTTGGTGTCTTTTACTTGATCCCCTCCACACGAAACGAAACAGGAAAGAGAAACCAAGGGGAAATGAAGGAATCAAAAGAGCGCATGAATGTTGCAGGTTGCATATGGCAGTCCGCACATACCGTGCATGTCTAGCAGGGCTCGGATCGCAACGAGATTTCTCTCAGGAATGTGCTTATCAACCGATAATCTCATAGTCCTACGGTTGGTTCAATACATACGGCATTCGTTGCCGCAACCATGGGGCGATATCAATCATTGTTCCTCACGGCACAGCATGTGTGCAGCATGCATATGCTTCTGCGCTTGATCCTTTCTTCCCGTCCCTTTCCCTTTCCTTTGTTCCTTTCCACCTTTCTTGTCCACCCCCTCACCACTGCTCATTGCTTTCTTTGATCGTACAGTGGTCACGGTGGCCATTTGACCAACAGCATCTAGATGGCGGACATGGAAAAAACTGGTGAGTTGACTTTTATGTGCGATTTTGGATATGTGTTGGTACTTACGTTCAATTTCATCGGAAAGGCCCTGGTGTAGTCATGCACACACCAGACAATGACATATCCGACTCTCACCATTCAACAGCTAGCGAATCTGCCGTAATCCAAACACCGCCTACGATCAACGAGAAGGCGTTGGTGAGGAAAATTGACTTTCGACTGCTGCCTGTGTTGTTCGTCATCTACCTGGCCGCTTTCCTTGACAGGTGGGTTCTGGCTTGCAAAAGTACCCTTGAGAACACGACCAAGGCTGACTGTGACCTAAGGGTAAACATTTCTAATGCCCTCATCATGGGTCTCCCAAAAGACCTACACTTGAAGGGCAACCAGACCAATGTCGCCTTGACAATCTTTTTCGTTCCATATATTCTTTTCGAAATTCCTTCGAATATTTTTCTGAAGAAGTTGAAGCCTCATGTGTGGCGTATGTTCTACATCATACAATCATGTACTTGGTATGGCTTTCTAATACACAAAAGTGTCAGGATGTATACTCGCATTTGGAATAATCATGCTGGCTCAGGGCTTCGGTACGTTCTCTTTCCATGTATATACCACCTCCGTCACACCAGCTCACAAGCAACAGTCAAAAACTACAGCGGTCTTCTCGCAACGAGATTCTTCCTCGGTCTTGCAGAGGCGGGAATATTTCCAGGAAGTACGCAGACACTCGCCAAGAAACTCGCAGTGTACGCTAACATTCCGCCACAGGCTTCTATCTAATCTCCTTCTGGTATAAACGCGAAGAGTCCCAGCAGCGCTTCACGATCTACTGGTGCTCCGTCCTCATAGCCAGCGCCTTCGGTGGCCTTCTGGCCAGTGCAATCGCCAACATGAAAATGGTCCGGGGCTTAAGCGCTTGGCGATGGGTTTTTATCCTCGAAGGGATTGCCACCATACTAATCGGCATTGTTTCGTACTTCCTCGTCTCCGATTTCCCCGAAGACGCGAAATGGTTGACTGAAGATGAGCGAACATTCGTCATGGCCCGGGCCGCCGTGAGCAAGCAGGACGGTGAGAAAATCACCTTCCAGAAAGTATTATTATTTTTCACCGACGTCAAGCATCTACTGGCGGGTATAATGTACTTCGGTAAGTCCACCAAACAGCAAAACAGTTCCCATTCAAAACCCACCCCCCCCGAAACCAGCCCCTAACCCCCCCTCTAGCCATCGTCATCCCCATCTACTCCTTCGCCTACTTCGCCCCCACCATCATCAAAACCCTCGGCTACACCACCGTCCAAACCCAACTCCACACCGTCCCCCCCGTC
>JAABUO010002664.1_pt1 | contig 21578 bp, 27 predicted proteins | sample 5559291 | NCBI WGS metagenome assembly JAABUO01 (sample SAMN10711878, study PRJNA513372) | rock metagenome | isolation source: Antarctica rocks | place: Antarctica: Victoria Land, Finger Mt sud
ACAAACCAAGCTATGCATCACAAATACATGACACAGAGTGCAATCATCTGCATACCTTGGACAAGCAGCTTCCTGCTTGGAAGCAGACACAGACAGGGAACAGCAAAGCTGGAAAACTGCGCTTTTTCCAACAACATAGGTCCAAGGTGCAGCCATTGCTAAGGCTGAAGGGGCTTGCGCGAAGTGCTAAACACAGAGGCAGCACAAAGTGTGCAGAAATGCCTACTTGGCCAAGGCAGGTGTGAAGTTGAGGGACATAGAGATGGGCTGTTGCAGCAACAGGCCTGTTGTGGTTCGCCAGCCTTGCACATGCAGCTTGCAGTTCTCTGCCTGAGCATCCAGCACTATTGGGTACAGAGGTCTCCCTACGTCACATTACTTCAGCTGTCAAGATCAGAAGCAACAATGTCTAGTACATAGTCTGCATGATTGCTCTTTGATGCTGTGATCATGCTTGCACAACTCCAGGAACAAAACGCTTGAAACGTTGAAAGCTCTCCACAAGCTTGCATGGACAGGAATGAAGGCAGCAGCAAGCATGTCATGGAAGCAAGACAGACCACAGGCACCTGTACTGTAACACTCACTTGATGACAGCTTTGCTATGCATCCTTGCTCATTTTTGGACTAGGAGCCAGTGCGCAGTCAGATAGCTTCACGACGCTTGGGTAGGCAGATATTACATGCAGTAATGTCCCAGATATGGCGACCCTTTCCATATGAGGATGCTGAGAGAGCACAAATAGCACTACCTGTTATGGTTGATGTTTTTGGCCAATGGTTAGCATTGCTACACCAGGCACTGTCATAGCCAGGTGCAGCGTCCGCATACAGCGCTACATTTGGCATACCCAGAGCGCCTTTCACTTTCAAATTGTCCCCCACAATCAAGCTGCAGGGGCAAAAGGGTTGATGAGTGCGTGATCTTTCCAGCAGTGCATGGTGCATAGTGTAGCCTATGTAGCCAATTGACAGTGTGGACGGCGATGCAGACTGAACTCAGTCACAATTGCGCGAAGTCAAGACAGACTTGCACTTGAAGCCTTTGTTTTTGCAATGGCAGCTCACGTGATCCAATAGGTTGCCTTGTGGGATGCCCTACCAATGCTCTTTATTCTGCTACTTCAAAATCAGTCTGTTAGGTGTTGATGGCAAGGGACCTTATAAGTGAAGTCTCAGATCGCTGGTAGGCTGTGAAGGGGGTGCACAGCAAGTGAAGACTTACGCTGCATGTTCTGGCAGCTCCAGAAAGCTGTTGCGCAAGTACAGCCGCAAGATGTATGCTGACACATCAGCTGTGAAGGGCACACGCTTGTATGGGACCACAGGCAGCTTCTTACTGCTTTTCAGCTTGGTGGACTTGCTGCTTTTACTCAGCGAAAACCTTCTCTTGAGTTTTTTATCACTGGCCGAAGGAGATTCAGATTCCTTCTCAGGCTTGCTGGTGTCGCCTTCATCAACAAGGCCAGCAGGTTCACACGGAGCTGGCTGCATGTCCTGGAGTATTAGTGCAGATTTGCTTCTTTTGCAGATGGACGGCAGGACTTGCCAGTCATGCCAGACTATTGGTGTTTGTGGATATGCAAACTCAACTTCACAGCGAGTCTGCTTCTGTGGCATTTCTGAACCGCTCTGCAACTCAACATGAACAGCAGACAGTGAAGTGGAATATCAGCTGTTTACCTTCTTCCAGTGAAACAGGTGCAGGCGGGATTGCTTCAATATCCTTCACAGCATCTACAGCCTGCAAAGCCACAAGTGCCCTGGTACAGGTGAACTTGCTAATCAACAATTGGCCAGGTAAGCGGATGCAGCAGCTTGTTGCAGCAGGCAGTCACCTCAAGGAGGTTCATCCAGCGCAGACTCCCCTTGCTGTCCAGACGCAGAAACAACGTTGCCTCATGGAGGGCTACAACAACCTTGGTGCCTGTGAGTCCCAAACACTCTGTGAAGCCCTAATTTGAAGTGTACAGACATCCTGTCAGACGTGTACATACAACTATTCCTACCAGAGAAAAGACCTCTAAGGGGACTCTCGACAACGCTGAGACTTGCAGAGAACAGCACTTCTCCTCCTGCCGACTTTGGCTCAACGAGTTGGAAGTTCCTGATCGATATGTAGGGGCGGAAGGCGAGCCTGCCGAACTTGAGGGATCCTGCGAACAGAAGGCATGTGAGTGATCCGTGAGCGATGCTTAACTAATCGATTGGCGCTGAATACCTTGTCGAAACAAGCGCCAACCAACGTTCAAGATGTCGGTGCCGATGTAAAGAACGGCGAGTTTCGCGACGTATGTCAGACCGGCGATGGCAAGTACAAGCAGCACAAGCAGGGCTTTTGCAAGGAAGCCCATGCGCACTTTAGTGTGGCGTAACGGCTTTCTTGAGACTGAAAACCTCTCCCAGCACAAAAGCCGGCAGTTGAGCGCTGCAGCGCTGCAAATCATGCACTAAAGTTTCGGTCAAAGTTGGCGTTATGCCTTCCTACGCAGGCTCAACGTAGATTCACGGCTGAGCTGTGAAGGCCCAGTGTTGAGCCTGTCTGAGCTGAGTGTGGGTTTATGATGTCAGCTGAGCATGGATGCTATTTGGTTGCAGCTGGGCGCTGTCGCTCACGAGTAGGCAAACCTTGATATGCATCCCGATTGTATATCTGAACAAGAAAGGATACGAGCGGCCCTCGCACGAGCAGCAACTCCAGACTCAGGACTACTCGCGTGTCGGGCTTGTCGCATGAGAGTAGCATGTGAATGAACGATTACATGTGTACAAGCAATTGCTACAAGACACCACAACCAGATCAGCTGTGCTAGCATCTTAGGCCTATCTGCTCTTACTTCTTGCCAAACAGGTGTTGAACACCTATCTATTCAAAAGTGCAGAAAGTTAGTTCAAGTTGAAGGCTTCCGCCTGTGCCAAGACACAGGATGGCACTTGGTGACGACGTCAACCCTTACGAGCAACAAAGACAGCAGCTGTAAGAAACAAACCAGAGCTCAAGGTAACAGAGTCAGTACACAACGACGCAATCAATTTTAGCTTTGGCTTCTCACAGGATTGCGCGGAACAGAGCCCGTCTGCAGGCTTCAGGAATTGGTTCTGCTGTGTCTGCACTCAAGGAGAGCACACCAAAGGCACCTGTCAAGTGAGGTTTTTGCTTTCCGCATCTCAAGAGGCAAGCTGACTTTTGATGCCCCAAAGGCCTTGATAGACACGAGCCTTGACTGTGCTTTGATGTAAAGACACACATCATTCCTTGTGTTTCAGGCCCAAGCAAGTGCGCACAGCCAAGCCTGCTTTGCCTCATAAACCAAGCAGGCACTCCTCTCGCTTGCAACCTGACACAGCTGACGAGTCTGCTGCATCAGCTGAGCCCAGTGACCTTGCTCTTGCCATTGTCAACGGAGTCTGCCCTCGCTGTGGCAAGGTGACTCTGCCAGGAGTAGATGTTATGAGGATATTTGTGTGGCGTAATTGCTCTTGCTGACATCTCCCTTGTAGCCTCCAACAGTTGTGACTTGTACTTGGAGATCAAGAAGCTGCATTTGGTTCCTCATGACGTTCCTCTTGACGTTGGGTACAGAGAAGTGCCAGAAACAATCCTGCTGAAGCACTGTCCATCAAATACCCTGCTTCAAGGGCCTGGATGCAGAAATGCACTGCAGACAGTGATGTTGACCTGACCTGTTCATGCCATGCTTTTCTTGAAATCAGCATGATTGAGCACATTGATGCGTATGTGTCGTCAGTTTCAGCAGTACTGTCTGCTATAGAATCTGGATGTGGGGCACAAGCGGCATCTGGAGCAGTGCAAGGGCAACCGGAAACGCAAACAGACTGAGGGCACTGGCCATGTGGAGATAGAGGGACTGGCTGAGCTGGAGGCTGAAGAAGAGGCACGCTCTGCAGGCAGCGCAGAAGAAGAGGGTGATGCGCATGTCAAGCCAAAAAAGGTGTCAGGTCTCGTTGGCCATTGGCTCCAGGCACTTGATGCCATGAGCACATTGTTTGAGCGCTGAAGGAGTGCTGAATGAGCAGCAAGTCGTCAGCAGACCTGAGTGCTTGCACTTGCAAAGGGAGGCAGCTTCAGCCTCAACGCATTGCAAGAGCAATCCTCTTTGGAAACTTTGACCATGTCCACTCATGCCTGCTGACAACGCCTTTGCATACAGCATTTTCACAAGATGGCGCATTCCAAGGAAACTCTGTATAGAGTATGGATTGGGGATTCGTGCAGAAATACAAGCCCAGCAAGAGTCAGGCAGAGAAGCTGAAGGAGCTGGAGCTGTCTGGCCTGGTGGACTTCACACAGCAGCATGCCAGGTCAGTAGCTGACCTGTGTTCCAACTTTACACCAGCACTTTCTCAGGCCAACAACAGGACGTTGCTGTTGCTGTGCGCTGGCCAGCATTGACAACTGCTGCAGCCTGTTGTAGCTTGTTGTCACATTGTATATGTACATGACCAGCTTCTCCTGCTCAAGATGTATAGACCTGCACAGCATGCTGAGCTTGCCATCACAATGCACTTTGATCTCATTATTTCGTAAAGCGTCAACAGTCAGAAATAACATCTTGTTACACCACCAACAAACAAAGAATTGTAGGTGAAGCATTTACCTGTTATCTCCAATACACTCTTCTGCATAGCCCTGATTGCACAGCCCAACAGCATCACACACTCCATTTCAGACTTGATCTGGTCACCACATTGTCCAACTTGAGTCTCGACCCTGATTTTGCAACTCTCAAGCTGCACGAACAGATCACCAGATCCGCATCCATGCTAAGCATGTCTGATCAGTTGTCACACTTCACACATGCCTTTGACAGTACTGCCTTCATCCTTTGCCAGGGCGGGGGACCAAGCAGCACTCAGCAGCCAGACAAGCTGGCGTGGTGCTGCAGGTTTGCAGTGATCGGGTCTACTGGCAGTCACTACAATGTTGAGCTCAAGGATCCAGCTCCCACTTGCCAGTGTGTCGACTACCGTATCAGAAAGCGCATCTGCAAGCATCAGAAGCTGGTGCTGCTGCAACTGGGTATACCTGACAAGCCTCAAGACTGGCACAAGGTGGAGGTCCACTACATGTCATGATAGTTGTGCACAGAAATGCAATGAAACAACACAGCCTGCTCTAGACGAGTCACTGCCACTTGATCTGAGCATGGCAAGTACATGTGTTTGCCCTGCATTCAGGTCTGGCAGTGATGTTTAGCTTGAGCAGGAAAATCCGCCTCTGGATGAGTTTTCTGTGACACTGGGTTTGCAAGTGCAAGAAGCCCGCCATTCACTGCAGCAGACTTTATCATTTTGATTCCCTTTAGCTTAGCAGTGAGATCAAGTGTGGGGGCGCAGGCAGTATCAGCTAAACTGGATGAGCTGGCTCAAACAGCACCTCCAGGGAGAGAGTCTCATCTGGGAGAGACCGAGCACGATGCTGACTATCAGCACAAGTCCCAAAAGGCCTCAGCACCATCAGCCTCTGATGCCAAGCATGCCAAGCCACATTCAGCAGCGGCTGCTCAGCCTCCAAAACCAGCACGAAGGTCTGCTGCCAGCAAGGTCAAAACTGACAAAGAAGACGGCAATGGTGACTACTGGGGAGAGTCTGCTGAGGAAAGCACTGATATGGAAGAAGAGCACAATTCTCAAACGCATGCTGGGACAAACGACAACTTGCTACATCGTCACAAAACGTTGTCCTGGCCGAAACGGCTCCCAAGGAAAAAGTGAAGTTGCACGCTGCCCCAGGCGTTACAGCTGCATTTGACTGGCATATACACTGCGCAGAAATGGCACTTGCATAAAGCAAAGAGGTTGTGGTCACATATATGTATATACCAGGGTGGTGATAACAAACACAGATGCCAACCTTAAATGAAGGGTTGATGTTGAACGGTCTGTCCTGCACCACTGCTCCTCCAAGTGCTAAAGTGAGCCTCACATTGTGAGGGCCTGCAAGCAAGCTATTGAAAGCAAAATGCATTACGATTATGATGGATATTGCTGTTTGGTAGTTCGGTGATCTTCGTGCTGGCGTTATGGTTTTGGCGCACTCCTCCACCAGCACAGATCAGCAGCGTGCCATGTTCCGGGCTACTGAGCCTTTCAAAACGATCAGACGATTGCTAGTTGTCTCATGCCCTCATCATTGCAAAAGTCTCGCATAGTCAAGCCGAGGGATCTTATTTCTGGGGGAGTGCAGGCCAGCCCTGGGCAATGATTAGAAACCACGGGTCAGCAGGGGCGGCAATTATTGTGCAAGACTACCACCCAACACAAAGCAGCCGGTACACCGATTTGTCTCGGCGGCTCCTGCACTTCTGTGCAGTATAGCTGATCAGCTGCTCCTGACAGGTTTCAATGGAGTCCAGCTTGTGAACAAGACTTTCCTCGTCATTTTGCTGCCCCGGTGGTCAAGCAAGCTACTTTCGAAGCGCTTGATACGTGAGTGCTTGGCAGCCCTCTCAACACTGGCCTGAATAAGCTGACTTGCCTAAGCGCTACATTTGGAGTTTATAGATAGCAACAGTCGACTGCTCAGCAGCAATACCAAGCTGCTACGCAGTCCAAAAGAGGAGCAGCCAGTCCAGCCAGCTGCTGGCGTTGTGCCAAGAAGGCGCTCACTTCGCTTGCACCCTGAGCTACGTGTTGAGGCTGGTGCATCAACTAACCCCAGTGACCTCGAGCTGTTTTTTCTCAGCGGGAACTGTCCCCGATGTGGCATAGTAAGTGTTGATATTTTTGTCTATGCCAATTGGCTCTTGTGTATTGCAAGAGCAGCACGCTAACAACAGCAAGACACTTTTCTTGAAGCACTTGCCAGCATTATACATGGACAGAGATGCTGTAGCTCATCAAGCCATTTGTTGTGCATGGCAAACCAAGATGTCTGCAGCCAGTTGCCAATCCTTGTCAGATCAACGATGACCAGTGATATTTTAGTCCGCGACATGTCTGCGATCTTGATCATGCCTTATTGTGATTATATGCTGTGAATTGCCACCTCTGCCTCAGTCTGTGCAACACCATGCTTCACAGCGTGGGGACAAGGGGCAGAGGCAGCACCTAGAGAAATGCGATGGCACTCAACCTCGTAAGACTGGCATCCCCTTCCGCAAGAGTCTGAAACAGAAGATGCTAGAGCTGAAGCTGTTTGGCCTCATGGAGTTTACTCGAGACTATGCAAGGTCAAGCACAATCAAAATCATCATTTTGTTCAATGCATGAAAGATGGCAGTGACAGCCAAACGAAGCATTGCATGTGCAAAATCAATGGACACAGGGCTGCACTTTTGCATGTATACCTGCTGCCTGGACTGTCCAGAAGTGGCCAGAAAGATGCCTTCATATACACACATACTAGCCAGGCCATGCATTGACATCCATACTTGGAGGAAGTTGAAAGATTAAAATAATCGTGCTGCAGATTTGCAGTCATTGGGTCAACAGGCATCCAGTACATTGTGGAGCTCAACAGCAGCAAAAGAAGCTGCAACTGCCCAGACCACATTCAGAGGAAACACGTTTGCAAGCATATGTACTTTGTCTACAAGTACTTAGACATATTCAAAGTGCACCAGCGGCGGCATTGGCATCAGGTAAACATGTTCACAGATGCCAGAATGGAGGAATTGATTTCTTTGTGCAGTTCCTTTGGCAGTGCCACGCTGCAAAAGTCACGCCTACCTGATCATTGCATAAAGACATACCCGACTAGACTCCATCGGTTTACCAAATGACAAAGCATGCTGCCTTTGTTATGTGTTGGCAAGGTGACACTAACTCTTGCAACATGACCAGGCAGTAGTGCAACAGAACAAGGAAAGCAAATAGTATGTCAGACAGCTGCAAGCATGGGCGTGCCAACGAGCGGTACTCTTGCCTGAAGCCTGTGTAGTGTTGCAAGAAATGCAGGATGCACTGCAGGCAGTGACAGCTAAATTGGTGGAGCTGAGTCAGATGCACATCCCAAAGTTAGAGTCAGAAGCTGGTGAATCCAAGCATGATGCTGACTATAAAGAGCTGACATTGTTCCCCTGCAAGCCTGAAGCAGCAGCAACAACCCCAAATGCCGCTGCAATAGCAACTGCGGAGGACCTTATGTCAGCATGGATCGCTGCTGCAGTAAAGGGTGAGAACGACTGACATACTAGGGTTGCAAGGGCTGAGCCCTGAAGCACTTTGCTGACGCCATGATGATTGGATTTGTTCTAAATTGCAACAGCTTGGTTGATGTATTGTTATTGGCCTTTTGTCGGTTACTTGTCTACTGTAGACGGATTTTGATGAGTAATGCCAATGACAATTTCTCTTGCAGTGAGCAATAACAATGCCTTGACACTCTCGATAGTGTGGCGCCACTAAAGGCAGCGTCAGCCTAAGGAAATTGCCTTGTTTCTCATACTGCATTCGATGTGTCAATTATGCAACTGTGGTCCCTCAGGGCTGCCCTCAGGGTGGCATTGGGGGCAACAAATCTGCCCTGAGGGACAACAACAACATGCTGTTGGTATTGTCACATCGTCTACGGTACCAGATTGACCTGCGGTACTCTATCTTCCTTTTTATCCACGGAGGCCTCACGCAAATGTATGCTGAGGCTAGTTCGCAGTCCTAGTCGAGTTTCGTAGGTTTTTGCAGCACCGTCTCACTCAAGCAACTCGCCGCTTGACACTGCAGGCCTGTGAAGACAATTTGACAGAACAGAACCAGCATCAACCCGACGATATTCACAGAGTTATCGGTGCACATTGGCGCAATCTTGTCTGACTGGGAGGTATTGCTGATCACCGAGGATAGTGCTGATCAAGCGATCCGATCATAGCATCCCCAACTCCTCAGCGAGCAGTGAGCAACGCCTCTGCTGAACCAAAGCCCGTCCGTCATGCCTGTGAGGTAGGCGTTGTGCAGCACCTTCAGCTGGATTGATAACTGACAAGCAACTGTAGTGACCGGCCAGTCAGTTGCGCTCAGTCTGCAGTTTTCTGTCAGCATGGCAACAATTGCTCAAGTATCTACCTCAGGTCGAAGTGTGGACCCTCAAGCAATCCAGCTGGTTCTCATATGCCAAGCAGGCGATCGTTTCGCTTGAACCCCCAGACCACTGCAGAGGTTGCTGTGTCAGAAGAGCCCAGTGAACTTGCCCTGTTCATGGTCACTGGAACCTGTCCCCGGTGTGGCAAGGTGAAAAGCTGTTCCAGCAATCTTGACCCTCTGCAACCCAAGTGGCAATTGCCGTGAAAATTGACAGACTTGTTGGAGGTTTTGTCAGCATGGCAATTGTCAGCATCGCAATTGTCAGCATCCCAATTGTCAGCGTCGCATCTATGTCAGCTGCTGAGCAGAGGTCCCCACAGGTCAGGCCACCCATCCAATCTGTTTACAGAAACCATTCTGTATATCTGTTCTCTGCAGAGCATTGCACATCCATGTTGGCATGATTGTGTCCAATTCTAAATCTGAATCAATTGATGTGATCAATCGCAATCCTTGCTTGAAACACTTTGCCAGGATTTGCAAATGGACAGCCTTGACAACACTGTTGCTCCTATGTAGTATCAAGATAGTAGGCACAAAGCACACCTAGAGCGCAAGCAATGCAAGAGCCGGGCAGATAAGCTACTGGAATTGAAAATCGCTGGTCTTATGGATTTCACCTTCGATCATGCCAGGTGAGCCATGAAGCAATGCATTGGTCGCTACGCTAAAGGTCATCAGCAGTTTTGCACACCTAAGTCTTGAAAGCAGTAATGACACATTATTTGACTTTGTCCTGTCATCTAGGCAGACCAGACTTCACAAAGGAAAACTGATGTACAAAAGACAGCTCTATTGTGCTGCAGGTTTGTGGTGACTGGGTCGACTGGCAGTCAGTATATTGTGGAGCTGAAAGACCGTAAACCCACTTGCAAGTGTCCAGATTACGTCTACAGGCATCGCTTCTGCAAGCATCTGTGGCTCATCTTCATGTACCTGGGCATGTTTGAACGATACCAGCGGCAGGACTGGCACCAGGTGACTTTATAGGGATTTCTCATGCATGCAAATGTATGAGTGCCTTCAGTTTCATTACAGTGTCTTTGAAAACAAATATCAAGCACCAGGAGAGCAGCACTGCTTACTTGCCCTGCTTCTACACAACATTCCCAGCAGACTGTGGCTGATTGGCATTCGCCGCAGTTCAATGACTGTGCATGATCAGTTTCCCAAAACTTGAGCTGATGAGGAGGCTCGCAGTAACACTTCCTTGAAAGCTATGTTGTTGCCTGCATGTGAGCTGGTGCGTGGCATTTGACACTATCTCCTAATCATGTGTCATAGTGCTATTTCTCCATTGATCCTGAGGGTGCTGTTTCTCCATTCAACCTGAACCTGTAAATCCTGCATTGCAGGCAGTGTCAGCTAAGCTGTCTGAGCTGACTCAAACAGCACGTCGTGCAGAGGAGCTGCACTTGGTAGAGGTCAAGCGTGAACCTGAATATCAACAGCTTGCAGCATCACCTTGCAACTTGGAAGGCGCAGCAGCAGCAGCTATAGCAGCAGTCGGCCCAAGAGCAGCCTTAGCAGTGGTTGCTGAGCACCTCATGTCCACTTGCACTTTTGTTGCAGTCAAGGCAGCGGCCACCATCATTGGGCAAAACAGGCACCCCTTGTTGACCCATCCACCAGCCAAGAAGCGCAAGCGGCCACCTGACAGCAAGGACAAGCAGACTCCAGAGGCAGTGCAGGTGAAAGCAGAGGGAACAGAGGTGAAAGCAGAGGAAAGAGAGCTGCAACCACCTGACCCAAAACCAGAGGAGGCTGTTGCTGTCACTGCTGTGTCTGAAGTCTTGGTGGACACCCCAGGTGGGCCATCTCTGCTTGCAATGGCCAGCTTGACTAACAAAGTGACATGCTTACCTGCCTGTTCAGCAATACACTGCTTTGCAGCCACATCTTGCTGGTGAGACTTGCAGCCAACTTTTCCTATCATCCATGGCAATGTTTGCTCTGGGGCGTCAGTGGCACAGCAAGCATAAAGTACAAGGTCTGCTTATCAGCTTGACATTCGGTGAAATGCAGTCATGACCATTGGTTCTTGCATAGCTGGTTTCTTATTCAGCCTTGTGATGCCAGCTGCAGCACTTGGTTTGTGCACGCTTGTCTGCCTGTGGTTTACTTTGTCTTTCATTGCAGCAAAGTGCTTGCTAAATTGCTGCTTAGCAAGGGTGTAGCTGTTTTGACAGATATCCAATATGATGGTCAACGAACTGTATGTGATGCAGCGCTGAAGGGAGACGCTTCATATGCGAAGCACCATGAAAGCCCAAATATTGTGTCATACACTGGGAACATGCTACAACAAATGTCATCGGTGGTGGTGATGCCTGACGAGCAGAGCCAGATGGCATTGCATCTGATTGCGCAGTGATGTTACAGTGCATGGGTTTGCAGAGACTTTGACACCGATGGATCAGTTCCAGAAATATTCTACCTCAACTTAAGAAAATGCTGGTTATGTCTCCTGAGACTGTTGGTGCCGAAATCCCTCATGCATTCTGATCAAGAACACCTTGCAGCAGAACACATCATAGTTCTACATGTCAGATGCCTCAACATACTGTCAGCTGAGCAGACATGAGGGGTTTCAGCCTGGCATTGCAAACAGTTTATTTGCATCTGGCTCTGGCAATACATCTTTGCTGAGGCTTTGCCAGCCAGCATTTATCGCCTTGCCTGCTACAGCTTCAGAAAACAGCTCCACCTGCATATCCGTATCTCCCATCAGAAATCGTAGCATACACTTATCAAGTCGCAGCAGGAGAGAGCTCTGTGAAGTACAGCATGCATGACAACGTTTGAGGCTGCTTTTGGTCTGCACATTTTGCTGCAACAGAAGAACACAAGAGTGTGTTGTTGCTGCATGTCGTCATCAAACATCCATTGAGCATTGCTCATTATATCATTTCTGATGGCTTTTATGATGTACCCCCGAATCAGCAGACATACACTGCCACTTAAAAGCTTTGATGCTGCATATATTCATCCTGGTGCGCTGCAGCAACTACTCAGCATTTGACGATCGCATTTTGGGTTGCATTCCCCTCAACATCACCAGATATACGCCCATACCTGTTTGGTTGTGAGCTGCAGCATGTACTTTGCAGTCTCTACAGCCAGCACTGCACCAGGCGCAGCCACTTTCTGCAGCTCGTGCTCCTTGTCTATCAAGTGCACGTGCCTATGCCCCACTGTGATGGCAGAAAACATGCCAGCATACTTGCTGCGACTGAGCAGCAACTTCTTGATGTCTCCTGTCAGGAAGTGTATTTTGACACGTTTGCATCTGTCTGTCATGGCTGCATCTAATGCATCTGACCGTGCCTGCTCCTCCGCCGATGCCTGCAAAGTAGGTCTGACGAAGGTCAATATGTGTCAACACGTGTAATGACTACAGCGTGATTGCCTTCTAAGCCGCAAGTCTCCATTTCGACATAGATGCAGCTGGTTTTGAGCCAAAGCTGCAGATGTCTCGTGCTGTCATGCACAAGCAGACACGTGACAATATAAAATGATGAAACTGTGCAAAGATCCTATGCACAGATTACAGATCCAGCTGATGATCCCCAGCATGGTTGCTTTGCAGATCATAGCTTTGAGGCAGAGGCTGCACACTTGACTATCATGCATGTGTAGCAATAGACAAAGAAGCTAAATCAACTGACCTGCGAGGTTGATGCCTCAGCTTGTTGCCTATCTGTTGCACTCTGACCAGAATCAGACTGGCTGCTAGAACTTGCTTCGTCAGGCCTGGTTGCTGATTGACCATCTGCATCGTTGGCCATCTCTTCCTGGATGGCAGGTTTGAGTACATAGCCAGACAGACATGTGGGCTGGATAACAGAAAAGTATAGACGGCTAGCCTTGGACACTGCATGCATGGACTTGCAAGGTGGCTGTTTCACATCATCCATGTTAGATTGCTTTTGCATGTACATCACGATACTGAGCACACAAAGACACATCAGCAGCATGCATCCCTGCAAGCTCTCTGCTGGGATGAATTTGTGCTGCAAAGACAATTTACTTACCAAATCTTCCAGGGTTGTTGGTCCGGCAGCCAGCTTGCTCCTTGCCATCCCTTCCTTAGGCAGCTCGTACGCCTTTCCTGTGCGCATCTCCTCTATCATAGCCTGCACATCCCCAAATTTGGTGAATCAATAAATACAATCAGGCTAGCTGCCAATGGCTAGGCTTTCAATTTATACGACTGGTGTTTCTCAAATGATCATCATCATTATGTCATGGTTCCATGCAGTTCCGGGTTTGGCAATTCTGTCCCACGCTGAGAACTGATGCCTCTGCATAGGGCAGCCAATATCTGTGCAGGTGCTCTGACAGACTGCTGCCAATTGTGCAGAGAAGCTGTGTAGCCTGGTGAAGCTGAGAGCTGTATGTGCCAGCCAGCAGTAGAGGAAAGGCAACCTCGACTATAGCAGCAAGCAGGCTGTAGTGTGCTCGACTAGCGCAGGCTATCTCTGCTTGCACAACACAAGCAGCAACAGAGGCACATGCTGCGCACCGTGACATTGTACTCTGCCACACCGACAGCAGTGTATACAAACTGCTTGTTGCTGATCTTGAGAAAGCTGGGCTCAGAACAAGATGTGCCAAAACTGTGATAGGGAGAGTTGAGTATGTCACCCCAAAAGCCCCAGGCAGATACACTGCAGCCCTTGTCATTCCCAAGTCTGCACTACAAACCTTTTGGTTAAAACAGCAGCAGTTCTGCTGCATCCTGCCTATGCCAAAAGTAGGACTGCTGATCAGCAAGCAGATTCCCACAAACCACTGTCAGGGCAGTGAGCAACAGGCAACAGCCGAGCATGGTATGTGGAGGATTGTATGGCGTCTGAGTGTAGCAGTTTGTATGCCAAGCGTGGCACTTGCGATGTCTCTCTTTACTTTACCCCAACACATGCAAAGTATACATCCAAACAAATTACATTTCCATTATGCAGATCTGACCTGTCTTTGTACTCCTTGCGGGTGCCAAAGGCAGTGCTGAGGAGTGTGGGGTTGGCCTGACTGTACTTGCAGTCGCGCAGCTCATATGCCACTCCACACTCCCTCCACCGCCTGAAGTGGTAGAAGTGAATGATGCTGCCTGCGCTGGGGTCAAGCCCAGGGGTGCCCTGCTGGGCTAGCCTCATGTGGTAGTCCCAGTCTATCTGAATGCCAAGCAAGGTGTTGCACTTGGCAATGCATAGCCTGATGTGGCTCTGTGCATAAGACTTGAGCCCTTGCATTGGGCAATGCATACTACAGCTCACACGGCTCTTTGGCTAAATTGTGTGCAATGAGATCCTAGTATAGTATGAACATGGCAATTTGTGGGCCAAACTGCCAATTGGACAGGACTCACAAGCAGCAGTTTCACAGCACGATTTACATGTTGCAGATGACAATGTTGGTGCAGCAACACATGTACCGCATTGCGCTTGTAGTCATATCTGGACCCATAAAACTTCCTGATGCGGGCATCCCATGCTTTCTGCATGTCATAAGGCACCTGCATTTGTAGCATGAGCGAGCAACTTATCCCATTCTGTCAAATATCTGCTGTAACTGCTACTCCAGGCAGGCATGGCAATCCACAATTGCACCATTGTGTGCTGCTTTGACTATACAGACAGACAAATACCTGACATTAGCAACAACAGCGTGCAAGCATAGCACAGCCGCACCTTGCGGCTGTACTTCCTGAACGTCTCAGCAACATCATCTCGCTGCTGAAATCGCATCAAAGACAGGTCAAACAGCTCTGTGATTACACTGGCTGGTGCAGCCACAGTGCCAGCACAGGAGTTCAATGTGACAGTCTCAAGCATGCGACCCTGCTTCTCTGCAAATCTCAGGTCATCACAATAGTCCCTCTTCACAGTATTATCTGCTGACAGCTGTCGACAAAAGAGCTGTCTCTGCAAGGCTTACCAAGGTACTGAGCGGTAGTTGCTTGGATGCACGCATTGCCATGAAGCTCAATGAACAGTTCCGTTCGTTGGCGTACAGGAAGCGTGTTGTCTAGGAGAACGCTCAAAAGTAGCATGTGCCTTGCAAGAATTTCAGGAGCTTCCTCATAGACCCAAATGTGCAGTGTTCTGTTGGGAAGCGTTGTAAGTTTGCACATGCTAGCTAATGCTTGTGCTGAATGGCGACAGTCATAGGCACCAATCTGCAACACACTGACGGTATAAAAGGCAACACAAACCCCCAGACTGACTGATCAGTTCATACAAAGGCACTCGTTCCTGCAAAAGGTGGATGGCGTCAGCCTCCGCAAGCCTTTCGAGCATGCTATGCTGACTGACCGATACAGGCAAGCTGTGGAGTAATGCTAAGACGTCGATACTGGGTGAGAGGCCCCAGAAGTTGTGTACGTTGTCCTCGTCGAACACTTTGGCCATGATCACTCACGCTACCAGACGAACGCAAGCGCGTCTGCGGATGGGCTGGAGACGCAACAGCTATATCAATGGCTGCCGGACCTGAAGCCCAATGAACAACACCTAGAGCGGAGGAATCCCAATGGAGGCAGTTGGGCAAATATATATTTGCCAGTGACACGCACACACACTCAGGGAGACGCAAAGCATTCCGCAAAGCATGCAGCGGTGGCACTGCAGGTGTAGTCGGTGCGAGCGCCAAACTGCCCGGCTTTGATGATCAGATTTGCTGAGTTCTAAGAAGGAACAGAGACATCTGATTTGCAAAGCTTCTGGACAAGGCCTCCGTCCTTGGTATGAGTTCGTGATCACGCATACAGCTCTGCTTTTGCCTTTTCCCGGACTTTGCAGTCAAATGGAGCCCGCTGGCGACGTCAATGCACCAGAACTAGAATTGGACGACAAATCGCAATATGGGTTCGTGCAATGGTACAACGCCCTATCGAAGGTAGCTTAACACATGCCAGGATGCAGCTCGCTCTTGCCTGGCGTGGCCTTAGCTTAGCCAGCAAAATCACTCATGCCTTGTGTGCACTGCACAGGACAAATCAATCGTCAGGTTCTTCGATCGCAAGGTGCGTCGGAGACAGTGGCGATAAGGTCCAAGTGCGCGTTCAAACTTCAAAATGCAGCACTTTTTGAGCTCTTTGCAGGGGTTCTATTCTGTGCACGGCGAAGACGCCTTGTTCGTCGCCAGGCAGTTCTATAAGACCACCGCAGTGGTGAAGTACTTGGGCAAGGAAGATAGCGGCTTACCTGGTATCTCCATGACCTAGCCTTGCTTAGCTGCACTTTGGACACAGAAATTCATGACAATGCATGACTTCACAGCTGGGTTGCAGGTGTAACACTCAACCGCAGCTTGTATGAGACAGTCCTACGGGAACTTCTGCTTGAGAGAGCAGAACATACAGTAGAGCTCTATGAAGGTTCAGGGGCTGCATGGCGTAAGGTCAGGTGAGCTTTGACACCTGACTTGTCACACGTCCATAATCAGCTCCGATTGCATTATCCCAATCGGTTGTTCTTGCAATCATGGCACACGACTGAGACCTTTCCTCCCAATGCTGTATCTTGCATGCCAAAGCTGGCCAGCATGTTGTGGTACACCTGTCTACTAGTGACCATATGAAGTTCAGCAGCATGTATTATACACAGGCTGTACAAACTCTCGGTCAGTTTTGGCAGCTCAAGTCCTTCTTGTAAGTCACAGGCTTGATCTGCCCTTCCATCAGCAATGGTGTCGTTGTTGTGCACTGCTCAGCCCAGCTGATTGTATTGCTTGCACTGCGCCCATGATGTTGTGCTGTTGGCTCTTCAGCCACCATTAGGCTTGGGTGTGCTGCAGGATCAGTGCAGCTCTTGCCTCTGCAAGCTAAGGATCACAAACAGCTGTGACAAACATTGCGTCAACACCCACAAACAAGCAGTGTCAGTGCTGTAGGACAGCATCACCTGGCAAGCTTGGCTCCTTTGAGGAGGAATTGTACCACAACACAGACATGGCAGATGTGCCCGTCGTGATGGCAGTGTTCCTGCAGTATGTGGAGGGCAGCCGCAGTGTTGGGGTGGCCTACTGTGATGCCACTGGCCGCAAACTGGGTGCTTGCCAGTTCACTGATGATGAGCACTTCTGCAACCTGGAGACTGTCTTGGTGCAGCTTGGGGCTAAAGAGTGTGTGCTCCCCAAGGTCAGGGCTTCCTGCTGCAATTTCTTAATGTGCTGCTTGAAAATTCCCCCATCAGCTGCACAAGCTGAGCATACTGTTGCTGAAGAAGCAATGTGCAAACAACAAGTGCAGGCTTGCTGGCTTTGACTCATGGTGTGCATCAGCAGTGCAGGCACTGTGCGCTGCATCAGGGCAGGCTCTGCTGTCAGGCAGGAAGCCATTGCAAAGTCAGAGAAGGCTAGTGCAAGTTATATGCAGCATGTGCTGACCTGCTGTGGATTCCATCCTAACTCCCTTTCAGAGGCATTAAGATCAGTGTCCCAGCTACGCAGTCATAACAGAAATGGGGCCCGTGTTGCAGGAGCCAGATGCAGGGTCACAGGCTGCTGATGCAAGCCGCATGCGAGACGTGATGAGCCGGTGTGGGGCTCTTGGCTCAGAACGCCCCAGGGCCTCCTTCAAGACCAACAACCTGGAGCAGGACCTCACTCGGCTGCTGAAGTCAGGCAATGTGGAACAGCACCGAGATGTGCTGGAGCGCAAGCTGGCCTCTTCTGCTTTAGCAGGTGGGCATTTCAAATGTTGGCTTTTTTTGCAGTTTTCCAGTCACCAGCAGTATTTTGTTGCCATTTCATCTGTGGCACTGGTCATAGGTGTACCCATCAGCCATGCATTGGGGCAAAAGAGCAATGCAGCGCTGTGGACAGAAGCACAAATGAAGAAAAGAAGCCAAAAACTGCTGGATTATGTGATACAGAGTATGCAAGTCAGCGGGCAGGCACAAACCAAGCAACATTCTGTGGTACAGCACACCATATGTGCGTGTCAGCTCTCACCTGATGGTGACCTTGACATGTGTCAACAGATAACTGAGTCTGGGCATGTTGACTCTGAGAGGCCACTCAGCACAGGCACCACATTGCACGAACTTTTGCTTACATGTAAAGGTCTGCCTTCACAGGTTGTGCACATAAGCTTGCCAAGAGTTGTGCTTGGGACCGCAGGTGTGATGGCCTTCAGCGAGGTGCTGGCAGATGTGGGCAACCACGGCAAGTACAGCTTGTCCTTGTATGACATGGGCCGCTTCATGCGCCTGGATGCCGCAGCACAGCGCGCCCTCAATGTCATGAAGACCAAGTTTGACGCCAACGACAACTTCAGCTTGTATGGCCTGATGAGCAGAGCCAGGACTAGCATGGGCAAGCGCCTCCTCAAGGCAAGCCTCACAGCCCTGTTCGAGTGCGCCGGTGTACATGTCTGCCTCTATGCATCCTCATCTTGAGGCAGGGGGCCATGCTGATCTGTCTATTCACTCATTGTCACACAGCTACATTGCAACTTGACAGACTTGCCACTGGTGTGACCCCTCATACGGTCATGCGTGTGTCTGGTCTGTGTTGCATGAGGCCGTGGAGTTGAGCGCTCAAGGACACTTGAGCACGCCACAGAATGCAATATATACAGCATCTCTGTGTCCGAAGCATTGTCTGTGCGAAGCTTGGGTGACGGGAGGGTGCTGGGCATGACAACAATTGATTGCAGATTTGGCACTGCACGTCATCACAGACCTAAACAGCAACAGTACAAAGCCGGTCATCTTGATGTGTGTGTGTGTTGTGTGTGTGCGTGCGTGTCTGTCTGTCTGTCTGTCTGTCTGTCTGTCGATAACTAAGTGATGTTGAGGTGGGCTTGCAGGTGTGGCTGAAGCAGCCTCTGGTGGACTTGGCAGAGATCACTGTCAGGCATGACATTGTGGAGACCTTCACCAGTGACCCAACCCTCAGGGAAAGCCTCAGAGACCAACACCTACGAGGTGTGCCCTGCTTCCACATTCCTCATACATGCTGAAGTGCAACTATTTAACCAGCACACAGAGAAGATACAATGCTTTAGCCAGCCAGCAGCATTGTTTGCTTGAACACCCTCCACTTGTGATGTCACTGCAAGCAGACGCAGCCTAACGATCCTGTTGTGTGCATGCCAATGCAACTCCTTTCTTGTCCAGTATATTCATTTGGCAGGTGTTGTGCCTCTGTAACATGCGTCTGAGGACAGGTAAAAGGGTGAGTCATAGAGTATCACATGGTGCAGGCATGCCAGATGTGGAGCGGTTGACAAGGAAGCTGGAGCGACGCAAGACTAGCTTGTCAGACCTGTGCCAGCTGTACAGGGCCAGCAGCAAACTGCCCATGATCCAAGCTGCTCTACTGGATCATCCTGGACCTCATGCTGAGCTTCTCAGAACCAGGTCAGTGTTGCACGCATCGGCTGCAGCAGCATGACTGCTTTGCTCCATCCATGGTGCTACTGTACTGGATGATCACATGTATCAGACGAGCTCACGAGTGATACATGCACACTTGCGTAGACGGTGTCATTGCTGAATGATGGTGAGCTGGACGGTGGTAAGCTTACAGATTCCCAGAAGTATCAGCAGAGCACCTGGACAATTATTTATCTATTTGACAGCATCATCACTACTCAGTGCTATTGTGAGTAGTACCCAACGCTACTACCCAAACGCACAGAGTCAGCCCAAATCATCTGCGAGGCTGGTGAATACAAACTTCAAGTTATTATTATGTCTTATGTTCTTGTTATGTCTATGTCTTGATTATGTCTTTTTCCATGTGTTTGTCAGTTGCCTCAAGCATGCAGGCTGGGGGTTTCTTTTCAAGATCTGGCATCTTCTTGGCAGAAAAAAGCTATAAGCCTTCTCTCATGAGGGATTTTTGATGTCACAAGAAGCGAAACCCACAGCATTCAACAAAAAAGCATGCATGACTCTTACAAGTTGTCCTATTGCAGGTACGCAAATAAACTGGCGGAGTACCATGACGATGATCACCTGGTGAAGTTTGAGGAGCTGTTGGAGGCTGCTGTGGACCTGGACAAGATCCCTGATGAGTACCTCATCTGTGCCTCATATGACTCAGGGCTACAGGTTTGTTTCCATGGTTATTGTGTATTAAGTTTGCTTGGGGACCAGTCATTTTTCTGTTTGTTCCTGCCAACGATGGTGTATATGTTCCTGTCAATGATGGTGTACATGTTCCTGTCAATGATGGTGTACATGTTCCTGTCAACGATGGTGTACATGCATTGCATCCTGCAACAGGTTTTGCAGATGCAGTGGTTTGCCTTCCTGCACCATTGTGTGACATTGTACGTGCAGCCTTGCATGCGTTTGACTATTGTGGCATTGCATTTGGAGGTGTTGTAGCCAATGGTGTTTCTGACACAGTGCAAGGTGACTGTTTCTGACGCTGCTTTTGCATGCCATCAGGGCACACATCAGTTGCAGGCAGCACTGCATTGCATGCCGCCAGAATTGTGTGTGTGTTGTGTCTCTGTGTTTGTCTGCACACACTTTTTCTGCGCTGCATTAGTGCTATATGCACATGTTGCTGTTTCATGCTGTGTCTACATAACTATCTTGCTGATGGTTGTATACAAGGGCAAGTTTATTTCTTTAAATTGGACAAAATTCTTGAATTGTCTGTGGGATCTGCTCAGGAAGTGCGTGTGGAGAAGGAAGGCATTGAAAGGAGGATAGATGACCTAGCACAAGACGCTGCAGGTTAGCTGAGCACTCTGGCCCTGCATGGTTTTGTCAGGCTGAAGCTTGAACCTCACTCACCTTGTGTTGGCCTGTGCTTGTGTTCACTGGAATACTTGCTCCATGATTTGGCACAAAAGCATGCAGTCATGCAGTCCCACACGAGGCTCAAGCGTCTTGTGAAACTTTGGGCAATGGCTACATACAAGACTGCAAATGATTCAGTCATAGATTTGTTCTCAAACGGAACAATTGTTGCAGAATGCCGAGACATGGGTTGTATAAGATGACATTGATGGATGATACAAAAGCTGTGCTTGAGAAAGCTGCCATTGTGAAAGCTCAAAAATGATGTTGGCTGCGGAATGATGTCACATGCTTGTGTGGCGCCTGTCTTCAGGAGACCTGGGTCTGGTTCTGGACAAGACAGTGAAGCTGGAGTGGCATCGCACCAACAACACACGCACACGCTGCCTCAGAATCACCCAGAAGGTATGCCTTGTCAACTCTTGACCAAGGCTCATCTGCACAGGATGCTCAAGAGCCACACTGTCTGCATGCATTTGGCGTCTTGAGGACAAGACAAGCCTTGACAGAAGGCAGCAGTTAAGGTATGATTGTGTGCAGGAAGAGAAGGTTGTGAGGAAGAAGTTGCAGGCCAAATACATGCTGCTAGAGACTCGCAAGGACGGCACCAAGTTCACAAACCGGCCCATGAAGGAAGCTGCTGAGAAGCTGCAGAACCTGTCTGGGCAGTACGATGACATGCAGAAGCAGCTGGTGGAGCAGGTAGGCACCAAGCAGTGATCGTGCAGGGAATGCTGCATGACAGCTTGAAGTTACGGCTGCATGACCAGC
>JAABUO010002666.1_pt1 | contig 21575 bp, 15 predicted proteins | sample 5559291 | NCBI WGS metagenome assembly JAABUO01 (sample SAMN10711878, study PRJNA513372) | rock metagenome | isolation source: Antarctica rocks | place: Antarctica: Victoria Land, Finger Mt sud
GCGCTGGACCCAGCAGCTGATGGGGTGGCCCAGGGCTTGTATGCACAATATGCCTTGGATGCCTGTGGAATAATAGCTGGAAATCGGTGGGATGGATGGCTGTCGAAATCGAAGGACTCTCCTATGACAACTGCAGCAAATACCATTGAGCCGAGCAGCGTACTTCAGGAGCCCAGCTACTACTTTCATCTGCCGCCTTTGCAAAGCGACACTGACAGCGATCGTACGAATGTTCCATAACCGATTGTTCCAACATTCAGCGAATGGCGCTTCCCTCACCATGGACTGCCTGAGTCATGGAGGCAAGTCACTCTAGCAGATGCAAAGCCATCATATCAATCGTTCTCGAAATCCAATCTTACCCTCGCTCTTCAGGCGCGTGACGAATCATGTCGCATGACCGGTTGCAAAGAGGGCACCCAGATTGCGCACCTATATCCTCAAAAAGAAGCTGACTGGTGGTATCTCAATTCAATGTCAAGATATAACAAGAATTCAGCAAGCACCCCCGACGATCTATCTAATACGATTCTCCTTCGAGCCGATCTTCACATTGCATTCGACAACCCCAAATTCGTTTTCGTACCCAAACCATCCTCGCTCAGATCTCCACAACTAGTCACTCACTTGGTGGAAGCGTCGGGCGAGCTGGAGCACTTATACCACAACCGGTTGCTGCAGCCTATGCGCTCTAGCATTGATTTGCTCTTTGCAAGATTTGCTTGGACAATCCTTTCCTTTCTCGAGAGCTTCTTGATCGGCAGAGAACGTCGTCGTTTACTCCTGGTGAAGGATAACATGGATTCCTCAAATGATGGCTTCGTCTCATGGGAGAAATGCGCACAGCTCTCGAAAACATGGTCTCTCAGCCCTAAGAAACGCAAGACTGACGCTCAAGCGCCCAACGATAGCGATGTGAGCTACTCGGCGGGCGAAGAAGAGTCGCCACCCGGAAAGAGACGTCAACTTTCGAATTGCACATCGGACGTTCCGACTGCACACCACTCAAAATCACTCGAACCGTCTCAGGATTCATCGCATTCTTCCGACTTGCTGAACGAAATCTGCCAGAGCGAGAAGATAGAATCCAGTTTCTCGACTTCAGACACGTTCTCGTCATCACATCTTCTTGGCCATTCAAATCGAGATGTTGGCCCTACAGCAGATACCAGTGCTAACGTAGCGCTCGCACAAACTTGGCTGGCAAAAGAACGCCTCCGCTCTGATCCTAGTGGGCAATGGAAAAAGGATAAAGCTTGGGCAGACAAGGTGTGGAAAGGGAATATTACGTTTTTTGGTGGGGATGCAAGGCGGTGGCTTGAGATCTGTGGGGGGGAATTTCAGGATGAACTAGAAGAGGAGACGGTGACTTGAGTCTTTCAATTAAAGAATGATATGCAAAGCTTACAAAAGTCCCGTGGCAAAGATAGCGAAAATTCCCAATTTTCTTCCGTGGGGCTAGATGCAGTTTCCAAACGGATATCATGGGAAGAAGCAAGGTAGCAAAATCGTACAAGACATTGAATATAGCGCCAGAACCTTGGTACAGAACGAGATCGATTAGGTTCAGTCTTCAGGATGTTGAATGTGTCCTAGCACTGGTTGGTATCACGGAAGATGAGATTCCTGGCTCTCTTCGTTTTCTCCGCTTCTCGTCGAGCTTCCATGTGAAAGACCTTTTCGTCGACCCACGGTGGCTCTCCACTGAACTGGTCTGTTCAGGGCAAGAAGTTCATTAAGCAAACCTGTTGTCATATAGGGACTAAGTGCTACTCAGTCTCAGAGAAACTTGCGTTGATCGGAGACGGTGGCCCTTGCCATCACAATTTGTCGATGAGATGGAGATAGCTTGCATGTGACGCCTATGGCTCTTCTAGTGTAATTAATGAATGAGGAACGTCATGCCAATGCTTAAGGGTCGATTCTTCAGGAATTTAATTCCTCCTTTTGGCCTGTGGCTGCGATGAACTTCCATTCGTGTACCCCTGATGACTGTCACTGCTGTTCCTCGACTCATCTAGCCGTACCTTCTCGGCTTGTGATAGAGCCTCAGTATCAGAATGAACAGCCTCAACAAGGTTGTCGCTATCGCGTTACCCAGGTCCATTTAACATTTCCTCCACGCATAACATCCGTCTCCCAATATCAGGATAATTAACCCCAAAGACCTTTTTGGAAAGCTCGATCTCTTCTACCATTAACGTCATTGCATTTCCATACGGGCTCTACTTTTTCCCAAGTTTTATGGAAGGTTTTCCATGTACAAAATGGTCCAGGGGTTACCTAAACCCAACACACTCTTGGCAGAATCCAAGCCTGGTTCAGCAATGGTTCAGCCTCTTCTCACCTCCTTTGGTAATGATGTAACATTGCTAAGACGTTCATAGTTGATAAAGTATCATCATGCTCCGCTCCTTATTTTTGTTTTCTCATATTGAACTCCTGCACAGACAGCTTTCCGCCTCTCCGTGCATTCTTTCGTTCACATAGACGATAGTCAACAAACTCATGCTATGCAGAGTAACAATTCCTACTGTTGAAATACTAGTAGCTTTATGATTAGAATTCTTTCTTTTCCCATCGAAAAATCACTAACCTATTATGTGATACCAAAGAGAGCAGCTCTTTGACATAGGCTACAGCAACCGCAGCTGCATAGCGTTGCCAAGAATTGTTTTTGCGAATCTGCATGATTAGAAATCCCGCGAATCACAAGGCATGGGAAGCTTTCCACGAGGCCAGCTGCTTCCATCTCAAAGCATTTAATTTTCTTTTCCTGCCCCAATTGATCCCGGGTTCTCCCGTGCTTCATTGTTTGATTAGCGGATGCAATGAGGCCATAGTGGATGACGGGCCTCTTCTCAGTCCGAGGCGGTCGATCTCTCAATTAACTAGTGTTGCAATTCGCACATGTTTGCCCTGCAACACGATTACTGTGTTCATATGATGAGTTGAACAATTTGTCGACCAGGTCATTATGATGTGATTATCTTACTTGCATGTTTGGATATTTTTTGGAGATAACCGAAAAGTGGTTGGAAATCTCGCGGTTTTCTTTTTCATGTTTCGCTTTCATCCTCGGAAGGGCATTTAGGAGAATGTCTGGTACCCGATTTAGATGACCAGTGTCCCGGAATTTGCCTTCTACTTCCAGTTTCCCAACGTCCTATTGGATGACTCCTCCCATAACGTTCCTCCGGCTCGCTAACAATAACATCGCCAAGACGAATGTCATCGTCTATGCTGGGAGCACCACCTACAACTCCTACCATTAGACCAAACCCGTGTTTTGTTGACGGGAACGTAGACAGCATTAACTTAGCGATGGTGACGGCAGAGATAACTCCTGCCTTTTTCGAGGGTAGGCCGGCGAGGACAATGTTGTATAACTTTATTTTGCCGAGAATGTAGTGATTATTGTCATCGGTATCCCGAGAAATGGATGGTCCGTGCAGCATGCCCTCAGCTACAGTCAGATCTATATGCGACGCACATATCCTCCCGACGGTCTACTCTTCAGGTTTTAAACACGTCATACCAGAAACGATTGCTGTCACGTCCACTGGGGAGCTGGAAAGTCACGGTCGGTGGTCGAACACGGTGGTCTCTTTGATGTCCCACCTCTAGTCAAATTGTTGTTGTCCTTAACGCTTGCTCACAAACTTCTTTTTATTGTCATAAATACAGCGACGGCTGAGATATCTCTCACAGATAACGAGCGAGAATCTTCTAAAGAAGAGTTCGAATGGCGCCAGCGCTCTTGAGGGAGAAAACTCTCATTACGCACGATGACCGGAATAATATCAGACTCGCAACCTTCGAAAGCGAGCAATTTGAAAGATCGGATAAAAATAGGTGAGCATGACAGGATAAACAGGAAATAAAAAGCCTACAAGCTGCAACAACATGGCTAAATGCACTCCCCCAGCTGCGGCGTAGCCGTGAACACTTTTCCCAATGTAGTAAAAAGGGAGTCCGGATTCAATCCCATGTGTTGAATCAATCCAACGGCTAGCGCAGTCGAAGGTTCTGCACCAACCAACCAATATGCTCAGCCTTGTGTCGTGTGTAGGCCTTTTAACGCCGTGGATGTGGTCTATGGCAGTCATGGCAGACGTGTATCCCAGCAAAGGTATTTCGCAAGCTGTTTCAAGATCCGAGGGTTGCTCAGCGCATTGCTGCTTATCTTGAAACCACCAGTCCGATACATTATCGTGTATTAATTAACAGGTGGGTCGGTAAATGCAAATAATACCCTGGATACCGTAGTAGGTGAGACCGAGTAAGGTAACTCCGTGTTATCTCCAGGCTCTTTTAGCTACAAATAGACGAGGCTGTCTCAACGCGACGACGATGCAGTGTATTAAACTCCCCCAAACGAGGCGTAGATGCTGCATATTTTATGAGCCTTTTACGATTCATGCGATTGGTGAACATTGCCCGCCTCAATAGCTCCTCTCATGGGATTGAACAATCTAGTGCTTGGACGAATGGTCTTCGAGGATCTCATTAGAAAGCAAGTTATCCGTATTTTCTTGAATTCAGAGACGCTTTTCTGCGCTCTGCAGATCCACTCTCCTCAAACCTCAACAAACTCCCGCCTCCCCATAACACAGAAAGTATCTCCGCGGCCGGATCTTTTCGTCTCGAACTCGTCATCTGAGCTCTTTAAAGATCCTCCTGCTTCTCTGTAAAATGATCGATTCCGGAAATGATACGTGCCGAGCTCTGTGCTTCTACGGAATAAAAGAATAAAACGATGACTGCAGTCCGTCGTTTTGGTTTCATGCTTTCGGATGAAGGATTGGCCAAAACGGACTCCTAAATAAAGAATTCGATTCGTTAGGTCAGGCTTCTCGTATGAATGAAGGCGGTAGGTACAGATCAACTCCTGATAGATTCGACTCTTTTTTTCTTGGTACACATAACCAATAGACTTACATTACTTGTGAACAATGCTACCAACACTGATAATCTGTTAAATCTCTTCACGCACCTGTCAAGTCGTCCTTTGAAACTGCATCAGGTCGAATATCAAGTCGAATAGACTAACATACCGCAAACTCTTCAAAAATAACACAGGCACAAAGCCCACGAGCGCAACTACCAACACTCTCACAAACCATCTAACCTCTCCCTCCAACATCCTCCCTAAAGAAGGACACTGGACCCACTCACGAGACCTCCTTTTCGACCCCTGTTCATCACACCGAAGGAACAGATGACCATCTGTTCAGATCGATAAAAGGAAGAAAAGCAGCCATGACATAGAAACCTTCCACACTACGACAACGAAACATACTGATACCCCGCCGTACAACCTCAAACCCCTCTCCACTCTCCCCTCTCCGCTCCCGTCCCCACATATCAAACCCATCCCACCACTTTCTCATCCCTCATTACCCCCCAACAGCTTCACCCCGCCGTCTCACCCCGCCGTCTCCACACCCAAACTCTCACGACCTCATCCCCTACCACCTACCCCCTACAGCCACTTACTCTCGATAATGAGAGTGATAAGTGCAGTGCTACAGATACGAATAGATAAGGGGGGGGTTAATGGGTTCATTGAAGGGCGTGAGGGAAAGTGGGGAGGGTCGGGTCTGTGGGGGAGGGGGTAAGGGGTGTGATGGAAGGGTGTGAGGGGGTTTTGGTGGGTTTGGTAAATTAGGAATTTTAGTATATAGAGGAAACGAATCTGTTTCCCTGGCCGGAATATTTCTGAGACGGACGTGCGGTTTTTTCAACTGTTATTGCACGAATTCGGTCTACTACGTTTCTTAAGTTACGGAGGGTCATGGAGGCAAAGGAAAGAGTGTGGTGGTGTGTTGAGTTGAGTTGATATGGAGAGTTTGTGTTCTCTTCAGTGCACGTTCTTGGTTGTGAATGGGGCTTGGATTTACACCAAATTCAACGCTGCTTGTTGAAATTAACGAGAGTGATGATCGTACAAATCTCCTCATCACCGGCGACTAAAACAAAACGACCCCTTCATATCTCAATTTTGCCCCCGATCCCCAACCCCGGCCCACCACCAGCCGGCCGGCGCCATTCTCCCTAGAACTTCTGCTATTCCCTACTTATTACTCTTCCCCTTCCCCTTGCTTTCTTCCTCGCACTCATCGCAACGATCCTTCTTGCTGCACTTGGGTTTCTTCCACCAGTGGTCGAAGTCGCCGTGGCAGGAGTCGTAATACCTAATGCCTCATCAGCCATCGTGTCCACTCCATTGCAAATCAAGGCAGTGCTGGGGGATTAGTGGAAAAAGCGAGGGGGTGAGGGATAAAGAGGGTGGGGAAGGGGATAGACGAACCCGCCGTATTTCCTGCCGCAATTGTCTTGTTTGTACTCGCATCTGTGGCATTCATCTTCTTGGCAGTAGGGCTTGGGGTAGCAGTCGTCGAAAGACTCGTAGCAGGAGTTGTAGGATCTAGAAGACAGGGGGGGTAAGGGACGTTGGTTTTTTTGGAGGTGGGAAGGGGAAAGGGGATAAGAAATGTTCGTGCGGGGATAGAGATGGTGTGTTAGTAGGTGATGATCGGATCCGTGAATTTAAGTGGTGTGCAACTTCAGGAAGGGTGATGTGGAGAGGAGAGGTGGTGGTTGAGAGATTAAGGGACGGGATGTGAAGAAGAAAGAAGACGTACCCTCCGTATTCCTCCCCACAATCATCATACTTGTACTCGCACTTGTAGCAGCTGTCGTCCCACTGCTGGTTAGGCAAGGCGGACACGACTCCGCTGTATAGGAGTACGGCGAGGCTGGCGAGAGCTTGGAGCTTCATAGTTGCTAATTGATACTGCTGGGAATCCAAAAGCAATTTGACTCTGTGTTCGAGTTGTCTTTGGGTTTAAGGGACAATGAAGCGGGTGAAGTTATTGTAGAAAGATGGAAATGGAATCCCGTCTTATACTCGTGCAGGCCCTTGCAATTCTGGGATCTGCAGTCTAATTGAATGCTGCTTCCAGGTCTCTGACCCTCACACTTGTACCATCTCTAGGCCTAGTATCTCTCCATATGCCGGCAATGGAACACCAAGCCAATGGCTAAAGAAGCCCCCTCGCATATGATCATACTTTCATTTACACTACCTGTATATTCTGCTTTCGATAACATCGAGGAGCTTTGAGTTCACGAGCCCGGCACCACAACGAAAGAGAAAGTATATACTCTGCATATACGAGCTTGATAGCCTCGCCGTGAAAAAGGGGAAGATCTCGATGCAGATTGATTAGATCAGAGAACAGTCGACGAGAAGATCGGTATTGTACACGTATTGGAGAATAGCTCCGGTGAGCTTGAAACGGAACGAACCCCTCATCTGGAGAATCTACATCCCAGCTCTGCCATCGTTGGAACAGGAAAAAGAAGGTGAGTAAGCCATTTAAGAAGCCTCACGAGTTTCGAGCGGCAAGAAGAAGTAGAGAAAATTCTACGTCAGAGATGGGGAACACTGGTACAACAACTCGTCAAGCTGCACCTCACCGGAGAGCAGGAAAAGTATGGGTGGCGAAGGTATACCGAATATGCCTAGCTTTGGGATAGGTAGATGAGGTTTGATAATTGTTCATGGCTGGATGCGGCTTTGGTGTGAAGGAGCTTGCGGCTTCCGGATTGAGGCTAAGGGTGATGTTGGACCCTTCCGCTCGACGGTTACGGTATTGATCCTCCAGCAGATGGTGACTCTGCATTGTCAATTGTGTGTTGTTGAGGTTTTTAGTGAGGCTTTCTTAGTTCAGCGTCAGCTCTAACGTCAAGTGTTGCCGAGGAGAGAGAGGAAATCGTATAAAGCTTAGTCAAGGAAATCCATCAACAAAGCAGTAGTCCAAGGCAATTCAACGGGCTCCCACAAGTGGATGGGAGATCATCCGCCGTTACCAAAAATCTTGTATATTATGGGGACTTATATGTCGTGTAACTTGTCGCGCATGCCGTTTTGCAGCCTTCAGCCAGAGCGTGGCTGTCGACGGCACCGGCATTGGCGGGTTTCTTGGATAATGGAGAAGAGAGAACATGGCTCTGTACCCCACTTTTGACTTGAAACCTCGTAAGGTCCGATGCATGAATTCCTGAAGCTTGCTTGCTGGGTAAAATTGATGTAGCCGCATGAAAATCAAGTTCTCCGCCAGAAAGAGAAATGAGGCTTTGTCAGACGAACTCTAATCGCCAGATCGATGATACTGAACGAGATTCTATTCGACAGTTCAATAACTGTTAGTCACATCAAATACAATAAAATGTAATTACTGCCCGTGATGCCCGAACAGCTACTCCTTATGCCCGGTCAAGAGTCAAAGTTGTTCTCGCCGTGTCGGGTCCTTCCAAGGAAATTGTCGGTCGTTGAAGTTCATAAGCAGCTTGTAGTGTGCTTATGTGCATGAGAGGTTCCATCGCAGCGAAGATCATCACCCGTTCTGCAGACATCAATTCTTTGACTCTGAAAGTATAATGGTTGTCCTCCTTTGACGAGATGGTGTTGAAGTTGGAAGTTGGTGTGGCTTCAACATTATCGTCTCATTGACGCTAGCCCCACTAAGGCTAGCCTCTCAGTTTACCACTTAGAAACATGTGTTGACGTTGAGTAGGTATCGTATGAGGCTTTTGTATTAGCTAAGTTGTCAACGTATCTATGGATTGAGTTGCCTGCTTAACACATCAAGCACGATCACTAGTATTTCAAGAGCAAGATGTTGTCGCCATACCCAAAGATTCAGCCAACCAGCCCATCGCTAAAGACTACTACTCCTCCACGAACACTTCCTCTTTAAGCACTCGCCCGCTCACAATCTGCCCAATATGACTTTGCAAGTAGTTTTGACCTTTCCGCCGAATGCCAATCCACTCCTTGACGAACGAGAGCGGTATATTAGTTGTAGAATCGGGAGCAGTATCTAACGTTTCGCAAAGCTGGCGATATTGATTGTGCGTTGCTAGGTAGAGTTGGCCTGCAAACAGATGCAGTTCTAGGCGTATTTTGGGATCTAAGGTAAGCCAACTCTGTACTGATAGCGAGTGATTTTCGGTCGTATGTGAATCGACTGCGCTCATAGACTTTGCAACACGAGGCTCATAGACGTAAAGTGTGACCTTTGAAGTTTCATGACGGATTTCATGCAGGAACTTGTTGACCTCATACTGAGAAAGAAGAAGTAGCCCGTTTACGCCTATTTCGGATTTACTTGCCAAAGCCCAATTGACAGGGCGTAAGTAATTATCGTAGAATCCCGACATGGGGTGCTCTACCGCCTTAATAAAGCCTTCCGTGACGCGGAGATGGTTCCAGATGGACTCGGCGTTGGTGATTAAGGGTGCGGCTGACGAGGTCCGACCTACACCATCGAAGGCGAGGTCAAACTTGATGAAGACCTGAAAATCGCCCGACTGTATGTATGTCCTAAGCTTTTTATCGACACAAGGGGGAAAATCATTAGCTTTAGGTGGGCGCTCGATTTGTATCTCCTGTTCAACCTCATGAGCTACTTCTCTTTCGTGCTCCTCATGCATGGATGCACCCTCCAATGCACTCTTATCTAGCTCCCTCCAGGCCCCCAACAGACTCTGTACTATCAGACTTGTGTCCTGTAAGCTTGACTGAATGATTCCTGGAATCATTCTAGTTTTCAGAGCGGCAGGGGCGTAAAGTTCTTCCAAGTTCTGGTCTTCTCTTTCCCTGAAAGCTTTTGCCTCACCCAACCTCAAGTCTTCTTCTGAAACTTCCCCATCATCGGGTAACTTCTCGAATAATTGTTGTGCAACCTTCTCTCGTTGATGATGTTCCAACCCCTGCATGACTCTCAACGGCTGATAACGCTCAATGTTCAAGCAGCTTTGTTCGAGACTCCAGGCCATGACGTCCAGACCAGAAAGTTCCCTATTATGCCCATCTCCCGTAAATTCTATGATATTTTGATGTACTTCTGGCGGAGCTACGAACATCAGGGACTGTCCGTGGCCAAGTTTTCGAAGTCTCATACATGCTAGCTCAAAGGTCAGCTTTTCCTTGCAATGGGGGATGACAGACAAATGAAGAAATCGTTCCAACCAGGAAGTGTTCATTAGGAGAAATGACTAGATATAATGTATCGTTCAGCAAGCCAGATACATACCTTGAACCAACTTGTCTTTCGTCAACCGAGGACCTAATGTTACCGCCGCACGTGCATCTTTTGGCAGCTTGAGATCAGTACCCCTGGTGTGAACCTCGTCAAGGTATACGACACAGTGATCCATTCGGCCTTGAAAAGAGGACGTCGCAAGGCTTTCTGCTTCGAAGCCTCTTGCCAACACCATAATATTGTCTTCCTCATCAAAAAACACGCCAGCATCAGCATCAGTGTTCAGTTGCATCCAGTCTTTAACAACGTCTTGATTACATTTATCGAGGACCTGTGCACCAACATCGATTAAAACTCGAATGTGTGGTTCGACGTTCGAGATATATTGAAGCAGGTGCTCTGCGGACATCTGTTGGCCATTTTCATCTCGCGCGTAGTAGTAGCGCAGGTTCTCAGGTCTTGTGACATAGTCTAAAACCTTCCCACTTGTGTGCTGCAATTCTGGCAGATCTTGCTGTGAGATCGTCAACGGCAGCAAAAATCTATTGTCGTTAGTCCCGCTAAACCCAGTGCTAATGTTTTCTGCTCCTGGACGCGAAGGAATATCCCAGCCGGAGGTTGACAGCTTTTCATCGAATTCCTTGCCTTCTTGAGGAAACACAACCGAATTCAGAAAATAGTCAGCAAGTTTCTTGCTGAACCGCAACGCTGGAAAGAGTACGTCGTAGCATTGATGCTCGTCTTCAAGGTTTATAGCCCTCCAATCGAGTAGAGACTCAGGTAATGAAACGCAACGCTTTGTCCATGTGGCATATTCTACGGTTGGATCATCTGACTTATACAGTAGCTCGAAACACGTCCGCATCTGAGGGTCTGTTAACCCAGAGTAGTAGTACGTAAGACAGGTGAGAGCAACTGCTACATCGGGATGGCCGAACTCTGCATTTGGGGCCGGAACTCCCTTGGCTCGATATGGTACTGCTGAAAGGCATCGTGTCGGATGTAAGCCGTAATTTACCGACCATCTCTTATCACGAAATACAAATAGCAGAATCCGGTGCGCAATTAGACCCCTGATCAAGAGCAATTTCTTGATTGCGACCTGATCGCTGGCGAAAAATCTTTTGATTGTAAGACAATCTTCCTCCACAACGTGATATTCTTGAATGAACCGAGAGATTGCTTCCTTGACTCGTAAAGAACAATCGGTGAGATTGAGACCAGGAAGTTGGCTGTCAACAACATCATGAGCCAGCAAAGACATCAGAACGTCACCCACGCCAGTTGATAGCAAACGGACCGTTGGAAAACTCAAAGGCGAACGTCGTTCGAGCTCTATTTGGTCCACAGTTGTTGTTTGCAGTATCGATGTATGCTCGTCAACAAGGTCAAACACCTGCTGAGCCAACTGCCATCTCTCCGGCTGACCATCCATCATGCGCTGAGTGCCGAGTGTGTAGATCAACTGGAAGCGGACATCCAGAATTTCATCACTCTCGTCAAGTATGTCCCGAGAGTTATCCTCTAGCCACTTTTGCAATGCAAGAAGTCGTGATGCGAGTTTGTAATCACCGAATGTAAGTCTTTCAATGCCCATTAATTTGAAAGACAAAATATGTTCCGGATGTGCCAATAGAACACCTTTGCCACTCATACAATCTTTTAGCATAATCTCGATTTGCCCGACTACCCCTTGATCAACGGTAGTTTTTCTCGAGAAGGGCATGTAAAAGATCTTCCTGTTTACTAAACCACCCAATCGCCGATTCATAATTTGGCTCATCTGCTTACTTAGGGACTTCAACACGATTATTCTCACCATTTTTGTCCCGTTCGCTAGAGCAACTGCTACAAGTGGGATGATGACCGAGGATTTGCCCTCACCCATATTCAATTGTATCAGTGAATTTTTGGAAGATGATGGCTGAATCATTTCAAGTGCTACCCGAGCTTGTATTGGTCGGATCAGAAAGTCGTTCTCAATTTCAATCAGCAGCCATTCTGGCAGGTTGGAAGAATTCCAGCCTTGACGACCAACGTTTTCAATCTCGTCGAAGAAGGCTGACGCGTCAAGCTGTTCTCCGGCTAACACAAGCCTTCTAGCCCGCTGAAGCATGGTTACGGCTTCGCCAAATGTAAGCAGACAATTCCGCCATGTAGTGCTGATAGTAGATGTAGAAGTCTTCGACAGAAGCTTCAGAAGAGAACGGAATGTAATCCGAGGCCAAAACTCAGCGAGTTGCAGCAACTGGGATGATGTGCTGTTTGACAAGAGTCTAGCATGTATTTGTCTGCTCATTTCGTCGACATGGTGCTGAACCATGATGCGATGGAATACTGTTATTGCATTCGAGTATGGTAGGTCTTGAGGGATTGAGCTTTCTTGGTAATCTTGATATGCATGCAAGCTAGCCATCAAGTCGTTGCCATAAAGCCGTCGAATAGAACCCTGACTGAGATTTCCGCCATTCGAGCATATTGCTTCAATCACGGATTGAAGACTCATACTCCTTGCAGCCCCAAAAGAAGGCCTCTCCGCCGTTAGTACACCCACAAGCGGCATCAACTCAGGTGGCCCTTCAACCATCAACGACTCAATTGTAGGAAGCGTGCAATTACGGTCCTGAAGCAGAACAGGTATTTGTTCAAATGACTGCCACTGAGAAGGTAACTCTTCTAACAAGGTGGATGCTTGCTGCACATTAGACAATATCGTCTGAACTTGCTGTAAATAAGAAGTGAAGCCGACATTTTTTGTGCATTCCAGAAAGAGGGCTGAGATTTTCGAGTGTGCAACTTCCACATTCAGCAGATTACTTAATTCTGCAGTAGATGCATCTGGGTTACTGCGTGGCCACTGACGCTTATAATGATGGACCAAGGTGTCAGCTTGTTGCTTTGTCTTCTCAACATATACTGCTTGCAGTTGATGGCCTTCAATTCTAGAAGTTCTTCGAGGAGCTCTAAAGGTCATCTTATGATACTCCAGGATCTCCCGCAATTTCTCTGTGGTTGGAATACAGCCTATGGATAAGGTGAAAGACGAGTGCGTCGGAAGCCTCACCTCCCGTAGTTCTGGAATTAGAGCAAATGCCAGCAGTGTTCTTAGTCCCTCGAGGTCGGAGACCTTTTCACTATATGCGATTGTTGAGAATAAGAACATTAGCCTGTATTTATCGTTTCGCGATGAAGAACGACATAGAGCCTGCAGAGGGCCCCATGAGGATGCAAAAGAGAGTTCAAGTAGCTCAGACACGGGGCTTGCGCTATGGTATGCTTTTCCGAACCCTGTGATCGTCCCCATCCACTCCAGATCTGCGGCTATGTTCCCAGAGACGTCCATCCTTGAAGGCCACTTAGCAACGAGCGACGCAGTATTGTAGGTTTTAGTCACCCGCGGTCCTATGATTGATCGATCCCGAGCTTCGTACTCCAGATCGTCTTCGCGAGATAAACAGTTACCCCCAGAGTCGGGGCTTCGATAAGTCGAGTTACGGATTCTCGCTCGTTCTAATAAGCTCCAGTCACTTGAACTTTCAAGAGATGCTGTCTTACTAACTGGATGGAAGATACTGAAGCGATTTCCTGACGCAATGATCTTTTGGGCAAGCTGACAGAAATCGTCATGTTGCGCTAAAGGTGAGAGCGTCGAATGCCACAGTACCTGTTGCATGACTTTGAGATGTTTAGGGTAGTATGCCCGAGTTGGTGTCAGCTCTGCTAGCGATTTGACCAATCTTATTGATTCCTCGTCCAGTGGTTCAGAGCATCTCGTCAGCTGCTCACTTAGACAGTTCAATGCCTCGTCTGTCCCAGAGTAGCCAGTGAAAGGGTCTGGGTAAATGTAGGACGTTAGAGCATGTAGGGAAGCTTTGTACAAAGCGCTTGACATTTTACCATCTCCAATGAGCCTTTGTAATTCCACGTCATGTCGGTAGTTGAAAAATTTCACATTCTTGCCTGAGGTTACAATCTTTACTTTCACATGGGCTCCGAATCTACCGACAGTGGGCTCACCATAGGGTATAATGATGATTCGATCATGCTTCTTTGCGAGATCTCCAAGTCCACAAAGAACAAGCCGGGACTTTAGCCCTATGAGTGTCCCCAAAGATTGGTCGCAGTCTACGATCTTCCGGAGTTCCTGGCATTGTAATTCACCTGCTTGGTTGAGGAAGAAATTCAGCTTGAGACGAGGAAGAAAAACCTCCAGTTTGATCTCCTTGTGTAGCGTAACGTGCACAAATTGTGCGCTTTCTAAACACCCAAAGACTTCCATGACGGCTGTAAAGCTACGGCTCCGCACATCAATCAACCGTCTTTCTCCTTTGCTTAGACGAGAGGCGAAGTCCAAACCCACTTGATATTGAAGGCGCCAATTGTCCATGCTAGATTTCCATGGTAGATCAATTGGCCTAAACTCAATTTCTGTGGAATATAGATCAAACCAATGAGTGTAATCATCAACAAAACTGTTAGGAAGGTCTCCGATGAAGTTTTCAGAGGGTACAAGTTCCAGCACCTCTTGTCCTTTTCGAGTCCTAATCACAAGTCTATCTTCTCGCATACCAAAATATACTGTGTATTCGTGTACACTGCGAGCGGTCATGAAGCCCATGCCTAGCATGTCGGCCGAAGACACGTGCAGAATCTTGGCACCAAATATTCTTTTGTACAGGTCAGTACATACATAGTTTTTCGGTAACCTACCTAGCGGCATTCCATCGATGATGAGTTCTCCCTCCAAGATATTGTAGTGAATATTTTGCGAAGTCTGAGTTGATGAAGCTTGTGTTTTCATATGTATCCAACGATGTTGTGGATACGCCAGTGATGTCCAAGAAGTTGTCTTGGATTCAAAGCCTGTCAAAATCTGTCCAATGGCCGAATCTGCACCCGTGTTACCCTCGTCGATGATTAGTCGCCGTACTACTTGACGCAAGGCATGGGATAGTCTTTGATCTCGAAACAATAATCGACGTAGCTCTGGCGAAAGAGCGGTACTATCGCCGGGAGTATTCTCGCAAAGGCGAACTGAGCATATGACCCAGCATCTAAGATCATCCGTGCTTTGCAGCACTTCCGAGACGTACTTTTTGTCGACGTTATATGTCATCTTACACAATATCGCAGCCTTCACTATGCGACGTTGTGTTCTTGATATTTGCTTATCTTCATAGACCTCGTGCAAGACCTCAACCAAATCATGAACCCACTTCTCAGCGACTTCACGGATTCGGCGTAATATCTTCACTGCACAATCAATGATGACGGGTTCGGTGCTGAGAGTGAGAGTACGTAAGGTAATGATTATCAGGAGCGACAGAGCATGATCGCTATTCCAATTGGCTTGGACTGAATCTAGATTATCAGAGACGGTCGACATCAGCTCTGTGCAGAATCCGAAGTCCAGGAATTCACCATGCGAGAGACGTAATGTTGACTTCTGATCTGGTGTTACCACAGACAAGGTTCCACCGTGGATTTCATCTACCAGGCCCTCGTCGCCAACTCTACTCTGGTTCATAAATTTGGCTCCTTTTGAGCCTGCCTGCCATGCTGCTTGCGTTAACAATGTAGAGACCTCCTCAGCGTTGAGGTTCAAGCTCGAAGCCGATAATTCGCGTTTGATGTTGAGCCACTGAAGGCACTCGCCGTCCGCTCGCAGTGATCCAAATGCAAGAAACTCATGTAGACTCAGATCTCTTGCGCAAGTGTCCTGATCAGCGATAACTCGATTCTGCGTATGATTTGTGGAGTCCACCGCATATTGGAGGTTCGAATATGGGCCTTTTGGCAGTGCAGTGTCACACAAAGACCTGATACTAGGTACAGTAGTGACTTGAGGGTGTACCCAAGCCCTTTTCTCTGCATCAAATAGTTCGTACGCTAAAGCGTTAGAAACCAGACATCTCTCAACCGGTACAGGAAGCTTGAGCTCCCTATAGTGTGCCTTAGTGAATGACTTCTTCTTTGATGCGAAGATCAGTCGAGAGTTTTTCCTCTTAGCATGAGCATGAAGGCCGGCATATTCGAGTAGAGTTGCTGTTGGGTTACTTATCGATATCATCGGTGGCCCTCCTAGATCGTTCACAATAAGCCAAGTAAAGCTTCGCCACGCGACATAGCTGGTGGGACAGTCTAATTCGAACACCGCTGCGATACATGCTGCTTCATTTTCAGGAAGTGGCCATTCGTATATCCCTATTGACATGGCCCTCATCGATCGCTCAAGCCTACATTTCCTGCAATTGGGGTCATCGGATTGATAGCCTGTCTCGCTAGTTTTAATCTCGTGTGTAAGTCTTCGAGCATCTTGTTGCATCTGCCTGAATTCTGTTGTCTTCTCTACATGTTCCTGCTTTTTGCTAGCTTCTTCTTTAGAAGCCTGCTCCTCGATCTTGCGCCTCAGCTGCTTGTGTTCTGTGGAATTTTCCGAGAACTGAACAGCAAAAGATTGTTCTTTGCGATCATCAAAAATCCGAGGATTACGTGTCTTGGCTTGTTGATTTCGTCTCGTGATATAAGCTTCAATCTTGACAAGCCGCTGCATCTGTTCACATTGAGGGGCAAGGATTGGATAGAAGAAGTCAAGCGGGATTTCTGGAGAGAAGTCTTTCAGTAAGGGTAGAAGTCTTATAGCTAGAATATCGACCGCCTGCCACAACTCGGCTAATGTCAGAACCAGTATCGAGTTCTGCTCTGGCGCATCTTCGTAAGCTGATGACGCTTTAGCATAGTAGTCCTTGGCCAGTGAAGCGATTGCCACGCAGGCATCATTATGAGGTCTTGTGTAAGCTTGTGAAACCCAAACAGGCAAGGATTTTGCAACCCAGTTCTCAAACTCTGCAAGCACATAGACGAGCTCTTCATTAATAGCACTGAAACAGTCTGCGTTAGGAAGGCCCCTATAGTCTTCAGTTAACCATATCTTATACTGTGGCGTAAAACCTGCAGAATTTTGAATTGGGCCTTGGTCTGCAATCAGAATAGAGTCGAGATAGTTTCTGCTACTATGAAGAGTGAGCGAAGTGTCTGACTGAACAGGGAGGTCCATGGTTAGAATCGCGGCGCGCTTGCTGTCCTGAACTTGCACTGCTGACCATACATCATCCTGCTCTTTCCTTGTTTCTTGACTTATTAAATGAGCCCTGCCTGAAACGAAGTTGGCAACATCTGCTCCAAGTTTAAAGACCCGTCGAGCCACCTTAGCGTTGATAACGAGGCATAGATGGCCAGGGAGCTTGGCGATAGATGCCAAGGATGCCACTTCAGTCATGAGGAAAGCCATAAAGTTCTTGTACAGTAATGTCGCCCTGGCTTCGTCTTCAGGTAGCATGTACGTTAAGATTGTCTGAATAGCAACTCGTATAGAGAGCCAAAGCGGTGATCTTCTCCAAGGGGAAAGGCAATCATCCCAAAGAACATCATCGCGAGTGCGCTTCCGGATCTGTCTTACTTTTACCGGTTGTCCAACTGCCGCTAAGGTAGCCATGAACATTTCAGTCACCATCTTAGGATGCGCTGTGTCTCGGCTTTCGATCACCTCTGTGCCTGCCTTTTTCGAAATGGGTAAGACTTCATCAATAACTTCAGCGTCTAGCTTTTCCAGCGTCAGAGCTACTTCTTTTTGAAATCGAGGATCTTGAAAAATCAATATAGGTATTGCGACACCGTGTGCGGGAAAGGTGCGCAGAAGGTTTGCTTTACAGCCTATGACAGCCTCAGTATGCGGTGAGGCTTCAAAGCACTCAAAAATTGCAGTGTCTATCGTCCTTCGTACCATCAAGGTAGCATTTTGAGATCTGATCTGAAAGGCGAGGACATCTGAAAGTCGAATTGATTAGTTTCTTTTCTTCACGGGTTTCAATCAAAACTCACCCTTAGCTTGCATGACAGCAAGGACTTCAGCTAATGTCTTTGAAGATAGCTTTTCGGTAGAATCGAGCGCGATCCACTGAGTGAGCATGCTGCTGATAATTCGCCATTGTTCGCGAGTGACAAGTGAAGACTTGACGTCATATACTTTAACCTGTTCCAGAACCAAACGTAGAAGGTCCTGTTCGGCTCGTCTACTAATGCTCTGACTTTCAGCTTTTCGTGGTAGCTTCGGTGGCAGGATAACGTGGTTGATAATGTAATATAGCGACTCGTTTGAAAGTGTTGCCATGTTGGGCAGGATAGAAGAGTCTAAAATTGCTCATATGAACTCTTCTAATCAAATTTCTGAGAACCAAAGTCTGTGTCGGTTGTAGTCTTGTCTTAAATGATAGGTAACGAGGCTCGTTTAATGAGAGGGAGGATTGATTGGTAGATATGTGACGTGGAGGTAAGATGGAAGATTGTTGATGTTGTGATTTAGATCGCAGCTAAGCGAAATAATGTGTTACTCCTCTTAAGATGGATAAAGAATCTACTGCAGAATTCGAAACGCAGGCTTTTCTTTCATCGCTAGATTCCCTCAGAACCTGACAGAACCCAAGCGTCCCTGCTGGATGCGTGAACTTTGCTTGTATAATTTTGCCTGTCTCTGGCTTTAGAATGAAACTCTGGTTCTCATGGTATTTGAGCGACGTTTGCACCAGCTCTTTGATACTTCTACCTTCAAGTTTTCTCTCCGTGTTATGACAAGTGCTATGAGTCTCCGGCAATCGGAGTTCCAGACGACAACCACCTTGCAATCTCTTCTTGGCCCCTGATAAGAACACTGCTTCTACCAGCAGAAAAAACAGCCTACTTCGAGGAATGCGGCAATCCCTGGTGCCGACAGTACAGAAAGTCTTGCCGGGTTCAATTATATCAAATTAAGTGGTCATCGAACAACAAGCCATGGTGACTTTAGGTGGAACAGGATTCGCATGGTGATTTGAGTTCTGACATAACACAGTGAAGTTTTACATACCCGTCCTTCGATCAAACAAGTAGCAGGGTAAGGCAACATCAGTAAGGAGGTATGAGATACAAGCTATGGGTGTATTGAATGAGCCATACAGTACTAACCATCTTCACCCATATCACTTTGCTGTCGTTCAGGTTATTTTACATTGTTACGGTAGATTGTATGTACGAAAGCTGCATTATCTGTTACTTACCCGGTCCCCCCTTTATTTCTATTGTCGCTTAATGGTGTAATGTACTCAGAGATGAGGAATCAGAAACTCGTAGAGGTTCTGAGAAAGAGCAAGCATCGTGTGAAAATTCTTGATCAGCAATTTTCGTCTTTAGACCTAGCCTTCAGAGTTTCTCGATCGAGAGTTGTGCTTGCCTAAGACGTTTTGATAAACAATTAAAATTAATGTTGGGGAAACATCTTGCCTGAACAGCTCGTAGCCACACATCAACTGCACGTTGAGACCTCATCTTGTTTCCAACACGTGATTCTTTACGATATAGAGCCATCTCAAAAGCATCCGAAACAAAGATGTAATGTCGATAAGTAAAAGATGAGCAACGAGAAGATGAAGGGCTTGCAGGAGTGGAGAAGAATTGGCGAAGTCTTCTGTAGCGCGTTTCCTTCGCTAAGCGCGCTTGCCATTGCGCTAGAGCAAACCAGAATATATAAGCATTTTCTGAACTTGCACTAGTGTACAGCCCTTTCTATCTCTCTTTCGAACTGGCTTCTACAGAAATCCTTTCAAGAGAAATGCCGTCTGCCGGTCTATTTCCGAGCTTTCTGTCATTCTCTCTAAAGACGTTTATTCTCCCCTAGGTTCTCAAAACCGAGGCATGTCTAGATTACTTATCAAATTAATTGCTTATATTATCGAACGGGAATGAGCAGAATGCTTGTTAGCCAACCGACTACAAATGATCACAACCATATTAGCATGAACAAGCTTCGTGATGTTGAGAAGTTTGTCAGCGATCATCTAGCCGCATCTTTAATTCCAGCATATATCGGTCCACGCCCACTTTGTCTTCTGTGGCACTCACTACTTCTATGATATCTGACTCAGTCTCGCCGATATTCACCACATCTTGATAATACAGGATGGCTCAATTATGTTAAGTCATTCCGGTGGGAAAGAGCAAGTTAAGAGGCATGTCCTCAAAGTCTTGCATTAACTACCAGCACTACCACGTGAAATTTGGTCAACACCCTTCTATATCTCATAGACTTGAGTGAAGCGGTCCTTGTCTGTGATGGCATTGATTCATCGTTGCATTTCACAATCCTGGTATTGGAAAAAAAAGTGTTGGGCGACACCACTTATATATTCATTAGTCATACCATTCCCTACAATACTTTTACCTTTACACTTCTTCTCAGACATTGCTCGTATTCTCACATGAATCTTTCGGAATTTCAACCCAGCTCTAGAAAATGTCCGCTCTTTCCGACCCATTGACTCTTGTGCAGCTGCCTGCTGAGCTGTGGGATAACATTTTCTCGTACATACTACCTGATGAGGAAGTTATTGAGAGGAAGAACGTAACGTCCTACATGTTGGACAGCTATGACGAGTTCGACATGGACGTTACCGAAGAGCATTGTGAAAGCGACCAAGACCCTCTGACCTATGCGGACAACGAAGATCCGCCCCCCCTTCGTCACGATGGAGCCAGATGCAGCCTCACTCCACTAAGGATAAACATTCAACTATGGGAGATAGCCTCGAGACGTATATACAACAGAACTTTCAAGATCTCCATAAGCGGTCTTATGATCTCATTCCTGAAATCCAACTACCGGAGTGTATGCGACATGCCGGCATTCCCTTTCGGCAGGGCACAATTGATACACATTGAGGTTGCCAACCCTATGTGCGTTAGCCTATACAAGGGGAAGCTTTTCGAAAATCTGCTTGGTCTATGTTATCGGTTGGATTTCTCGCCAAACCTGCGACTTCGAATCGACTTGTTCGAGAATGTAACAAACGTTATTGGCATACACAGCTTGGATAGTCCTATGGAAAATAGGATCTCAGACTTTGCAAAGCTACTAGAACCCTTCAAGCTCCTACGGGCGGTTGAAGAAGTCGAACTAAATCTGCCCCTAAGCTTGAGCGACAATTCGGACATGCTTGCAATAGCTACGGTATGTGAAACTGCAATGAAGGACAAGGAGCACTTTCTCTATGAGTCAGAATCGGACAAAACGGACAAATTCGAGAAGCTGTGGTGGGCCAAGAGACCGCAACGTAGAGAGATTCATCGCGATAGCTCTGCTGAGTATCGTCGAGCTCATCCCAATCACGGAGGCCGCAGGGATTGTCACAAGGCCTATAGATCATGATAAAGACTCTGGGGGTTTCCTCTAGGACTCTACTGATTCGGACGGCAATTCTTCGACTTGGTAAACCAACAGGTGGGTATAGAATTCATATTGCCAAACATGTCGCCGAGGCGAAGAAAGCGTCATCTGATGCTGAGGTCCAACGCCTTCAAGATTGTTTGCCGCGCATCTCAGAACTGTGAGTGATTGTTTTTTGCTGGCTTCGATCTCTAGTAGCATTACAGAAGGGATTTCCACCCTGCGCCGAATTTTACCGGATTGCAATCTACCCTAGTGTGAGATAC
>JAABUO010002668.1_pt1 | contig 21572 bp, 22 predicted proteins | sample 5559291 | NCBI WGS metagenome assembly JAABUO01 (sample SAMN10711878, study PRJNA513372) | rock metagenome | isolation source: Antarctica rocks | place: Antarctica: Victoria Land, Finger Mt sud
ACTTCTGTTGCTTCTTTCATCCCTACTGCTAGCACGGTCCGGATGCAAAAGTTTGCTTATCAGGCCACCACTGGAAATACTTCCGCCGTGGGAAGAGCCGTGGTGTGAGTGAGAAGAGTGGTGTGAGTGGGCGGAGTTGGAGCGCTCGCGTTTATGTCTGTTATGATCCGATCATCAGCGACCCGTCCTAGTTACACGCTCCATGTCTGTTGCTCAGAACTGAAAGATCAAAAGTTAATCACTTACTTCTCATGCCTCCTCTCCAACGCATTCGCCCCCACCGCCCCGGCAATCATTCCCCCAACAGTTCCTAATGCCCCTCCTCCCAGTTCGTGGCCTAGGAAAGCTCCGGCACCACCACCCGCTAGAGTAGCACCTATACCCTTCTCTGTGCTGTGGTCTTTCTTGGGCTTCTTTTCGTCCTCACAGTAATTGTAGTCGCGAGAGTCGGCATAAGCACCGGGCCCAGAAGGAGGAGCATATGGAGGTTGGTGGGAAGAGTGGTTAGTTCACAATGCGCTGGCCACGGTGATCCTTTGGAGAATGGGTAGGCAGCAGCGTACCTGCGGGACATAGCCGGTGCTTTGGTAGGGCTGCTGGCCGTAAGGTTGTTGAGGGTAGTAGGCCATGTTGGAGCGGTACGGATCAGACATGTCGTGGAGGATGATGGAGAGCTTGTGGGGCGGGGCTGCGGTTCTTTGGGTGAGGGGAGGGGTGATAGTAGGGTTGCTTAAATGAAACAGCAGAAGTTTCAGAAGAGGTTGAACTTCTAAGAAAGGGCAGAAAGATGACAATTATGATTAATGTAGTGTGAAGTACCGTCTTATGCTGGCCCAATGATAGAAATGATAGACTCAGCCTCAACTGACTGAATCTACGCAATATGCGGGGGTTTGCGGCGAGGTGATGAGCCATGACTGCGCCCACTTGAAATGCCCAACATACAGGCGCATAACGAATCATCTGCAAGAATCACCGTAGCGCGTGATCCTTTGGTAATTTATCTTGTAAAAATTTGCACCGCTAATGATGATGATTTATTTTCTAGCCTCAGCGTGGAAGGGCTATCTTCGTATCGAAAGAAGCTGACATGCTGGCCTTGACAGGAAGTGGCCAACTGTTGTCTTGCCACACATTGTGGCAGTAATTGTATACTTTTTACGCTGGTAATCTTCTAGCCATTGCCGTTGATGATCATCTTAGGCTGACTGAATCTTTTGCCATTGACTCCAGTCTGCGAGCTTTATGAGCTGGCTGACTTCTGGGAGATTTCCTCCTACCCGCAACTTTCTTGCGATCCATACGACCGATATGAATGGGTGTCGTTGATGTGAATTCATCATCCTCCCAAATCCCTGGGCCGATCCTTGCTCTCTTGGAAGGGATCGTCGGACTTGCGGATTCCTTGTCCAAAGGCATCGGTCGTTTCCCAACGGCTTGAAATCTAGCCCTATGGCCAGATGGTGGAGGGGTAGGCAGTTGTAGCGACTCATAAGCCAATGCATTGTTCATCGTATCCACCAAAGGTCTTCTTCGGGGTATCGGGTTCACCATTTTCGGACTCGAGATTTTTTGCACGGTATTGGTTGTATTCTCTTTCTCTTCTTCGGTCTCTACACAAAGCTGCTTGCCGTAAATAGCATGACGAGTCATCTCTGCACCCTGCTTCGTCACCTGAAGTTTAAGCCCCATCTGTATCTGCCATAGATCTGGTCTATGCCGTCGCAAAGCGCCTATCCAATTGTCGCAGTCCATAGAAACCCAGTAGTCGATAGTGTCTTTCCAGATACTTTCCGACGGCTTTGACAGATTCACATATATTACTTCACCTTTCCCGTCCGGCCGTGCACGAACAGATTTCGCGAATTCCTTTACTAGGATCTTGAGACCATGAACGTGGAGTGACGTTCCAAGTATCAGCAGCACATCGGGGGCCAGTCCTAGATCATGCGCTATTAGTGTTCCAAGAATATCGGCTGATGGGTGTTCCTCCCCATATAGAACAATGTTTGGACGTAATGTGCCGACTTTGGTACCACGTTTCCCCCGATCTCGCCGTTGCTGATCCGAAACTGCACATGAAAAGCATTCTGGTGCTTTTCCATCTAGGAGGAGCGTGTCCCTGCCTTGGCCTTCCCAGCCGCATGTTTTCTGACATATATTACACCTCAACTCTTCGAGATCACCATGTAGTTGTACAACTTCACAGCCACCATCTTGATCTCCATTGGGCAACGAATGCGTAGGCGCTTGTGGCTTTTCCTTCACTTTCTTTGTGAACCGGGCGCGGTTTCCCTTCCCGCGACTTAAATCCGTGCATAAACCTTCGCGAGATTCTAGGCCATCAATGTTCTGGGTGTAGCACCGTACCAATTTTCGGGTGTCTCTTAAAGTCCGAATGAATCGATGGGTGGGTGTTGTATGCTTGATGTCTTCGCGAATCTTCCTCCGCAGTGAAGCAATGAATTTGTAGAAATTTGATGTACTTAGAGGGTCCTTCCAGATCACGGAGTCAAAAAGGTCTTTGCCCTTGACATTGCTAGGTAAGAAATTAGGTTGTCGACTAGTCGAGACCTCAAAGGATTGTGGACGAGCACAGTTGGTTCGAGTGCCCAATCCTCGTTCATATTGAGACTGTATTAAGGAATAGAGTCCATCTTCGGACCGAAAATCCTAGAAGACATCATGAGGCGTTAGGAAAACAACACACTCTGGAGAAATCCCTGCCGCTTACAGGTATACCACAATTAGTGGAGATTCCAGCCCCGGTGATTACGACGATCTTCTTTGAACTGGCGACAATGTTGGCAATATTCTGCAGTCGACGGCTGTCCTCACCCCCAATTTCTTGGATGGCCATGGTGTCTACCGCCCGGTATTTCCGTAATCGTGAGTGTTTTCGGTGGAGGTTTCCGGAAAGGATTTCCCATCTATGAATATGGGATCGTGGATGTGCTTGAATTGTAAAAGGTTGAGCTGCCCATTGGAATTGGGTACAGTGATTGGTTTTCAATTTGGCTTTCAAGACTTCCGATACGAGTGAAAAGATCGGGAGACGCGTTTTTCGTCACGAACTCCTTAGCGTGGCTCGGCTATCTTTCGCCCTGTAGATCAGGCTTCGCAAACCCCGCCACGCTAAAATTATCTTCCCAAAGAGGATATGTATTCGTGCTGTCCAATGATATCTTCGCCATATATTTGCACCCCTGAGATCGCCGTCCTAATCCGTCAGTGGGATACGATGGGGCCCCTAGGGCCATATTGGCCGTCTTCCTCGCAACCGAATGTTATAGGTATGATAAAAAGGAGAGGAGGGTCCGGTAGAGAGTCTGTCCTTCTTATAGCTTCGTTGTTACAAACTTGAGTTCTTTCTGTCACTATTCCTGCTGTTTATATTATAAACATTGTCCTCATTGTAGCGCTATAGCAAGTTCGTTAATAGTGTGTCTATCCATCTCTGAATATCCTGCGGCTTCCTTAAGAGTTCCCCCGATGGCTATAGCAATGTAGTCTGCGTCTAATCTTTGGAGCAGCATGCGGTTATTTCCACACCAATGTGTGTAGTCGATGGCCAGACATTCAAGTACTCAAAGATTTGGTGGGGAAGCCTTGCCACAAAGGTTGGGAAGAAGTTCTTCTGGTAATGGCATCAGGTGAAGCTGGCTTCCTCCCTCAAAACAAGAGTACCCGCGCTGATATTGGCTTCAGCAACTACTTTCGAGTCTTTCAATGTGGATGTCCTCGAACGGCTCGTTGTGCCTGCAGAAACCGATACGCTTACACCTATCCCTTTCGGAATAGATGGTATATCTATAGTAATAAATCGATACGGGGAAATTCTAAATATATTACAATATGTCGCGGACGAAAACCCAAAGATGATCGCTCTTGATACATATGAACCTCAGTATCCTTATATGAACAATCATGGCGAAGAACTTGGGTGGCAATCGGAACACCAAAGGACAGGATCGCACCTCCGCCTGATGTCAATGTTGAAACATGAAGTGGAGGGGCCCGAACCAAGTCTCGAATGGGTCAATGGTCGCTGGCCACACATATCCTATGAACTTGAAGAGCTTAGGGTTTCCGTACAATTTACAGTAGAGCAAGGCGTTATATCGCAGCAATTTCTTATCAAAAATACATCCAATACAGAACAAGACATACGATATGCCTTATAGGCTGAAGGCTCCACGGTGACCACTTGATTGATTGATAATTTCATACACCGGTGTGTCACTGGTTTGAACCAGCCCATGCGGGATAACTACGGGGTCTATATAGATGGGAAAAACCCTCTGGGGAATAAAATCAGCTCGCTGTAGAAACGTCGTTTAAACGAACGCTTTTGCTCTTCCTTCGTGCTGTAAAACCTTGAACATGTGCTCTGCTAGCTATGTGTACTTTTAACTACCCGATGACTTTGCGCTCTGTTTACTTCGTCTGTGCTATATGTAGATATCTGCGTGTTCGAATCAAGAATCGCACGTTTGATGAACCCGTTCGAATTCTAGCACTGTTGTAACCTGTAACTGTAGTGATGCGAAACGCGCGTGTTTTATGTTTGTAATGACGATTCGAGTTCGAATCGTATATCGAGTATATGAGATAGTTAGTAAAGCCTCACGTGAACTTAATGTTATTAATTATTCGAAGATGTCGTTCGTCTGCTTGTCGTCTGCGTATCGTTAACATTGTGTATCGCTGTCTCTGTTTCTTCGCACGCGTCGATGTCATAACCGCGTAGCTAAAAGGCGAATATTCGTCTTTCGTCGATGTCACACGCTGAGCTTAAACTCGCAGCGCTGTGCATGAACGCGATATTCGAGATCCTTTCATCATAGCCACGTATTAATATGAGAAGCTTAGCTTTTATCTGATGCTGACGTGCCTTGAGGCAGTCGAGTCTGCTTGCAATCGATTAACAAGGCCTGTTGCTTGCAGTCTTCACTTAATAAATCGAGTTATCGTGTTATATATCCGTGCCATCGTTAGCTAACGTGTTTCTCGTTATTTAACGACTTCAGGTAATCGTTCTGACACGTGTGTATGTTTTCACTCTTACTCGATCTTCGGATTAAACGGTGATTCACGCTCTATCTCATCTATATATGCTGTGTTCTCGAAGTGCGTGCGAATCGTAGACGAATACCATTCGCGTCGCGTCGTTGAAGTTAGTCCGTGAATCGAGGACGTGGATCGATCTCATCCCCGTCACGTCGACGACTTGCCGACGGGACTCCGTTACTTCGAGTGTGACAGCTCCTAGCTTCCCCCTCTATAGGTTCAGAGAGGTACTGGTCCCCAGCACCACGTAGAGGTGGCTGTCGCGCTGGGGACGGTGTCCACTTTACATATTGAAAATGACAGATGGGAAATGAACGAAGACTTTGACTGGTTGGCGCCAAAGCCTCAGGTTGTCCGTGGCCTAAATGGGTAGTTTACTTTGGGGGAGAATAAAGGTGTCCTGCATCAAGATCATAGCACTACTAATGATGATATGCGGAGTGAGGCCATACTGACGGTTTTCCATAACGGCGTACGTGTCAACTCGGAGAACATTGTCTTGATACCTGTCGAGCATGAACTAGTTGAGGAAAGGGAATGAACGACCTGCTTACAAATCGTAAATGTCCTAACATACTTTGTGTTCCATCTCATGAAGCACAAGAACTACTCGTGCAATACAAACTACGTTTTGACCATAAAAGCGAGATAACGTGTGTGGACTACCTCGACGCGGGCACTTTCTTGCACCGTGATCAGCACTATCTTTGGAGCTTCAAAGACGACGACAAACTCAATACCATTTTTAGACGACAGCTTGAACACATACTATGCCTATGTATTGTCAAAATTATACCAGACTCCAAAAGCGGCCCACGCGTCCCCTTTGACACTGCGTTAGCCTCAGGATCAACGCCGGCTGGTGATTTGTATGTCTCCAACCAAATACCCGACTTTCAATATAACAATGCTGACTTGCAAAGGTTTGTTTTCCGTTTTCTTCTGTATATGTATCAAATCCTGGGAGCAGACGAGTACGTAGTTTTTACGACTACCTCTTCCCCGAGCTTCTCTACCACATCAGCTATAGAAAAAACGAGTTTGCAGTCTCGTATCAAAGAAGTATGTCAAAGCCATCTGCGCTAGAGTTTCGATAAAGATGTGGTTTTGGCCAAGAAAAGCTGGCCAATCTCTAAAACTTCGAACGTCGACGGTTTAGAAGACGATCCCGGTTCGAATTCCTTTAATGGGAGCATACACTTACTCAAACTATTCGAGTTTTCCATGATTTTCAATGAGGATAACGTGTTTATAGAAGAGTTTTTACAAGCATGTGCGCACACTTGGCTTGATGTTCTGGATAGCGGACGGGATATGAAATCAAATCTTTGGTACAGAACCAAGAAAACATACGTACCATGGGAAGGTCAAAAGTACGAGGAGTCAGAGATGCTCAATCTTCCAGAATATCGCTTGGGAGAGCTCATCTATATCTGGAAGGCTCTTATGTCAGTCGAGCAAATGACTAGAAGATTTGTAACGAACCCAGACTTAGTTTCAAGTATTCTGCAGAGGCTTAACGATTTGCGGCTGCAACATTATGAGGTACGGAAACTGATCTTACTGCGCTTCATTTGTCTAAACCCCGATATCGAAAGGAACGACCAGCCTTCTCCATCCTGTGATTTGTCTCAGAGGGATCAAACCCGCAATGGAAAGCCAAATCCAGAAGCCGACCAGAGTGCCTATCGGTTAGTTGTCGTTGTACGTCGATCTCGCGTAAGAGACAGAATATTGTTCTACGCAAAGGACACAATGGTCTATGAAGGTTTCGAGTGGGGGGTTTTTTTGAAAATGACCTCGAACTTGAATTGCTCAATCCTCAAGATGAGGTCGTGAAACTAGATGTGGCGGTCGCGTGGAAGCGAACTCTTTGCGCTCAAAGAATCCACACTGAAATATTCTGGAAGAAACCATAACGATACTCTTTGGCCATCTCGTGGCCAATTGCGGTCAATCCTTGGACAATTTGAGAAATCCGGCCGACTTAGCAAACATCTCTCGGGAACGGCTTTTTAGAGTGGTCACGTCGTGCGGATTGTTCGCCAGTAAGATCCATTGGGAATCGAAACTTGCAGACACAAGTGGTTTCCTTGATGATCCTCGCAGTACTTGGGAGATATCAACTGTACTATTGCGACATAGGTTCAAGCTACTGGATCTTAAATTGTAGGTGTGATCTCAGATTTCCTGTCGAAACTATCATAAGAGAACTTTCTTGCCGCTTGAGATCATTCGGGACTGGTGAAGGTCTGAAGTATTCGCTAATTGGGCTATAACTTGAAAGTCCATGCGGCGACGGACTGGCCGAATCCCAACCATTGTCGCTGGACTCGTTAGTGCTTACAGTCATCAACTTAGTTTCTTGTATTTACCTGGAACGTTTTACTGATAATGTCACGATAGATACCTGGAAAATTGCTCTTTCCTAAGGCCAACGCAGTACTCAGAAAATTCCACCATCAAGCAAACTACTGTCTTGCAATCGGATACAGCGGCTACCTGGAAAGCAAAATCTGCTATGAAGAAAAGAATCAAACTAGAGAAATAGAGAACAAGATCCTCGCAGATTGTGAACGTCGATTAAGTATCTGATCCAATAGATATGTTCTCTTCATACTGGTCTTTCCCTAAGATTGACCAGAGATCCTTGAATCCATACATAATTGAACATTCACGATATACGAAGGAGGATGAAGGACTGGCTATACCCTTTCCCCAGCTTCTTCAACCCGCACCCAATTTATAAATCTATACTGGATGAAATAGATAACCTGGATCGACGGCTCGACAACGAACTTAAGCACGACCTTAGCGGTGGCCTTCGAGAGAACCTAATGACGATTCTTAAAAAGGGTGCAAGTGAGTGGGCCAGCACAGATGCATGTAGTAGCAAGTTTGCCTGGAGTTCTGTTATTGTCAGATTTGCTCAGTACATGCTCGGAGAATCGAATCCCAAATGGTGTTTTCCTGAGTTGTTGAAAGAGTATCTTCACGATGCTCGTAAGATCGAGAGTGCAAAAAAGATGTTCCAGTGCGTTCGACTCTAGCGCCTAAAAACCGCAAAGCTGATACTTAGTAGTTACTTCGGTCCATTCCAAGCTGGGGATGCCTTGGTCCTTTATCTCACGACACCGTTTACAGACAGATACGACATGACATCATTTATCACACCCCATCACGGCTTTGAGATCCATTTCCACGAAAATGTAGGTATGCAAAAAATGAGCTGGCATTCAGTGGCTGATCAACCCGTCACTCTCAGGTTCATCCACTGGCAGACATTTGGGCGACAGAGCTCCACCTAAGCTTTATCCAGCTTGTCGATAAAGAGCAGCAAAACTGCAACGAAGCACATGGATATGTCACGGTTTGCGATGGGTATCAGAGGCCCTTTCCGCACGCTGTTAACGGGTTGAAGCTCAACGTCTTCAAGACATCACTTAGCTATCGTTTTGTTGGAGACATGGCAGATCGGTTCTGGTCCGGTTATCTTTTGACGTATTTACCTAAAAATTCAAAGCTACTCAAAAACCCAGACTTCGCCGTAGGCTCAAAGAATCTAAAGAGTTGGTTTCACTCAAGCGCTGAACGCGATCAAAGAAAGATCCTAGAACCCTTTCTGGTCGAGAAAATGGCAGGCGAGATATACAAGAGCACTCAAATTTTGCTTGATTCTGTTGACGATTGGTTAAGTCCTGTAACAGATTCGTTAGACGAGAAGGGAGTCTCGAGCAAACCGATCCGATCTAAGGCGCAGGAAAGAAATTTTGATGTACGATATATGCGCTCAACCACATGTCTGGAGATCGATTCTATCTTAAACATCCTTCGTCGCCTTTCAGAAGAGAACCTCTACTGCCTCAATCAGTGGGGAAAAAGGGAGCAAACCCGGCTGTATAAGCCTTGCTGGACTGAGAAGGACGATTTGAGATACGGAGATCTAGTTGACATCTAATGAAAGCGTGTGAGTCAGTAAATATCTTCATTGCATGATCAGTACAGACGTATTCAAAGTTCCATTGACCAAGTCAAGAGCCATTGACAAGAGGTATGCAAGCTGCGAACAGGCCCGATCATCCGATCGCTGATTGTAGCCACAGTTGATTGATACACTCAGTCTTGCAGAATCCCGAGTTGCAGCAAACAACGCAGAGAACGTCAGGATCTTCACGTATGCTACAGTGATATTCTATCCTCTGAGCTTTCTATCCGTAAGTCCTAATCTGTTGTATTCTATGGTATTGCAACCCGCTGAGTAGTACATCATAGAGCTTTTTTAGCATGCAAGGCCTGCCGTAAGTATTACTCCTCTCAGATCGAGCGTTTCAGCTCATGTATTCATAGCAACCATGACACCCTCACTTTCTTTATCAAGGCAACCGCAATCGCCTTGACAGTAACGCTTGTCATCGTCTTCAACGTTGAGACCATAATCTATCCCATCCGACGGCTTAGATTTAGCATAAGTCAGCAAGCAAGGGAAAAAATGGTGGAGAGTTCGAGTATTTTCCCAGTGGCATGGAAGAAGAGCCTGGAAAGAATCAACACAGACGAGAAACAGGACGTCTCACACGATAACGAGCCCCCTAGACCACCGCGGAGCAAGCTTATCTATCTTCTTTTCTTGGTGGTTTACCTGCTCGTCGAGTATCCGGCGAAACGCATTGCGCTCGCATATGAATCTTCAACGATCATCGATTTTCGAGACCCCCGCTATGTTTTCTGCACCTTTGGTCGCATCCTATTTGCAACGATTCTCCTGCCGATCTTTGTGCCGAGTTGGGTCATTGTCGCCTTCTGGACGCTTATCCCCTTAGCCGTGCAAGACGTTGTGATCGTCTCGGGCTGGAAATGGGCAGATATTCAAAAACGATTAGGCAAAAGACCCGACCATGGCCAATCGGCAGAATCAAAGCACAGGGTTGATGTACAGCGCCACGAGCAAAGCAAAGAGAGAGAAACCGGTTCCGGAAGACCGCGCTCACCACCAGATGTGGAGAAAAGCAACACAGAGGGCAATCGATTTCCTAGATCACAAGAGCGTCTCAGGAAGAAACAAGTCAAGACCCGCCAGGACAGAAACGAGCGGCTCCAGAAACAAGTCTCGTTGCTTATCAATCCTCCAGAGATGATGGATCATCTCGTATGGAGTCGCTTGAGAGCAAGGCACAGATCCACCGATGATGGTGGTGGCACCCAAGTTTGATATTTGAATTGGAATCGCGGATGCAATGCGTTCACTGGATCGAGCTTCAGTATAAGATTGCTTGAGACTGGAAAACACAAAAATAGCAGATGCCACTCAGTCAATAATGGCGGGGAAAAGAGGGACGAAAAACGTGGGTATTGACAAAAAAGCTCCATTGGCCCTTCAAACCCCCCTTTGAAATTGCAAATCAACCCTTTCGACTGAAAAACTCAACTTTCAAAACTCAAACGTTCAACCGATTGGAAAAGTCGCTGTTTGGAAATATATCACTGATATCGACGAATTTTCCTCTTGAAGTCGTTCCAGTTAGCATTGTGTCAAGGGGGGAAGTTGGTTTGGGTTGAGCTTGTTGGATTAAAATGATTGTGATGGATAGGAAGAAAGCTATGTTAAGTGTAAGGGATATTCTTTTGGTGATTATTATGTTGGTTGTGTATATGTTGTTACTCGTAAAAGTAATGTGACTATATTCCATATAAGTACGTGAGAATGATTCGTACTATGCTGCTTGATTAGTGAGGGGTTTATGTGGAATTGGGGACACTGAAACCTACGTATATTCATTCTGCTCATACATACCACGACATGTTCAGAGAGCCTGGACCTGGTCCGATCAATTCCTCTCTCTTATCGTACTCATCCAACCCTCTCACTAACTCCAATGACCTATCTCGAGTACATACACTCCATGTATTTCCTGCATTCACCACCATCCAAAACTTCCATCAAAAGCAAATTCATCATCTCCTCGCACTTTCTCAAAGCTAGGCACAGTCCCAGGTATGTAAAAGCCCAAGAGTATCTCCATGTCCTCCTCATCCATCCCCACAAGGTCCTCAAGGCTCCAAGACTCGCATACTTTCGACATCCTAGATCCCGGAAGTCAGACAACAGGGAACGATATAACTAACCCAAACATACCACTGCATCCTCTTCGGCCCCTCCTCCACCCTCGGTGCAACCTTCCTTAACTTCTTCCTCAACATCCCCACCTTCTGTATCGCCGCCCCAATATTCTTCGGCAAATTCGCCGCTATCTGCTTCCGCACTATACTGGCCAGCTTCGGTCCATTACCATTCGTGCTAACCATGATCTGTAATGGCCCATCCCGATGCACGCTGCCGAAGTAGAAGTCGCACTCGGGCGGCACGTCCGCTATGTTCGCAGCTATTTTCCTCTCCTTACAAAGCTTCCATATCTGCGTCGAAGCCTCCGGGTCATCGACGGCCGTTAAGACCATATCGACGTCATCGAGGTCGGAGGGCTGGAATTTGCGGTCAATGTAGTTGATTTGTGCTTTTTCGACGCGGTAGGCGACTTCGTCGTTCAAGCCATCTCGGGGAGAGACTAGGGTGACTTTGGCGTCGGCGTTGAGGACGTTAAGGATGCGTCCTGCTGCTACCTGTATACCGTCAGTTCGTCTGCTGGGAATTGCTTTTTAGTTGTTGAATGGGGAGGCACGCACCTCGCCGCCACCGACGACAAGGACTCGTTTGTTTCTGATCTGCCATGCAAGTATGAGTGAGCCACCGCCTTGAACAGCCGGGAGTTCGTCTGGCATAGTCTGGTTGACGATAATATGACGGACTCAAGCATATGGTGCAAAGTGCATGCAAGATGGATTAGATAAGCCCTGTAAGGCGACGGCTGTCGGTGTGTCGGACAGTTTGATCCCGTGCAACCCGCGAGGTAAAGTACGAGTAGCAAAGGCAGCACTTCCGGCGTCATAAATCTGGGGCAGGATGTCTGTCAGGAAACTTGGGGGAGGACGCGTGCTTGGGAGCAGTAGATCACTATCTCCGGCGGTAGCAGCTCATCCACAAAGAACCTCGAGCCTTCTTTCCCCTTCCGCTAGCACGGTCTCCGTCAGCTCTTCCGTTTCTACCTCACAACCGTCGTCGGATGCCCAAGATTTGAACTCGAGAGTATCTTTGGATCACAATGATGAGAGCAATGCAGTTGGAGTTGCTGCAGGGTCGAGACTTGTCTGTCCAATATGCAATGAGGACATGGTTAGGCTAGCCTACAACCGTATTAGTATACCCTACTGACACACCAATAGTTGACATTGCTCCAATTAAATAGGTAATTGGTTTTGCAAACACCATATCTGCATAGACTTACAGCTAGTCAGGCATCTTGATGACAACCATAAGAATCTGGAAGAGGTCAAGCAAGATGAAGTCAAGGACTGGTTCAAGTCACAGATGGTCAAAGCGAAGCGTTTCCAACCCTTGGCTGTCCTCAACCAAAAGTTCAAAGGCCTCGATGTTTTCGAATCCAACAATTCCCCTCCTCCCTCTGGCCCGCCTACAGCAACACCAACACCTGAACTTAAGCAGCCAGACCCGGACGAGGTCGTTACCAGAGAGCATTGGCAGAGACGGGGGCCGCTTGACGCTTGCTCCGAACTAGTGTGTGGAAGAAGACTCGGGTCTGGCAATGGTAGCGTGAATTGTAGAAAGTGTGGAAGATTATTCTGCGACGAGCACACTATGTACCAAATGAAGCTTTCGAGGTCAGCTCAGCATGAGCCGGTGAGGGGTCTGTGGTGCCGAGTGTGTGAAACGTGCTATAAGTCAAGGGAGGGATATAATGACCGAAACGGTGGGTTTGGAAAAGAGGCTATAGCGCTATGTTCAGGACTAATCATCGATAGGCTCCGAGCGAGACCACACAACAGACTTTGAAAAGTTCCGGAGAAAGACCGTTGACAAGACTTTACTAGAAGTCTCACGTTTGGAGAAACGTCTCACCAAGCTCACACAGGTACTTGCAAATCCGCCCCCGGAGCAGAACGTCGGAGGCAACGGCTTACTATGGTCTTTCTCGGGCGCCAGAAGCCCAAGGAAGCAATTGGAGCAGTCCATTGTTACTTGGGAGGATGATGCAAGTGTTACGCGATGTTCTTTCTGCCAACAGGAGTTTACAAGCTACACATTCCGAAGGCATCATTGCAGACTTTGTGGGCGTGTGGTTTGCGGAGATCCTTTGACGGATTGCTCAAGAGAAATTGGCCTAAATGTTGGAGCAAGTACGTGAACATTGTTCCGCTTACGTAGCAACGACTAACTATTATAGTACCTAATGGTATGACAGAAAATTCCACTAAAGAAGTTGCTGTGGATGTAAGAATGTGTAAAGATTGTCAGAATACAGTTTTCAGCAGACGAGATTTCGTAGCAGCACTTGCGGAGAAGGCTCCTAGTCTAAGGGCTTACGAAAATCTCATACAATTTGAAAGAGGCATCAAACTGATGCTACCCAAATTTCAGCGTCTCATCGTTGCATTACAGTAAGCCTACGGTCATTTGCACGCAGATTCGATCTGACACGGACAGGGATCCTGATAAACCACCTTCACCGTCTCAACTCGCAGATGCCTCGAAGATTCGAAAACGACTAGTCGATGCTTTCGGTCAGTACAACGTCGCAGCCCGCCGGTTACGCGACCTACCGACAGAGTCGCCTACGCAACAGAAACTCCAAAAGACTATATTCCAACAAGCAAGCAATTTCCTTCATGTCCACATGCTACCACTGAAGTCGCTGCCGAAAGTTATGAAGCACGCTTCAGCGTATGGCTCAGGATTGACAGAGCACCCCACAACCAACGGTGCACCCAACGGTGTGCTAGCGTCAATAAAGGACAACGATATTGATGCATCTTCTCAAGTGAGCAGCAGCAGTGCTGTCTCAGCGCTCGAGGCGGAGGAGAGAGCTTTGCGCGAACGATTGATCGTATTGGAAGAGCAGTCGTTCCTTGTTAAAGAGCAGATCGCGGATGCTAGTAAGCGGCGCAAATTCGACGAAGTCAGCAGTTTGGCTCAAAACGCCGAAGAGTTGGGAAAAGAGATCGATCAGGTGCAGGGTCAACTGGGGCAACTTGATTTTGCGGGAGTTTATGGGGGCCAGTTGGTAACAGCCAAGTCAAGTGAATAGGTATCTGGCGTTGGACGTGGCATTCGATTACCTGAAGGGTTTGGCGCGAAGATCTGACATTAGATCCGGGAGACGCATCGCATGGCTGGCGTTGGCTCATGCATTAGGTAGCGAAAGGTGCTTCTCACCGTCTCACCAGAAATGTATGTATGAATTAGACGACATCCGAAGCACAGGTAACTCGACGCCAATTCTCAGTCAACGTTATTCCACATGTTATCATCAATAGGTCTGGCACTCAGAAGCCTCTGCATGTACTTTAAATAGACATGACTATTAAAAACCTCGGAGCCGCTGGGAAGACCCCCAAATCCTTGAAAATCCATCGAGTATCATAAGCTGCAGGAGTTTGGGTTTGGCAAAGCATGATTCGGTAAATCCACACCAACGCTAAGAATACCTTACTTACGCGCGCATTCAATGCCCTGAGACCGACTTTGCCTCAGAAAATCTTGACCAAAGAAAATGCCTTGATGATGTTGGCCCAAATAGTCAGTGGTGGATTGGTGATTTTCTTGACCTGATTATGCAAGCTGACGCCTAACTCTCTGCGCTATGCTGATTTCCACAAGCAAGCTGAACACTTAGGCGCTGACAGTGTTTTCCTGCATCCTATGATTCTCATACCGCGTCTCAAGTGGAACTGTGCTTGGTTTGTACAGCCTCAGCTGTCTTAGAAAACGCATGATCGGTTGAAGAGCAGTACTACTGGATAGCAAAGTTTGACTGACACCGCAAAGGATGTGGCGCAGTGATGGTACTCCTCCTGTTTGGCTAGTAGTATGTGCCGACGATATTCTCTACCTTTGGTAATTTCTCTTCCTCGGTCCTCTCGATTATGATCCTTGATGCAGTGCAGTTGCAGGTTGAGTAGTTCTCCTTCCTTCTGTATAGCTTCCTAGGTGGGACCTTCTCTAGTTCTCTTGAGTCGCGTAATACAAGGTCTCTCTTTCTTCTTGCGGCAGGAATCTCTACTTATATTCTTTTATCTCCTTCGCCGCTGGACGGACTACAACAAACCCCACCGAAATAGCGAGAGAAAAGAATCTCTCTTTAATTCGATATAGTGCTTACTGCAGCTCTCTGCATCCTCTACCGCCCCAAATCTGCGCTCATTGAGCCTTTCCGGTCATGCATCGTTCACTTGCTGTCATAGTCCTACTCTTCTCTGCCGGCCAGGTCCACTCGGTCCTCGGTGTTGTCAGTCGAATCATCCCTCCTGCTATTATCGATGTTACCAATAATGCCCTCCACCACAATGGTTACGTCGATTCGAGAATACGATTGGATCCCCGTGATATGCTCAATCACCAGCAATACCATCAACGTAAAGTCGACCCGAATGCGGAGGCTCAGGCGTTTGATAGGTCCGCGGCTTTGACTCCCGAACCTTCGATAGCACCCTCCTCGTACGCACCGCCTGCAGCTATAGACTCTACAATTGTATCCCAATCTTCCACAGTCCTTCCATCTGCGGTAGCTTTTCAACCGGCGGTGCCAGTGCATAAATTTGCTTCGCTAAGCAAGTCCGTTACCTCTGTCGACCCTAATGCGGCTTGGAATAACCAGACCGACATGGCTTGCATGCAAAGCCTCACCGCTCTAAACGGCTCTTCATCTAATCCTGCTGGACTCGCTGCATGCTATAACATCCAGACCTTCGATACTAATACGGGTGCCTTCCAAGTAGATCTACGGCTCTATCGGATCTGCCCTTCTGCTGGGGGTTGGGCTACACTCAAAACACAGGCTGTAAACGTGGGGCTATCATATTCAGGGGCTTCTGTTGCAGCTGGGAGTATGAGCAAGGTGAAGAGAAATGGGCAGGTGCTCTCGTGGCCACCTATGAAACGGGACACAACAGTGACATCTCCGCGCATGCTTCGAGACATGACCTTTGTGGGGAAGATCCATGATGATCAGATGGCTGGGATAAATAACGAGTAAGTGACCTGGTCCTACTTTCTTGAGCTCTTGATTTCTGGCTAATGTAAAGACACAGTACTACCGCTCGCGGGCTTCTTGTACCCAACATCACGCTCGCGGGCACCACCCAAGACAACTCTCCAATAATTGCACAGCTTTCCTCAAAGGATGCATCCTTCGTCAACGGCGTATTTGCGGATCAAACAAGGACTCTCACAGCCCTGGGAGCATCTATCTTGACGGGAGCAGCTGCAGCTATACCGTTTGTGCTACCTGGCACCAGGCCCGGGATATTTCCTACCGGCCTCATCATCACCAGTGTGTGGACGTTTCTATTTGTGGGAACAGTGGGATATGGTACATTTGGCAGGATTAGATTTAGGGAATCATACAGGCGCAGAATCAAGGCGAGGTTGAACGTAGGTAAGAGAACTATATGATCGATAGCGGTGATATTAATATCTTCCTGAGTCTGGAAGCATATCTGCTACATTGGCATTTTATTGGCGTGGCCTTGACCACGGGATCTTTTCTGGAAGTTTACAAGCTACTTCAAAGCAAATGCTCAGCAATTTTGGAGGGTTGAACTCCTGAACAAATTCCTTTAGATAACAAGCATAGTTCTAGACTTGATACTGTAACCGGATACCTAAGAATTCTCAGGGTGTAAGAAATACTACATCACCAGGCTCTTGCATGAGTATCTGCCTACCTCGGCCCTCAACGAATTCTGCGGGTTAGCGAATTGCGGACTGCGGAGGATTGTTATCGATACACAACGATAAGCACAAGTTGCATGGTAAAATGTCAATAGCATCATTTGAGAGCTGGTGAAATCATAGGAGAGGCTATTCGGCGAGGTGTGCTGTTGCAGTTATCGGTGGAATTGATCAGTACGACTTGGGATGCATCTAAAGCGAATCAGCCGCAATCCAAGGCTGAGTGGCAAATCTTTTGATCTGTAAATTCGCATCTGATGAAGTCATCTGCTGGTATTTGGGACAAGGAAATGGAAAGAGGTAATGTGTGAGGTGAATGTGACTTTGGAGGCTATAGCAGCTGCTGGAAGCAGAACAGTAGCGTTTCATGGCGAAGTGTGCAAAGAAGCCATCAAGAGCCTGAGCATTTGGCGGTCATGGCGGTGAAAAGCAAAAGTGCGGCGGTACGGTGTGGTTTTTCATTCACTGAACCAGACCTAAGAGGGTTAGAGGCTGATTGGTATCCAGCTAAGTTAGTGTCGCACGATTGTTTTTTCCACTGAGAATTCTTATATTTACATTTCCTGCCCCCAACTCAACCATCTCCATTCATCGCCCCATTTGACTTTACTTCTATCGTCAATTTGATAGATTCATGACACATACTGCCTGATCGTGATAGACTTAGAGTCTCTTAGAGCACGAGATAATTCCGTGTGGGCTTTCGCACTTTGTGAAACCTCAGTTTCACTCCGATAGACGATTCCAACAGCCATCGCTTCTTAACCTGAACGACGAACTGTTATTATTCCCTCTTCCAGAAACCCTAATACCATAGACGCCCATATCATGCCATCCGCTGACGTTATGGAGTCTGCACCGTCAACCGCGGCAACTACGAAATCTGAGAACCAAAAATCCGTCAAGGTCCTCGACGAGCTTTTGAACAAACTTACCATCTCAAAGACTGCTGATGAGACTAGCGCTGCTGCAGGCAACATCGCCACGTTCATCAATGGTGAAATTGAAGAACATGATGCTCCTACCAAGTAAGTTCCACTCCTCAGTCTAATCCTACGCCAGGTGTGCAATCATCCGTCTCTCACGGTCGCGAGACCGGACGTGAGCAATGTCCGAAAATTTGCTAACATTCACAACACAGAGCCGTCGAAGTCCTCAAAAAACAACTCGGGAACAAGAAAGACGCAGCTGCACGAGAACACGCCCTTAGCGCAATAAAGGCAATTGCCTCCCACTCATCGATTTCGCCTGCTGTGGAGCCATACCTTGTCGTCCTTTTACCTTCTGTTCTTGCTGCCGTTGGAGACAAAATCACCGCCGTCAAGACCGAAGCACAAGCAGCTGCCCTTGCGATTGCCAAAGCCATCAACGCGAATGCCGTAAAGGCAATCCTGCCGCCTATCATTGATTCCCTACGAAATGCACAGAAATGGCAAGAAAAGATGACTTGTCTGCAGTGCATCGAAGCGCTCGTGGAAACTGCCCAGGCTCAGCTTTCATACCGCGTCCCGGAGCTTGTTCCCGTCGTCTCAGAGTCCATGTGGGACACCAAGCCTGAGGTCAAGAAAGCGGCATACGGAACTATGGAGAAGGTGTGCAACTTGATTGTGAACAAGGATATCGAACGATTCATCCCCGAGCTTATCAAGTGTATCGCGAAACCCGAAAATGTCCCCGAGACTGTTCACTTACTTGGTGCTACCACTTTTGTTACAGATGTCCACGAGCCCACCTTGGCTATCATGGTCCCACTTCTCGAGCGTGGTCTTTCGGAGCGCGAGACTGCTGTGAAGCGAAAAGCCGCCGTTATCGTTGACAACATGTGCAAGCTTGTGGAAGATCCTCAAATCGTTGCTGCTTTCTTGCCTAAACTCATGCCCGCTATGCAAAAGAACTACGAGAATTTGGCGGACCCAGAAGCGCGTGAGAAGACTAAACAGGGTCTCGACACTCTGATCCGTGTTGGTGCTGTCAAGGACGGCAAGATTCCCGAAATTTCCCATGCTGGCGATATCTCTACCGTTGCTGCCATTCTGAAACAGATTCTGGAACCAAAGCACAAAGCTGCAGTGACCAAATTCACCCCAGCCATTGAGTATATCTCTGCCATTGCTGGGCAGCTCATCAACGAGAAAGATAATGATGCGGTCAGCTGGACAGAGAACACGCTTCCATATATCGCAGCCATCGCTGGCGACTCAGACGCAAAACCAATGGCTGAGGCTCTGAGAAAGCGAGCATCACCGGGTGCCGCTGACGAGGCGGACGAAGAAGAGGATGATGAGGAGGGTGAGGATTTGTGTAACTGCAATTTCAACTTGGCATATGGTGCCAAGATTCTGCTGAACCAGACACACCTCCGCCTGAAGCGTGGTCAGCGCTATGGTCTACTAGGGCCCAACGGTTCTGGTAAATCCACCCTTATGCGCGCTATCAATAACGAACAAGTGGAGGGTTTCCCTAAGAAGGACGAGGTCAAGACAGTCTTCGTCGAGCACGACCTTGACTCGGCTGACACGGAGCAAACTGTTATCGGCTGGACCCAGAAGAAGCTCAAGGAAGTTGGTATCAACACGGAGCAGAAAAAAATTGAGGCCCGACTGGTCGATTTCGGTTTCATGCAGGAGCAAATGGAGGGCCCGATTACAGCGCTCTCGGGAGGTTGGAAGATGAAGCTTGCGCTTGCTCGTGCTGTTTTCGAAGATCCCGACATCCTGCTTTTGGATGAGCCTACCAACCACTTGGACGTCAAGAATGTCCAATGGCTTGAAAAGTACCTCACCGAATCGCCCTGTACATCCATTATCGTTTCTCACGACAGCAAGTTCCTCAACAATGTGATCCAGCATGTCATCCACTACGAGCGCTTCAAGCTCAAACGCTACCGTGGTAATCTTAGAACATTTGTCGACAAGGTCCCGTCTGCCAAATCGTACTACGAGCTTGGTGCTTCTGAGATGGAGTTTAGATTTCCCGAGCCTGGTTTCTTGGAGGGTGTCAAGACCAAGGCCAAGGCCATCATTCGTGTTAGCAACATGTCCTTCCAATACGAAGGTACATCCAAGCCACAGGTCTCCGACATCACTTTCCAGTGTTCGTTGGGCTCGCGTATAGCTGTTATTGGTCCCAATGGTGCTGGTAAATCGACGTTGATCAACGTTCTCACTGGTGAACTTATCCCAACCAACGGTAATGTCTACACCCACGAGAATATCCGAATTGCATACATCAAGCAACATGCCTTTTCTCACATCGACCATCACTTGCAACTAACTCCTTCTGAATACATCCAATGGCGATTCCAGACTGGCGAGGACCGTGAAACTATGGACCGTGCCAACAAGATCGTCACCACCGAGGACGAAAACGCCATGAACAAGATTTACAAGATTGAAGGCACACAGCGACGAGTCATCAGTATTCACTCCCGAAGAAAGTTCAAGAACTCGTACGAATACGAGTGTTCGTTCGCCCTTGGTGAGAACGTTGGTCAGAAGGGTGAGAAGTGGACTCCCATGATGACAGCGGACAACGCCTGGATCCCCCGTAACGAAATCATGACTTCGCACCAAAAGATGGTAGCTGAAGTCGACCAGAAGGAAGCTCTGGCCAGCGGGCAATTCCGTCCCCTAGTGAGAAAGGAAATCGAGCAGCACTGCGCCAACTTCGGTCTCGACGCCGAACTCGTCAGCCACTCCCACATGCGTGGTCTCTCAGGTGGTCAACGTGTCAAGGTCGTCCTCGCCGCTTGCTCATGGCAACGGCCTCACCTAATCGTCCTTGACGAACCTACGAACTATCTCGACCGTGACTCCCTCGGTGCTTTGTCCAAGGCTCTCAAGGCCTTTGCGGGTGGTGTCATCATCATTACTCACTCGGCTGAGTTTACACAAAACTTGACTGAGGAAGTCTGGGCTGTGATGGATGGAAAGATGACACCCAGTGGACACAACTGGGTTCAAGGGCAGGGCTCGGGACCAAGACTGAAGGAGGGTGAGGACGAGGAGGAGAGATTCGATGCAATGGGTAACAAGATCGAAGGCGGAAAGAAGGCTAAGAAGTTGACTTCGGCTGAGCTTCGAAAGGTACGGAATTTGCCTTTAAATGGCCACTATGAATACACGCTGACTCTTGCCATAGAAGAAGAAGGACCGCATGGCCCGCCGCAAGCGTGGTGAAGAGGTTTTCTCGGATGAGGATGACTAGATTTTTTCTGCCACTATCTCCTTACGCTTACGGTCTTCTTTCCTTTATCATCGGAGTTTCTAGGCTCTAGCATATGCGTGGATGATGAAAAGATACTGAACAAGGGTTTGAGGGGAATCTGACTACGCAGTTTTTCTATGTTTGCATCTTATCGATGAGCTTTGATGCTGTTACGCACGGGGTTACTGGTGGGGTATTTCGTTTTTAATCGTGCGCTGTTGAATCCTGCAGATGAGTCGAGAGATCTGTGAATAGAACGATAGAGAATAGATCAATGATGTTCTTTTTCATCCTCCTGCCGTTATTCTTCTTTCTAACATTGTTTGGTTGATGCTGCGTAGACGTCTCTACCTGTCGGCCTCACACAGGCAAGTAGCTACCAGGATGCTTTGGCTGGTCATAGTAGACAGGAGTGCAGCGGAAGATGGAATATGTGGAAGGGTTTCGGGTAGCTTTAGGCCGGTGCTGCAATGAAGTGGAAAGGTAGTAGGTAAGT
>JAABUO010002669.1_pt1 | contig 21570 bp, 19 predicted proteins | sample 5559291 | NCBI WGS metagenome assembly JAABUO01 (sample SAMN10711878, study PRJNA513372) | rock metagenome | isolation source: Antarctica rocks | place: Antarctica: Victoria Land, Finger Mt sud
CTTGCGCGCCACCTTGGCGGTAGCAACTGCTACCGACGGCATTGGGCCACTCTGCCACCCTTCCCGTCTCCATTCTATCTAGCTTCCACCCGGCTTACGCCGGTTTTGAAGCTAACGGATCACACTGACATATCTCGTGGATTAATGTCTTGCAGAGGTTGCCGGTCGGGTTACCCTGCTTCAACGCGATGCGGCCGTCCCCGTAGCTCACGCCGTTGACGTCCCGCACAAGGCGATCTTTGAAGGTGACGGAGAAGCCCCCGCGCTCCGCGCTCTCGATGAGTTGCCGGAGGAGCGTGTCGTACCGCTCGCCCTCGACGGCGTGGACGGTCAGCGCGGGGAGGTCCGCGCCGTCCGTATCAGCCGCATCAAAGACGTACCCGGTGCGGAATCGGAGCGCGATCACGGCGTCGTCGCCCGCCTCGGTCTTGCCTTTGATCGGGGCGGGGCACAGGATAGCGATACCCTTTGCGCCCTTCTTCACCTGCCGGCCGAGTGCCTGCCACGCGCGGTAGCCCGCGACGCGCGCGGCGTCGGGGCGCTGCATGGCGATCAGGGCGCAGTTGTGGGCGCTGTAGGTGTAGAAGCGGCTCACGGTCTGGAGGTAGCGGGTCAGTTCGGCGCCCTGCGCGGCCTGGTCGGTCTCGTCCGCGAGGCGCTGCATCCAGGCGTCGATCTTGGCGAGGTTGGCGGCGGTGGGATTAGTGGACGTGGCGCGCCCCTCGGCCAGTGCGGTGGACGTGGCGCGCCCCTCGGCCAGTGCGGTGGACGTGGCGCGCCCCTCGGCCGGTGCGGTCGTCGGCGCTATACTGGGGGTGGTTGCTGCGGTGTGGGTTTTCATGCGCGTTGATCCCTTCCGTCGTGCTTCACTTGTGGGCGGGGGACCTCCATCCCCCGCCCACGTTTTTTGTCTTAGACGCCGAACGCTTCCAACAGGGCGGCCATGCCAGCGGGCCGGGTGAGCGTTGGGTGCTGTGGCGTCGGCGCGCTGCGAGCGTCACGCGCCTTCTTCGGCTTGATGGTTCGATAGCCCTGCTCGGCCATGAGCGCGCGCGCCAGGTGCCAGCAGCGGATGCCCTCTAGCCCTGCTTCGCACGAGCATTTCAGGTGCAGCACGTCTTGTGTGTGCGTGAGCCCCGCCCGCGTGCCGCTGGCGATCTCGAACGTGTAGCGCCCCGTCCGGCGCACGGTGGCCGTGTCGTGTCGGTTGCGGTGTCGTCGTGCCATGTCTCGCAGCCCCTCCCTCTGCCTCGGCGTCCGTGGGAGGCTGTCGCCCCTCACCCTCTAATCATACCATCTACACAGACACTTTGTCAAGGTGAAAATGCGATTTGTAGGGGTGTAGGGCCAAGAAGCGCGTGTTGTCGTGGTCTATTGTGCGCGAACCGTACCTGTCGCCGTCTTTTCTCCGCGCGCCGCAGCGCGCGCCCTGTGTAGGGAGCGCACCACGGATACGGCCGACGGATACGGCCGTTCGAGGCGTCGGTTGGTGGTAGGAGGGAAAGGCACGCACAAGGCCGCCTGCCGGCGGGAGAAAGTTTGGGTGTCGCCCGCGGATAGCGCACGTCGGTCAGAGCAGGAGGAGGGACGCGACCACTACGGCGCCACGCCTAGAAGCGGCCATGGCGCCGACGGCGCCGGGTACTCCGCATAGGCGTCAGTCGGGGCGTAATCGCGGACACGCGCGCTCCCTCACAATCGGCCACTCGATGGAAACGGCGAGCGTCGCGGGCGTCATCGTGCATTCATGGGCGGCGTGCGTTAATGGGAGAGGAGCGGGGGACGAGCCGGGCCGGCCGGGTGGTCTGGGCTGATGGGCTGCCGGCGCCGCGCGCTCCACGCCCATCCCCCTCGCCCCTCTTCCGCGTGCCGCGACGTGCGCTCTGCATGCGGGCGCTTGTCAATTTATCTGCCCCGGCCGGTCGCCGCTCCCCGTTGATGGCTAGCCCCATAGGACGGAGCCAGGGCTCCCGGCGCGTGCGATCCCGGCCGATCATGACAACCGGCACGCATTATATTGTCGAAGCGGATGGGATACACGCAGGCCAGCTACGGCGCCCGTGGCAGATGGGGTACCGCCGCACGCGTCACGTCCGCCCCGACCGTCCCACGGGAGCGGGTAAGCCCGCGCAATGGGGTCCGCCCGCTCCGTTTTCCGTTCTCCCGTAAGAGCGTGTGTCGGTCTCGTCTGGACAGGACCGTGCGACAGGGAGGCCGAGGAGCGCCGACACACCCCCCACGGGGAGAACGGGAGTCGATATTTTGTTAGGGCGCGTCCTGTTGCCGCGCTCACCACGCCTATAGCATGCGGCCGACGCCGGCGAGAACACCCGCCCGGACGGGCTCATCCGCGAGCGGGTCGCGCGCGGCGTCCGGGCGCCAGAGGGGTGTCAGGACGATACCCGGCTCCACCACGTCCAGGCCCTCGAACAGCGCCGCGATCCGCGCGCGCGGCCGCGCGATCGTCGGGGCGGTCGAGCGGCGGTAGATCGCCTCGAAGCGCGCGATCACGTCGGCCGGCAGCCCGTCGAGCGTCGCGTGCGAGAGGACCACATAGCTCCCCGGCGCGAGCGTTTCCCGGAAGGCGCGCAGCGCGCCCCGCGCCTCAGCGTCGTCGGGCACGAAATGCAGCACCGCCACCAGCAGCAGCCCCAGCGGCCGCCGAAGGTCGAGCAGGCGGCGGGTGGTGGGGTGGCGCAGGATCGCCGCCGGGTCGCGCAGGTCGGCCTCGATCGCGGCGACGCCGCGCGCGCCCTCCCCCTCCTCCGCCAGCAGTTCCCGGCTGTAGCGGACCGCGACGGGGTCGTTGTCCACGTAGACGACGCGCGCTGTCGGGCTGACCTGCCGCGCGACCTCATGGACGTTGCCGGCGGTGGGCAGGCCGGAGCCGATGTCGAGGAACTGGTCGATCCCCTGGCCCGCCAGGACGGCGACGGCGCGGCGCAGGAAAGCGCGATTGGCACGCGCGGCCAGCGCGGCGTCGGGATAGTTGTCGAGGACGTGCTCGGCGGCGGCGCGATCGGCCGTGAAGTTCTGGTCGCCGCCGAGGAGGTAGTCGTAGATCCGCGCCGCGTTGGGCCGGTCCAACTCATCGTCCTGGCCATCGTTATCGGTCATCGGCGCCCCCTCCCCCCGTCCCCGTCCCCGTTTCCGTCCCCATCCTCGGTGGGCCGCCGTGCCGCGGGCGTGGGCGCCGGCCCCACCGGCCCCGCCGACCACGCGGGGCGCGCGAACACGAAGCGGAACACGGCCACGGTGAGGGCCGCCAGTGAGATCGTCGCGCTTAAGCGCGTTTCCCACGTCTGCTGTGTGCGGAACAGACGCCGCACCAGGCGTGCCTTGAGCGGCAGGACGACGAGGAGCACCGCGAACCGGCGCGGGCGCATCCGCCGTCGCAGCCAGCGCCGGGCACGGGCGGGGGGCGTCTGCAGCAGGAATGCGTCGGGGTCATCCAGGCGTGCGGCGGCGTGCCGCAGGCGCCCCACCTCGTGGGAGGTGGCGATCCAGGCGCGGCAGGCCGGGCAGCCGGCGGCGAGATGCGCCGCCACGATCACGGCCCGCTCCGGGGCCAACGTCCCCTCGTCGTAGGCCTGCAACTCGTCCAGCGTGAAATCGTGCGCCGTGGCCCGCGCGGTCTCCCGCATCGTGTCCCCCTCTTCTCTGTCCTCAGCTACTTATCAGCATAGCGCCTCCGGAACTCCTCGTGGGCGCGCGTCAGGCGTTTCCGGGCGGCGTCCTCGCTGATGCCGAGGTGGACGGCGATCTCGGGGATCGCGTAGCCCAGGTCGTCGTGTAAGACTAACACCGCGTACAGCGTAGGGCTCAACTCCGCGGCGGTCTCGCGGATGAGCACGCGCGCGAGGGGGGCCGCGACGCGCGGCATATGGTGGCGCAGCCGGTCGAGCGCGGCGTGCTGCCGTTGCCGGCGGCGGATGTCCTTGAGCAGGCGGGTGGTGGCGATGCGGCGCAGCCACGGATAGAACCCTGCGGGGTCGCGCAGGTGGGCGAGATCGTCGTATGCCGTGTCGATGGCCTCCTGGGCGAGGTCGGCGGCGCGGGCAGGGTCCCCTACGTCGCGCCGCAAGGTGGCCTCGATCCGGGCGCGGTAGCGCGCCACCAGGCGCAGGAAGGCGTCGCCGTCGCCAGCCTGGGCGGCAGCGACGAGCGTGCGATCCGGGGCCTCGTCCTCGCCGTGCGTGGTCACAGGCCGGCCGTTCTAGCTCAAAGGCGATGGGGATGCCTGCTCTCACTATAGGCCGTGTAGACATAGCGCACAAAGAACGAAGTACATGTCTCTAAAATGCATGTCTCTACAGCGCGTCCTGCGGGACCTATACAGTAGGGGACATGCAGCGGAGCCCTCGGCGCGTAGGACGTCGCCCCGGCCGCTGCGAGAAAGACGGGACAGATGCAGCCCACCACCGTTTTGCTTATCCGCTCGGATCACCCAATCTGGGCCACGCTCGTGTTAGCCCTACGCAGCCGCACAGATATTCGCATCGTCGGCGACGTCACGGATGTTGATCACGTCATGCCTGCGACCGCGTGTCAGCCCGATGCCATTCTCGCCGCCGCCGATGTCGCAGGCGTCCCAGTCGACATACTCGCACAGACCCTGCGCGACGCGAGCCCAAAGAGCCGCATCATCGTGATCGGGACCGAGGAAGCCCTGGACGGTACGATTCTGCTGAAACTCGACAAGCTTGGGGTGGCCGCCTATCTTGTCTACGAGGGCTTGCGTCCCCAGGTCGTATTGCGATGCATAGCGACAGTGCTGGTGGACGACCTCCTGGTGGCCAGCCGCCCCGTGTTCAAGGCTTTGCGTGACGATTTGCAACGGCGGCAGCGCCCGCGCGTCCAGGGGCTGGTGCTCACCCCTCGGGAGCGCGTGGGCATGGTAGACGCCTACACAGAGTCACAACGGATGGTACACGCGACACTGTGGGCAGACGACGGCGACCTTGCCGTTGCACTACAGCACTTCTGCGCACGAGCCGGGATTGCCCTCGAGACTGTCGCCACGGCCGAGGGGTTATTGGACGCTGTATGCGTCGCAAGCCGCGGCGACTTCGTGCTCGTGGATTGCACGAGGCCAGTGACCGCGCTCAAGCGCGCCACCGCGGTCGGTGAGGCGACCGACCTGGACGTGTACATCATTCACCCCGATGAAAGCTTCGTCGGAGCCCTCCGATCCCGAACCCACAAGCCCCTGCTCTGGCTCCCGCCCACGTCGGTCGGGATCGTCCTGCTCAACACATTGCGCCTGCTTGCGGAGCCCCCCACGCCCGCGATCACGCAACAACACCGACTCCCTCCGCTCACATCGCGCGAACAGGAAGTGTATCGCTTGGTCGCGGCAGGCCTGACGAATCCGAGGATCGCGGATCGGTTGACCATCAGCGAGAGTACGGTCAAGACCCACATAGCGGAGATCAAGCGGAAACACAATCTTAAGACCCGTTCGGATCTCGTTGCCGCCTACCATCGACCGACGCGCATCTTATCACCCACTGACAAGCCGCGCTCGTAGCCTGGTCGGGGACACCACACGGGGGCAAAATGGGCGCGAAAAATCATCCTTTCGGACAGGTGACACCTGACCTAACAGCATGCCACGATGAGGATGTACCACGGCCGGGGTGAGAGAGTAGATAGAGAACGGAATCGACACAGGGTATAGGGAGGAACGCACATGATCAATCTCAAGAGAACCATCGCCGCGCTCGCCGCTACCGTCAGTCTAGCCGCCGCCCAGGGGATTCCACTGGCCCACGCGAGCGTGGGACCCCTGAGCGCTGGGCCTCTCCCCATCAACTGCGCGCATGGCGCGCACGCCCTCTATTTCACCCGCATCTATCAGGGGGGTCCGGCCACGTTCTACTGGACGGTCGGTGATGTCTATGGGCAATATACGATCACGCACCAGCAGGGCCTCAGCTACAACTCGGGGGACGGCGGGTACGAAGCGAGCGACAGCGTCAGTATCCCTAGCGGGGACACCATCACCTCTGTCTTCGTATCCTATCCGGGGACGTTCGATCAACTCAATGCTTCCTGCCAATAGAGCATAGGCGCACTATCGTCCATCGACGGAGAAATCGGACGGCACTGCCGGCAGTGTCGACGTCGACGACCCAGGAAGGCCCCCGGCATATGCCCGAGGCATTCCTGGGTCGTCGGTTTGCCGGGCCACAGCTACAACCGTGTCGCGTCGAGCACGATCGCACTGGCGGGGAGGGTTTGTACGCCTGGGGCTGAGTGTGCCTGCAGAAGCCAGGGGAGCAGCCGTCGCGCCCAGGATGGTAACTGCTCCCACCCAGTGGTGGCCGGCCGGACAAGCCCCCCTTGCCCGACAACCACCACGCGCCGCGCCACCGCATCGACGACGATATCCCCATAGCTCGCATCGATGGGGAAACCGCGGAGAACCGATCCGCGCACCCCATCCAGCACGGTGAAGCGTCCGTGTCCCATGGGGGTGCTATCCTTCCCCAGGGGACCGGTGCTCAGGATGAAGACATGGCCCATGCGCTCATCGACGGCCACACTCGAGACCGTGCCGTCGAGGGATATGTCCCCTCGGGGCGCTCCGCTCACGCCGTCGAATATCTCCACCGTCCCGCCCGCGCGGTCGGCAACAACGACTGTCCCGCCCTTGGCGTCGATAATCGGGTCGAAGGGCGCGCGCACGGCCGTGGACACCGCGTGCAGGATACGGCCGCTCCCCGCGTCGAGCACGTGCAGCGTGCCGGGGCTGAGCACGAAGACGCGCCCCGTCGGCGCGTCCACGACAGGGGCGGTCCACATCGGGCCGACATAGACGGAACGCAGGATACGGCCGCTCCTCGCGTCGAGCGTGGCAACCGTCCCTCCGATAGGATCGCCGACGAAGACGCGGCGACGCCCCTCGTCGACGGTGACGCTATTCGCCGGCGTCATGGCGGCACGCGGGAAGTGTGACGCCGGGTTGAGCGCCATCGTCCGGACGAGACGCCCAGTCGTCGCGTCGAGGATGCTGAGACGATTGCTCTCCAAGTGGCTGACGAAGACGCGCTCGTCTCGCGTATCGACGGCCAGAGGGGACCCGCCGACGATCGAGCCCATCGCCGGGGCTGTGCCGATATTGACGGCATGCAGGAGCCGTCCGCTTCCGAAATCGATCGTGCTCAGCTGCATGGGGGGGCGCGCATTACCGAACACGAAGAGATGGCCGGAACGGGCGTCCGCGGCGATCCAGGGCCCGGCCAGCCAGGGGCTGGGCATGCTCTGCCTCCGCGGCTGAGGGATCAAGATTGTCCCGCGCGTTGAACTGTCCGTGGCGTCGAGTAAATGTACGCCTACGCCCACCAGCGCACTCCCGCTGGCGGGGACCAGACTAGGGCTGGATAACCACCCCGCGACGGCCACCCTCCCGGTCCGTTCGTCCACACGCATCACCTCGCTCCATGGGCCGGTAACGCGCACAACGCGCAATAGTCTACCGCTTCCCGTTGCGAGCATATACACCCGCCCATCATAGCCGCCTATGAAGGTCCGCCCCGTGCGCGTGTCGATGACGGGGGCATACGCATACGATCCGAGCGCGACGCGACGCAAGATGGAGCTCGTCTCCGGACGCCGCACAAGCACAACGCCCGCTCCGATCATGACAACCAGGCCACCAAGCACCACCCGTCCCATCGTGCCCATTGATCGCTCCCAACCGCTGACTCAGCCTATTTATGCACTGGAGAAACAACTCCTTAAGGTTACATTCTCACGTCGGGAAGGCGTGGGCACAATTGCCAAGGTCGCCCCACCATGGCGCGCGGGGTAGGTTGGCGGTTCCTCGACGGAACGACGCCCAGATGCATCATCTAACAGGGCGAATCGACGGCGAAAATAGGCCTTTCGGACAAGTGACATCTACCCTATGCTCCCCCCATGCTATAGATACACCGCGCTAATGGAGAAGGAGATCAACAGTTCTGGTCACGGGTTGGGCATGCGGTGGTTGTAGATAAGAGACGAGCAAGATTCGTTTCGTCTTGGGCAACATTTAACAGCGCCGAGTCGCATCAAACATGCTCGAAGATTAGGGGGAGAGATTATGAAAGCCCAACGTATGATCACTTACATGCGAGCGACCCTAGTGATCGGAACAATGTGCCTGGCCCTCGTGCCGTCGACCGGGTTGCCCAGCAAGGTTGCCATGGCTGCCACCTGTGCAACCAACGACACCTTTATTGGGACCGGAGGCGGCACCACGCCTATGGGGGCCGCTTCTGGCAGCATTACGGCTCAAGCTCCGAATTTCCCCTGTTCGACTTCACAATCTACATCGTTCTGGGTGATGGTGACCGGTCCGGGAAGCTCCTATGCCCAAGGCGGGTGGCTGATCGGGGATGGTCAGCCCCAATGTACGGCGTCGAGCCCATGCGTGTGGAGCGAGTATAGCTCCGCATCTTGTAACACCTGCTTTTACCCGCACTTCTATGGTGCGCCCGGTGGCACGCATATGTACGAGACAGACATCTTGAATACTCCGCAGCGCGGCACTGGCTGGCAGGAAGACTTCTACAAAGATGGATCGTTGGTCGACGCATTTAGTGTTGACTGGAACGGCTTTGGCAATGGTGTCCAGTACGCTCAAGAGAACCACTCCGACGACATCCATTGGGGCCCGGATACCTTCTCGACACTGCGGTACTGTTACGTTCCTTCTGGGAACCATACATGCACCCCCACCAGCTCTTTCCCTGTTCCTTCCAGTAGCAATCTCGGCCCCTCAAATGGCTACCACTGCTACGTTAGGACGGCGACAGACGCCTTCAAGGATTACGATACGCGCGACTACAACAATCACTGCTAGCAGATTGCCCGATCTGTTACCGCTGCGCCGGCCCGCTCGTTATACTTGATGTAGATGACAGAAGGAGAACGCACACCATGAACATTGTGAAGACGGCGTCAGTGGGGGGTCTTGTCGTAGCGGTTGCCATTGGAGCTATGGCCCAAGTCCAGGCCGCCAAGCGCACTCACGTTCTTGCTGCGTCTCACGGTACGCAGGGGACCCTACATCGCTCGCCCGCCCACGGTCGGAGTGCAGTTGGGCCAAGTGGAATCGACGTGCCAGGTAACGTCGCTGACCTACCGCAACTGCCCCCGGACATACGCGTCGCCGCGTTGCCCTTGTCGGGAACATCCCTCTCGGCACGTCAGGCACTTGATGCGGCCGAAGGATGGAGTCATAGTACCGACACGTATGTCGACTCCAACGCGCGAGCTATACCCGTCAGCCTGGACTACGGATTAGCACCCGGCGACCAGAACCTGAAAGTTTGGCTTGTTACGATAAATAGAGATATGACGAGCCAAGGACCGGCGGGGCGACCACGGGCTGTCCTACACAAATTGTGCATCGCTGTTGACGCGACAACGGGACGTTTTATCCTCGCGTTCGGCGCCGGACAAGCAAACCTTCTGCCGTAAGACGAGGTTTCTCACACGGCGACCAGACTTTACAGTCGTCGGCGCACCAGGCGGCTGAGGGGCATCGACAGCTTTGATGGTATAAAAAGAAAAGCCGGTCGGGGACCTGCGCCCCGACCGGTTTCTTCGTGTCTGGTAGACCAGTTCCGCAGCCGGTCTGTCGAGGCGCGCGGCAATCGCGAAGAACGCCGCTCATCGGTCCGGTTCGCGCGCCGAGCGGTCTGCTCGGTGGTCAGGCAGCCGCTATCTCTCGGGATATTAATACGCGGCGATCGGTCCAAGTTGGGGGGCAACATACTGTTGTCCCCCAACATTCTAGAAAGAAGTCGTTGTCTGACTCCAGGAAGCGTAACCAATGCTGGTGGCTGCGCGTTTCTATTAATGGAGCGGGGGATGGGCATAGGCCGGCCGCACAACTTCTGGGCTGATGGGTTGTCGCCGCCGCGAGCTTCGCGCCCGTCCTCCCGCCTCGACCTCCTCGACCTCTCTCATCTGCCCTGCCCGCAGTGTGTGCCACCACCAGCGAGCAGAGAGGAAGAGAGTGGCCACTCCTTGGAGCTGCCCTCCACAACTGTGAAACGCGCGTTTCGACGTTCAGAACCAGCGATCCCGCTCGCGGTTGGCGCTGCGGGCCGCCTCGCCCCGCGCACGCTCCACGTCTGGGTCCATGAGCACGTAGCGTGTCGTGCGCTCGGCGTAGTCGTAGACATGGCCCCGCTTGCGCTCCTCAATCCGCGGGCTGCCCTCGCCGATCGCGCGCATCAGGTCCTCCTTGCTTGCCTCGGGGTGCGCCCGCGCCAGGTCGCGCGTCACCATCCAGTCGAGCCGGTGCAGGTCCGTGAGCGTGGCGTTGGGGTAGCGCTCCAACAGCCGTTGCGCGCGATGCGCGTACTCGCGGCCCAGGGGCGACACAGGGCCGGCCGGGGGCCGGGAGAAAGCGGCCCGCCGCCCGGCCCGCTCGCGGGATGACTCCCCCGCGACGCCAGCGCCTTTCTCCGCCGCCGCGCGGCGGCCCTGTGTGGCCTCGTGCCGCGCCCGGGTCAGGAGTGCCGGGGCCTCGGGGGCGCGCACGCCATCGGCGTCGTGGAGCCGGGCGTAGGGATAACGGCCATCAGGCTGCCGGTGCTCCTCCTTGCGGTTAGTGAAGCCGGCCAGCCGTCCCATGTGCCGCCAATTGGCACTGCTCATGTCGCCGTCGTACCGCGCGGCCAGGTCGCGCGCCACGGCCGTCCCCTCCTCGTTGGAGAGGGGTGTGTCCGACACACGTACCCACGCCTGGAGATTGCCGGGGCTGGTTTCGACGACGGCCGCCGGCGTGTAGCCCTCGGCGCGCATCCGCTCGACGGTCGCGGCCGGCACGTCGTCGATCAGGTAGAGCCCACTGCTGCCGGTGGGCCGGATATAGATGTCGCGGCCCTGGGCGTTCATGCCCCGGAACCACCCTATCGACGCCTCGATCTGGGCGGGTGTCCACTCCCGGCGTAGCAGCATGTCGTCGTTCGCGCGGTCGTACACGCCGACGTCGTACCGCTCCGCGCCCATGCCGACGAGCTGGGCACGCACTGCCTCGGTCGTGCGATCCCCTTTGCGTGCCCACCGTGTCGCGGCCGGCGCCGGCGCCATCCGCTCCGTCCTATCCGTCCTATCCGTCCTGTCTAGCTGCTCTGGCTGCTCTGGCTGCTCCTGCGGCTCGGCCAGCGCGGGGGCCGGCCCGCGTGGGTCGAGCGCGGCCAACTCGTCGCGCAGGTGCGGCCGGGCACCCAGCTCACGGCCCACGTCTACCCGCCTGACGCTTTCCAGGTGCTCCACCTGCGCCGCCAGTGTCGTGCCCACTGGCCGCCCCGCGCGATCGACGAACCCGTAGCGGCGGCCGTCGTCGGGGTGGACCCCCAGCGGGGCGCGCACCGGCTGTTGCGCGGCCTCGTCGCGCCCCGGACGCGGGTACACCTCGACCTCCTGGCCGCGCGTCGCCATGCGCAGCAGCGCGTGTACGTCCTCTGACGGCACGGGCTCGCTGGTGAAGACCCAGAGCCGTCCGCCCCGCGGCGCGCGCTCCACGGCCGCGTCGATGCCTTGCAGGGCCAGCCGTTGCCGCGCCTCCTGCAACGCGGCGATGCCGTCCTCGGGCGCGCGTTGTGGTTGGCCGTCGTCGTCGTAGATCGTCCTGTAGCCGTCGTGCGCGACGAGGCCGACCGTGGCGCGGTCCTGGCCGTCCCTGAGATAGAGCCCGATGGACGCCTCGCCCCGGAGGTGCGCCCGCGTGGCGTCCCCGGTGAGGGGCATCGCGATCTCCTCGGTCGCGCCGCCGACGGCGAGCTGGGCGTGGCGCTCCCCGCCGCGGCCGAACCACGCGGCGTAGGCGTCGGCCGTCGTCCGGCCGGTCGCCGGCTGGGCTGTCGTTCGTTCCGCTGTGACCATTGTCCCGTCCTCCCGCTCCCACTACGCCCACAGGGCCACGTCGCGCCAGTCGTCCCCATCGTCGTCGCCCTGCGTCGGCTCAGGGGTCGCCGTCGCCGTCGCCGTCCCTGTCCGTGTCGCCGTCGCCGTGCCCGCGGTGCCGTCCTGCCGCTTGCGTTTGATCCCCTGGAGCTGGGCGTCCAGCGGCGGCGCGGATCGCGTAGGTTGCGTGGGGTCCGTGGCCTGCGGTGGCGTCGTCCTCGCGCGTGTCGTCGGAGCCGGCGCCTCCATCACGGCCGGCGGCGCGGTCAGGGCGAAGGCCACGGCCGGGACCGGGAGCGGCGTCGGGCGCGGCGGCCCCGCCGGCGGCACGGTCGCGCCATCGGGCAGGCGCAGCAGACCCAAACGGCGCACGCGCGTCGAGAACAGGCCCAGCCGCTTGCCGTACCAGCGCACCTGCGTCACGACCACGGGTGGCCGGTTGCCCGAGAGGAGGAGCATCTTGGTGGTGGGCATCCGCGTCACGTCGCCCGGCGTCATCAAGGGCTGGCTCGTCTCGCTGTAGCCCTGGTTGCCGTGGTCCACCAGGACCGCGCCGCGCTTGCGGCTCACGCCGGCGTTGGCCGCGAGCACCGTCGTCGTGCCGGTTTGCTCCGAGAACCACTTCGCGTCTTTGTCCGTCGTCTTGGCGAGCGCGATCTTGACGTTGCACGCGCCCATGATGATCTCCTTGCCCTCCGCGCCGTACAATTCCTCCAACTGCGCGAGCGCCTGCACCGCCAGGATGAAGCCCATGCCCGCCGAGCGGACGGTGGTCATCCACGTCGGGAAGTTGTAGATCGTGCCCAGGTTGCCGAACTCGTCGCAGTACCCGAGGATCTGACGCGGCAACATCCCGCCGGGCGAGCGGTCCGCGACCTCGATCACCTCGTTGAATAGCTGCGAGAAGAAGCAGGCCGTGAGCGGTCGCAACTCCTTGCTCATGCGCCGGTCGAGCACCAGGAAGAGCGCGATCGGGCGCGCGTCCCGGTCGGCCATCTCCGCGAAGGGCGCCTCGTCGCAGCCCGTCGTGGCCTGCACGCGCGGGTCGGCCACAACCTGGAAGCGCAGGGGTAGCTCGATGAAGATGCTCCCCTGTAGCTTCTCATTGCGCTCCAGGTCGCGCTTAAAACCCTCCATGGCCTCGCGCACGTCCCCGGCGGGGCTGTCGCCGAGCGTGCCCATGATCGTCGCGCTGCCCAGCATCAGGAACTTGCGGACGTGCGCGAGCGTCGCCTTGCCCCCCTGCGTGGCGTTCAGGTGCAGCACGATCGCGGTGATGAGATACTTGGCCGCGCTATCCCAAAAGGGCTCGCTGCTGCTCTCGCCGGTGTTGGCGATCCAGGTCTGTGCGAACACCATCGCGTCGAGGGCGCTCTTGATGTGCGCGAGCGGGTTGTAGCCCGCGCTCGTCGCCGGCGACACGACGTTGACCACGATCACGCGATGGGTGCGCGCCAGGGCGGCGTAGGTCCGCTCGGTCAACTCGCCTTTGAGGTCGGTGGCGACGATGCTGCGCACCCCGCGCAGCCGCCAGCACCTCAGCCGGCGCTCGGCCCGGTGCAGCGCCCCCGCCGCCAGGCGACGGTCGAGGCGCACCCGCGCGGCCGAGGCCGCGCCCTCGCCCTCGCCCGTGATACGGTTCGTCAAGCTCTGTTGTAGCCGCTGCAGCAGCCTCGTCAGCGCCGCGCCCCGCCCGATGCCCCGTTCAAGCAACAAATTGGTGATGAACAGGCCCACGCTTTTACCAGCACGCGGCGGTCCCACGACGAGGGCGCTCTGATACTGCTCCAACCCGCGTAGGGCCAGTAGCTTGCCGTTCAGCTTGCCCAGGATGATCTGCGCGTCCCGCGTCGTCGCCTTCAACTCGCGCAGGTCGCGCCATGTCCCCAGGACCGCCCCGCCCAATGCCTTCGACGGCTTGAGCTTCGCCATGCCCGTGGTCACGTACCACAACGGTCGCGACAACAGCAGCACCAGCAGCAGGGCCGCGCCGCCCAGTTCGCCCATGACGGCCAGGCGCAGCAGGGCCATGTCCTTGCCCGCCCGATGGATGCGCGCGTACCGGCGCTCCGGGTCGCGCGTCCAGTCGCCCCAGCTCACCAGGCGCGGCGATACCGCCGCTTGGCCGCCCTTGGGCATGCTGTAGAACCCGCCCGAGCCGCGATTGTGCGCCTTGAGGTAGGCCCCCAGGTAGATGCCGGCGTCCTCGGCCGGCCATGCCGCTGCAACATAGGCCTGGTGGTAACGCGCCGTCGCCTCCCGCACGCCCCGTTGATACCAGCCGCCCGGCCCCAACGCCACGGCGGCCGCAGCCATGAGCAGTAACAACACGACCAGCATTATCTTGCGCATCATCCTCTCCTTTCGGTCTCGTTTCGCACAGAATAGGGCTGCCAGATGCGGCCGCTCCTGTGGCTATGCTCCGCTGTGGCACAATGAGTGAAGGTCATAATCCAAGGCGCTCTGGACAGAAAGCGGGTTGAACAATGCCCTCGTCTCTCGTCGTCGCATCCATGCCTGATGGCCCGGTGACGCAGACGCAACTCATAGACGACCTGATGACGCTGGGAATGCGCCCGGCATCTGTGGTCATGGTCCATGCGCGCGTGAGCGCCATCGGCTGGGTCGTCGGGGGTAGTGAGACTATCATCCGCAGCCTGCTCGACGTGCTCGGCCCCGATGGCACGCTGATGGCCTTCGCCGGTTGGGAAGATAACCCTTTCCATCTCGCCGAGTGGCCATCGTCCTGGCGCGCGGCCTACGAAACGGGGACGCCTCCGTTCGACCCCGTGATCTCTGAGGCGAAGCACGCCCATGGGCGCCTCCCCGAGCGCATCCGTACCTGGCCGGGTGCTCGTCGCAGCGCCGACCCGGAGGCCAATGTCGTCGCGATCGGGGGCCAGGCGACGTGGATCACCGCCGCGCATCCGGCCGATGCTCCATGGGGGGAGCACAGCCCGCTCGCGCGCCTCGTAGAGGCCAATGGACAGGTCCTCATGCTCGGCGCCCCGCTCGACACGATTACGCTGCTGCACCACGCCGAGGCCATCGCGGCCACTCCCCACAAGCGCCTCGTTACCTACCACATGCCCGTGCGTGGTCACGATGGGACAATCTACTGGCGTACCACGACCACGATCGACACCGCGCGCGGCGCTTTCGATTACGCCCGAGTTGTCGGCCGCGACGAAGATGCCTTCGCCGTGATCGGCCACGCCGCCCTCGCCGTCGGCATTGGGACGCACGGACGCGTGGGGCAGGCCGTAACCTATCTGTTCCCCGCTCGCGCTTTGATCGCGTTCGCCGTGCATTGGATGGAGAAGTATTTCGCCCAAGATGGGGGGTAACAAAGCTTCGGCAATGTGGCACATCATCACGTTTCCCCCTCCATCCCACTCCGCACGGAATAATTGCTACCGATCCCCGCGCCCGTCGCGCTCGTCGTCCGCGCGCCCGGTCTCCGGTCGGCGGCGCCGGCGGCGCCACGGGTCCGCCGTCCCGGCCGCCTCGTCGTCGCGCCCTACCTCGACGGCGAAGGCCTCGACGAGGCGACCGCCCCAGCGCACGATCCCCGCGCCGCCCTGCTCCTGCTGGTGGACCTCAGCCTCGCGCTGCGCTTCAACCCGCTCCTCGGCCGCAGCCAGCGCCCGCGCCGCCGCCGGCGTCGCCTGCCCCGAGGCGTCGCCCGCGCCCTGCATCGTCACCGGCGTTGCGGGAACGCGCGTTCCCGCACTGGTCATGGCGGCCTCGTTTTCCCCGCGCGCCCCGCGCGCGCCTGTGTGGCCCCCCTGCGCGCCCGCGCCGCCGTGCGCGACGAAGCCGGCGAGCGGCCCGACGTGCGCCAGGTCGCGCCCGTGGTCAGGGCCATACCGCTGCTGTAGGTCGTGCGCGGCGCGCGCCGCCACCTGGGGGTCCAGGTCCTCGATCGAGAGCCGGAACCACGCCTGATAGCGGCCGTCCGTCGTCCCGGCCGTCCCCGTCACGACAGCGGGCGCATGGCCGTCGTCGCGCAGCCGGCGCAGATCGCCGGCGGCCAGGTCGTCGAGCACGATCAGCCCGCTCGCCAGCCCCGACGCGGGACGCACCGTGATATCGTGCCCCTGGCCGTTGAACGCGACCAGGCGCGTGATCTGGAGCATCGCCTCGTCGGTGGTCAGCACCGCCCGGCGCACCCGCCCCGTGTCGCCGTCATGGACGGCGATCTCGTAGCGCGCACAGCCCAGTGCCGCCAGGTGCGCCCGCGCCTCCTCGGCCGCTAGAGCGGCCGATGCAGCCCATGCAGCGCCAGCGCTGCGACCAGGGCCACCGCCAGCAGGCTCACCAGCGCGACCAGCACGACGGCCCCCAGCGCCGCCGTCCGCACCCGGCGCAGCGTCCGCTCGATCTCGCGCCCCTGCAGCGTGATCGTCGCCCGCGTCTCCTCGTCCGCTGTCCGGCGCACCGCGGCCAGGTCCGCCGCCAGGTGTTCCAGTTCGCCCCGGATCGCCGGCAACCTCTCGGCGATCTGGTACCACTCCGTCGCCATCGTGTTGTGCGCCCGCTGCACTTCCCGCAGATAGTCCTCCTGCCGCCGCGCCACGCTCGCCGCCCCCTGCACCTCCGCCTTCACCGCCCGCAACTCGGCCTGCACCCCCTGGTGCAGCCGCTCCACCGCGCGGATCACCGGCGTCGGCTCCACGACCCGGAGCACCGCCGGCTCCGGCTCCGCTGGCTCCGGTGTGTCCATCGCTGGCTCCGGTGTGTCCATCGCTGGCTCCCGCTCGGCCCGGCTCGCCGCTTCCCTCGCGTCGTCGAGCGTCGCCGTCGCTTGCGTGGGCGGCGGCTCCCCTGTCACCGGTGTCTCGTGTCCCCACGCCTCGCGGGGCGGCGACGCCGGCGGGATCGCGGCGCTCGCCTGCGCCAACAGCGCGTCCATCTTGCCCATATGCCCTCTCCTCCAGGCGGCGCTCTAGCCGCATCCAGCTATAGTCCTTGCCGATCTGCGAGCCCTTCAACACCGGCTGCATCGCGCCCTGATAGTCGGCCAGCTCAAAGCTCGCCCCGCTCACCCGGCCGGTCGAGGCGATGTTCCAGTGGGCCACGACGCCGACGCCAGCCAACGCCCGATCAAAGCCCGCGCGCGTCCCGTCGCTCCTCTCAATGGCCTCGTCGATCCGCGCGGCGAGCAGGAGCTTGGGCGGGACCTCGCCCGTGCGCTCGGCCAACCCGATCTCATCGCGCGTCACGCGCGGACGGCCCCGGCCGTCGTCGTGCTCCTGGCGCATTCGCTCCGGGTCGATGGCGTGGCTCAGGCCGTACGCACGCTCCAACTCATGCACCACCCGATTGCTGCGCGGCCGGTCGTCGTGGTTGCTCACCGTCGTCCCATCGCAGCGGACGCGCGACGCGATGATGTGGACGTGATCCTCGGCGTGCCGCACCACGACATAGGGCGTGTCCGTGAAGCCCATGCGCCCCAGGTAGTCGCGGCTGAACGCGGCCCATTGCTCCTCGGTCAGCCGCTCGCCCGCGGGCAGGCGCAACGAACAATGGTAGACCGGCCGGCTCTGCTGCACGTTGCGCGAGCGCACCCCGCCGAACTCGGTCGCCAGCGCGCGCGGCGTCGTCCCGTCGAGCAGGTGGCGCGCGACGATCCGCGCCTCGTCGTGGCCCAATTCGACGCTCTTCTCGAAGACGTAGTTGAGCACGCCCCGGAAGCCGCGACCGACCTGTTGCTTCTGGATCACGCCTCTCCCATCCCCCTCTACCCCTCGTCGTCCTCGGCCCCGCCGCGTATGAGCGCCGCGCGCAGCGCCCGGACCTCGGCGGCCATGTCCTCTAGCGCGTCGGCCAGGCGCGCCGTTCCCGTCGCGTCGAGGCGGCCCCCGCCGTTCAGGTGCGCCGTAAGCTGATTGAGGTTCGCGGCCGTGCGCGCCAACTCCTGCCACGCCCGCACGTTCACCGCCGGCGTCCCGGCGCGCGGCGGCCGCTGCGCGAGCACCGTCGTCCGCACGTAGGCGCCGACTTCCTTGAATCCAGCTGCTGCGGTGCGCTGCTCCAGCACGACCCGCTCCCGCGGGTTGACGCGCACGCTGATCGTGTGCGTGCGCCGCTCGGAGAGGGCGACGGCCGGCCGGCCGCGTCCCGCTCTCCGGTCCTCATCGAACCTATGAACCATCGTCATCTCCTCTCGTTGCGCCGCCCTACAGCCTGACCATCGGGAGGGCGCGCGTGCCGGGCCGCGGCCCGGCAAAGGCTTTTAAGCGAAGCGCAAAAGATGCCTTGCTCCCCGCCCCACCGCCGCGCGCACCCCTACCACGGCCGGGCGGCGTCGGCCCACACAGGGGCGGCGCTGGCGCGCCGGAAAAGGCGGCGCGATCAGGCGTCATCGCCGTCCTCCTCCGCCTCGTCCTCCTCCGCGTCAGCCAGCAGCCGGGTGTAGTCATCGTCGGGAATGAGGCTTTTGAGCGCGGGCAGCGCCGCCGGCGGTAGCGCGAAGTAGTGCCGCCCGTTGTCGGCCTCGACCGCGACGACGCGCCCGCCGTCCGCCGGCCCGCCCGCGATGCCGCTCTGATAGGGCAACGTCACGATCTCCATGTCCCACTCGCGCAGGATCACCAGCCACTGCCGCAGCGGGACGCCGCGCACCACCTCCACGGCCAGTTCGTCCTCCCACGCGCGCGGCACGATCCAGTACACCTCGGGCTCTGTTCCGTCGGACGTCGGCTCCATCGGGGGTCCCTCCTCGCTCTCGCTCACCACGGGGATAGGTCTCTCGGCCACCATCATCGGGTCGGCTCCTCTCTATCCAGAAACTGTCTGATCACAGCAATCGTGCCGGGCAGGTTCTCGCGGCGCAGGTCCTCCTCCGTCACAACCAACACTTCCCACCCCTGTGCCTCGATGCGCTCCTTGCGCGCCCGGTCGTGCGCCGCGATCGTACCCTCCGGGTCGAATAAGGGGCCGACGTGAACGCCACCATAGACCTCGATGATCTGCCCGCGCTCCGGCCAGGCGACGTCGGCCCACACGCGCAAGGGCGCGACACGATACTCCTTTTCGTAGGGATCGACGCCGATGTCGGCGAGCACGCTGTGCAGGCGCTCCTCCTCCCGTGAGGGGTTGGCGCGGCGCCAGGCCGCCACGCGATCCAGCACAAAGTCGGGGCCGTAGCGCGTGAGCGTGACGTCGTAGCCCTTCCGGCCGGCCTCGGACAGGCTCCGGTGGGTGCGGAAGGATTGGACATAGCGCTGATAGGCGGGATCCTGGAAGCGCGCCGGTCCCAGCGCCTTGAACCGCGCGCGCTCCTCCGTGGTGATCCACGTCAGGCGCTGGCGCGTGGCGCGATCGGGCGATCCGCGGTCGTCCTCGCGGCCTCCCCCGCGGCTCATGGGATGCCCCGCGCGTTCATGGACAGGAGGACGCGGCCGGCGCCATCGACGTCCCTAGCGCCAGCGGCGCCATCGTCCCACAGGCGCGGGGTGCGCTGGGCCACGGCGATAAGTTGAACCAGCCGCTCGGTCTCCGCACGCGCGATCCGCTCGCCCAGGTCCGTGAGCCAAAAGATGCGCCGGGGTGCGGGCGTGTCATCGATCACGCCCCGCGTCTCGCTGATGAGGCCCGCCGTCAGCAGCACGTCGAGGGAGCGATAGAGCGATCCATTGCCCACGCGCATGCGCCCCTGAGTGGACGCGACGATCGCGTGCCGGAGGCCGTGGCCGTGCCGCTCGCCGACGGCCAGCACGAGCAGGATGTGGTAGATCGGGTGCGTCAGCGGGAGGGGAACAGTGAGGGCCTGCGTACCCTGGATCAGCTGACTCATCGTCGTCCCCCCTCGCCTGCGGCTAGGGCGACGAGGCGCGCGTCCAAGCGGTCTTTCTCACGCCCTTGGGACGGCCTTGTGTGGATCAGGGACGCGGGCACACAGGGTCCCGCCGCGCGGCGGGGAAAAGCTCGATTCCGGGCGCTACGGTAGCGCGAGAGATGTAGAGAGGAGGCGCGATGCCCGAGGGACGGGGCGCGGCGTGCCCCGTGAGATGACGCGTGCTCGTCGAGGCGCTGTGAGCTTACTGACCGCACATCACGAGGTAGGGTGCAGTGAGAGTTTAGCGGGGCAGTGGCTTCTTGAAGAAGAAGCAAACATAGCCGACGCCCAAGTTGCCGGGAGTAGTGCTGACCAGCTCCCAACCCTGTCGTCCGAGGTCGTTGAGCGGTTGGGTGAACTTGGGATCGTTCATCCCCTTGGCTTTGAGGACAACGGTTTTGTATTCCCACTGCTGAACGTCTTGGGCACTCGCATAAGGCGCGAAGGGTCCACGATCGGATGCTTGATTGCGCATACTTAACCATCCTTCCTACGTACTCCTAACACTATACACCCGACCCGGAGCGCCGCACGCTGCCATTGCGGCGCGTTTGATCGTAGACGCTTAACGGACAGAAACGCACGGAGTTGGCGCAGGTCGCCGCAGACCCCCTTGCCCTGGCCACTGAGCAGGACAAGGAGGGAGGCGAAAGCAAGCACGAGTACGACATGGATAGGGCCGGCCAGCAGATGATGCCGTGCCAGCCGTAAAGACACGAGCCAGAGGGCGACGCCGGCGATGAGAAACACGCCGGCAAGCTTGGCGCGGGGGACGAGCGCGGTTGCGTCGTCCTGCCAACAGCGGCCGCCGTGAAAGAGTAGGAATAGACGTGTCATTGTAATGCTCCAGTCGTTCCGTTAGCCGGGGTTGCCTAAGCGCGTCCCTATTGCACCAGCCCAACCGCCAATGCCCGCTGTGGCAACAGTCCTTGCTGCGCCGGTGATCGCCCCTGCAGGAGCATGCGCGCCGGCCGCGTTCGCCATAGCGCCACCCGGATTGAGCGTCGCGATAATCTTGGGCACGCGGTAGAGCACCATCAGGCCAGCCAGGCCCAGCAGCGGTTGGAGGAAACCATCCATGTGCAGCCCGAACTCCAGCACCACGATCATCTTGAGCACCACGGCATAGCCCACGCCCCACAGCGAGACGTTGATGAAGGAGGATGCCCAACCGCGCGCGAAGCCGGAGGCCTCGGGCAGCACCCAGCACGCGACCATCAACGGCGAGATGCCGTAGAGCGTCGCCAGTAGGAACAGGCCGACGAGCTTGGTCAGCGCCGTCAGCAAGAGGATGATGACGCCGACGATAGTGAAGATGATCCCGAAGAGGGTCATCAGGAGGGTGGCCCACAACGCACCGGCCGCGGACCCGAAGATCGTGCCCGCCGTCTTGGTGTCGATGCTGATGCGCGCGAGCGCGCCGGCGTTGGTCCCGCCCGTGTAGTGGAGCACACTGCTCGTCAGGTCACCCAGACCGACGAACCAGAGGTGCAGCACGTCCGGCAGGATGATGACGGCGACGAGGCCGAGCACGGCCCGCCAGAGGACGTCCACCGCCTCGACGACATTGGCCCGCCCGATGTTTGCCAGGCCGACCTTGCACAACCCGATCAGCGAGAGCACCCCGTAGAGCCCAAAGGCAAGGTCCTGCATGTTGCCGAAAAAGGTGTTCAGTTCGGTCCAGTCCCCGCTCCGCGTGTCGGAGAAGTCGGGCGTCTGGGTTAGCACCGTGATGAAGGGCGCGGCGATGCCGGCCGTCACCTTGTCCATCCCCCACTTGATGCCGCCCCCGATCCCCTGGACGGCGCCGACAAAGA
>JAABUO010002671.1_pt1 | contig 21569 bp, 21 predicted proteins | sample 5559291 | NCBI WGS metagenome assembly JAABUO01 (sample SAMN10711878, study PRJNA513372) | rock metagenome | isolation source: Antarctica rocks | place: Antarctica: Victoria Land, Finger Mt sud
ACGCCTTCGCCCGCATCCGTGGCTATCTCTCCACGCTCCGCAAGCAGGGCTATCCCTTGCTCGCTGCTCTGGAGAGCCTCTTTCGTGGTCATCCTCTCGTCCCTTGCTTGGAGTCCTAAATAGTCACTCCCGCGGAACCATTGGGACATCGCGTCCTGCCCTGTCTTTTTGGCACGGTTTCTGCCACTACCGGCAGCACTACGCCGGGGCGGCTACACCGACCGTGGCCGTCGTCGCAATGTCGCGACCGCCCGCCCCTGACAAGGCTATCGGGCGCGTGAGAAGTCGGCGTCGACTAAATGGGAGGCGGCATGAGTAGCACGGAGGGGTACGGCGCGGGTGGAGTGTCCCGCGCAAGTAATGCGTCCATCAGCGGCGCGGAGCCGAAGACGGTGCGGAGCCTGGTGCCCGCCCGGATGGACCGCTTGCCCTGGACTCGGTTCCACTGGCTGGTCATCATCGGGCTGGGGGTGTCCTGGATCCTCGACGGTCTGGAGATCCAGATCGCATCCACCGTCGGCACCGTGCTGCAGGACAAAGGCACGCTCCACATCAGCAGCGGCGATGTCGGCACCCTGGGCTCGGTGTACCTGCTGGGCGAGGTCGTGGGCGCCCTGGTCTTCGGGCGTATCACGGACATGATCGGGCGCAAGAAAATGTTCGTCGCCTGCCTCGGGCTCTACCTGGTCGCCAGCGGCATCGGCGGACTGTCGTTTAGCCTGTGGTTCCTCCTGCTGTTCCGCTTCCTGGCCGGCATGGGCATCGGCGGCGAGTACACCGCCATCAACTCCGCGATCGACGAGTTGATCCCGTCGCACTACCGGGGCCGAGTCGACATCGCGGTCAACGGGACGTACTGGGCCGGTGCGATGATCGGCGCCGCCGCGTCAATCTTCCTGCTCGACCCGCACCTGCTGCCGGTCAACGTGGGGTGGCGCATCGGGTTCTTCATCGGCCCCGTCGCCGGCCTGATCATCATCTATCTGCGGCGCAGCATCCCGGAGAGCCCGCGCTGGCTGATGACCCACGGCCACGAGCAAGAGGCCGAAGGGATCGTCGACGACATCGAGGAGCGCGTGCGCCACGAGGGCGTGCATCTCGACCCCGTGCCCGAGAGCAAGGCGCTTGAGGTCATCGATCGCGGTCCCGTGTCCTACATCCAGATCGCGAAGACGATGCTCGGGCAGTACCCTTCGCGGTCGTTCCTCGGCTTCTCGATGATGGTGACGCAGGCGTTTCTGTACAACGCGATCTTCTTCACCTACGCGCTGGTCCTCCAACACTTCTATCACATCCCCTCCGACCGGATCGGTTTCTACTTCTTCCCGTTCGCGGTCGGCAACCTGGCCGGCCCGCTGCTCCTCGGAGGCCTGTTCGACACGATCGGCCGCCGCAAAATGATCCTGGCCACCTATGGCGGGTCGGGCATCCTGCTGGCGATTTCCGCCGTGCTGTTCGAGCAGGGCGCGCTCACCGCGGTCACGCAGACGGCTTTCTGGTGCGTGATTTTCTTCTTCGCCTCGGCGGGCGCATCGTCGGCGTATCTCACGGTCAGCGAGATCTTCCCACTGGAACTGCGCGGGCAGGCGATCTCCTTCTTCTTCGCCATCTCGCAGCTGGCGGGAGGGGTAGCAGCCCCGCGGGTTTTCGCGGCCTTGATCGGCACTGGCGCCAGCCATGGGCCGCTGACCATCGGCTACTTGTTCGGCGCGGCCGTCATGATCGCCGGCGGGCTGATCGCCTGGTTCTTCGGGGTGAACGCCGAGCGGCAGTCGCTCGAGGACATCGCGTCGCCCTTGTCGGCGACGGCGCAACCCGCGAGCGGGATCAGTCCCGCAGCCGCGACCTAATGCAGACTCAGGGGGCTCCCTTTGCCGGGGCGCCCACGGGGACCGCCGGTATCCTGCCGACAAGAGCGTGCCGGCTGGAAGCCGGCGGTCCCCGTGGGTACGTCCGCTGCACAACAGCCCCTCTGACGAAACACGAAGCCGCGGCGCGAAACGCGCGGGTCTCGTAGGCGCTGGCCCGCGCCACGGTTCAAGGATACCGCCAACGCGTTAGATGGGCCTTTTCAAAGGTAAGCGATTGCCTTGCAGGCTCAAGGAGGAAATGGGGATGTTTGAGAGAATCGTAGCCGCTATCGACAGCGACCCGGAGCGCTCGGCCAAGGTCGTGGACGCGGCGACAGGATTGGCGCGGGCGTTCCATTCAGAGGTGGTAGTCGCACATGTCCGAGAGGTCGAGAGACCCTCGGCCATGGTTGCCGCCGCCGGTAGACCCGGCGCGCTGCCGCCGTCTCTGCATATCGAAAGCGAGGAGGACGCCACGGCGCTCGTCGACGACGCCATCGGCAGACTACGGAGCGCGGGGGTCGCGGCGAATGGGCGGATCGGACCCGGCGCCGGCTCGACCGCGCGCGAACTCCTGGAGATCGCGCAGGCCCACAACTCCAACCTAATCATCGTCGGCGACCGCGACTCGCGTGTGACCGACGTGCTCCTTGGCGGCGTCGCCCACAAAATCGCGCACCTCGCCGACTGCCCCGTCTTGCTAGTCCGCTGATTCGTCTTGCTAGTCCGCTGACTGAATTACATACCGGGGACTGTTGGCATGATGCCAACAGTCCCCGGTGTATTTACGCTTAGCGGCATGGTAGCAGATACTAGCTGGTAACCTAGGATATCCACTGCGGATCTTATTCAAGGGAGACTACCGATGCGAATTCGTATGGTGTTGGCGGGCGTGGCTGTCGGCGTGATGATCGCGGGCACGAGGACGACGCGGGCGTGCGGGATCGACGGCGTGCCGTCGCTCTCGGTCGACGGACGGCTGGTCGCACTCAACACGGTCCTGACGAGTAACGCCCGCGCCGACACCTGGACCCCGTTCGTGGTGCGCGACAGCTACGGTGCCCGCCGGACGCTGCTGTTCGCGGAGAATCGGGCGAACGTGGCGCTTTCGCTCCCGCCCGTAGCCTTCCGCTACCCCTGGCGCTGGTCCTTCGGCGACGGGTCGGGCGCGCGCGGCGCGACGGCGCGTCACGCGTACCTCCGGCCGGGCTCCTATGTCGTCGCCGTCGACGCCTACTTCGTCGTCGGCGCCCAGAAGCAGTGGGTCACCTTCGACAAAGCCACGGTCCACGTGCGCTAACGCCGCCTCGCCGACGCCAAGAAGTCTGCCGTGCGCCGACAACAGACGCGGCGGACCAGACGCGGTGGGGCGCATACGGAAAGTGGGGATATACAATAGGGCCATGAGTACGCGAGCAGGGACGGATACGACCACGCGTGAGCGTAAACCCACGCCGGCCGCCAACCCCAACGCGGTGCGCGACCACCTGGCCAACGAGCGCACGCTGCTAGCCTGGGTACGCACGAGTATCGCGATCGTGGGTTTGGGGTTCGTGGTGTCGCGCTTCGGGTTGGTAACCCGCGAGATAGGGATCGCCCAGCCACGGCACCTACCCCTGGGAACCTCGACGGCCTTCGGGACGGCGCTGGTGGTCTGTGGGGCGGTGCTGCTGGCGCTCGCGGCGCGGCAATACCTGCGCGCGGGGCGTGAGATCGAGCGCAACGTCTACCGCTGGACGCCCGCGCTGGCCCTGACGCTCTGCGGCGGCGTCGTGGTCGTCGCCGTGCTCCTCGCCGTGTATCTGTTACTGACGGCGTAAAAGTCTTCGTATGCCGGGCGCGATTACCATTCGCTCCTCCGTCCCGTCCGACCACCGTCGTCCGGGCGCCATACAACCGCGGTCGTAGACCCTAGCGCCCCGGCAGGTCGCAGATGACGGCGGCGGCGACTTCGTAGCGGCCGAACGAGGGGGTGATGTACGCGCCCTGCACACGGGGCGCCACCCGGGCGAGGAAATCGCGCGCCATGGCGACGCCCTCGGCCTGCCCGTTCTCGCCCGCGCGCGCCATGCGCGCGCGCGTCTCGTTGGGGACGGTGATACCCGGAACCTCGTTGTGCAGGTACTCGGCGTGGCGGTAGCTGTTGAGCGGGAGGACGCCCACGAGGAGCGGGATGGGCAGCGGCCCGAGGTAGTCGAGGAACCGCTCGAACAGGTCGGCGTCGTAGACCGGTTGCGACATGACGAACCCCGCGCCCGCCGCGATCTTCTCCCCTAGACGGCGCCGCGCGTAGTCCCAGTCGACCGTCGGGTCGGTGGCGCAGCCGATGTTGAAGCCGGCCGGACGCCCGATCGAGGCCCCGCTCGCGTCCTCTCCGTGATTCAACCGCACCAGCAACTCGATCAGCCCGACCGAGTCGACCTCCCAGATCCCGCCGGCCCGCGGGTAGTCGCCCGCCTTGCCCGCGTCGCCGTGCAGCGCCAGGATGTTTCGCACGTCGTGGGCGTGCGCCCCCACCAACTCGCTTTGCAAGGCCATCAAGTTGCGGTCACGGGCCGTCACGTGGGCGATCGTGTCGATCCCCAGACGCTCCGTGATGAGATACGCCAGCGGCAGCGAGCCCATGCGCACGCGCGCCATTGGGCTATCCGGAATGTTGAGGACGTCGACGCCGGCCTCGTCGCGCAGCATGGCGGCGCCGCGCAGCGCCTTCGTGGGGTTGACGCCGCGGGGCGGGTGTATCTCCACGCTGACGACGAAGCGCCCCCCCGCCAACAGCCGCCGCAGCGGCGTCGGCTCGACGGCCTCGTCGCGCGGCTCCGCCGTCTCGGGCGCCCGCACGACAAGCTCGATCGGACGAGCCGGCGCGACCGAACGAGCCGGCGCCGTCCCTGTCGATAAGACCCCGTGGTCGCGCAGCGCCTCGCGCATGGCGCGCGTGTGGACAGGGGTGGAGCCGCAGCACCCTCCGATGAGGGCGACGCCGGCGTCGGCGAAGCGGCGGGCGTAGTCGGCGAAGTACTCCGGGCCGGCGCCGTAGACGAAACGCCCTTCGACGCGGACGGGCAGGCCCGCGTTAGGTTGCGCCGACAGCGGCATATCCCCCGCCGCCGCGCGCAACCGCTCGATCGTCTCCAGCGTCGACTGCGGTCCCAGGTTGCAGTTAGCCCCGATCACCCCGACGCCGAGGCCCGTCAGCCGTTCCAACACCCGCGCGGGCGTCTGGCCGGCCAGGGTCAGCCCATCGTCAGCGAAGGTGAGTTGCGCGACGATCGGCAGATCGCAGGCGGCGCGCGCCCCTTCCACCGCGTGGGCCAACTCATCGGCGTCGCCGAACGTCTCGAGGATCAGGAGGTCGGCGCCGCCCTCGAGCAGCCCCTCGACCTGCTCCTGGAAGATCTCGCGCACGAGGCCGGGCGCCATCTCGCGAACGACGCTCGGGGGTTGACCCAGCGGCCCCACGGCCCCGGCGACGAAGACATCCTCCCCGGCGATCTCGCGGGCGTCGCGCGCGATCTTGACGCCCTGCAGGTTGATCGCGCGTACCTGGCCCGCCAAGCCGTAGGGGGCGAGCCGCACGCGATTGGCGCCGAAGGTGTTCGTTTCGACGACTTCGGCGCCGGCGGCGATGTACGCGCGATGAATGTCGGCGATGCGGCGAGGGTCGGTCAGGTTGAGTTCGTCGAAGCAGCGCGACATCGGGACGCCCTGGGCAAGCAGCAGTGTTCCCATGGCGCCGTCGCACAGGACGGGACCGCGCGCCAGACGGCGCAGGAATGGATGAGTCATACCCTATTGTACCGGGTACGCCGACGCCCCCGATCCCCCGCCCACGCCGTTGCGGGTGTACCCCAAGCTATACCCCTATCTCCGGGGTGCGCGCCGCTCCTTCGCGTTAGCCACCAATCCGTGACGTGTCGGGATATAACCGCGCCGGTCGCTCCCCAGCGCCTGTGTGTGGCGGGGGTCTGGGGGGAGCCATCTCCCCAGGTTCCCCCGGAGGGGGCGGAGGGGGAGAAAGAAGAACAGGGCGAGTTGGTGCGCGGAGGGGGCGAACCAGACGTCCCCCGGAGGCGCGCCCCACCGCCGGCCGCGGCCGGGGGCCAGTCAGCCCTGGGCGGAGGGGGCGAACGGAGGGGGGAAGAAGGCGACTTCTCACAGACCGTGCGCGATCTCCGACCAGACTTGTCGGAGATCGCGTGTGCTGTTACCATGTAGGTATTCACAGTAGGTATTAACACCACGGCGCCCGCGGCCCATGCCCCGGCCGTCCCGCGCCGACGCCGCCCTTACGCCTCTGCTATCCGGGAGCGGCAGGGCCTAGCAATCGAGGAAGAATATGTCGGGCGTCTTGGCCAGTTTCCTCATTTTCCTGCGTGAGGGGATCGAGGGCAGCATGATCGTCACGATCATGTGCGCGATCCTGTCGGCCGCCGGGCGGCGCGACCTGTTCCGCGCGGTCTTCGCGGGCGTCGGCGCGGCCCTCCTGACCTCGACCGTCGCGGCCGTGGCGCTCTACGCCGCTATCAAGAGCGCCTTCATCAACTCCGTCGCGCAGACGTGGTTCGAGACGGGCACGTTCGTCCTGGCGGTCGCGGTCCTGACCTACATGACCTTCTGGATGAAGCGCCACGCGCGGGGCATCAACGCGACGCTCAAGGACCAGATCAACGCCGCCGTGACGGGGGGTTCGACCTTCGCGCTGGCGCTGCTGGCGTTCGTGACGGTGGGCCGCGAAGCCATCGAGACCGCCATCTTCCTGCTAGCCATCGCGTTCCAGGCCTCGGCGCTCGCGCTCATCGTCGGCGCCGTCGCCGGGCTGGCCGTCTCGCTCGCGCTCAGCTTCGCCATCTACCGCATGGGTATGCGCATGAACGTCAAGCGCTTCTTCACGATCGTGGGGGCCGCGCTGATGGTCGTGGCGGCGGGGTTGCTGGCCAACGCGATCCAGAATCTGCAAGAACTTGGCGTCCTGCCCGGCGCGGGTCAGGGGCTCTGGGATACGAGCCGCTACGTCTCCGACGACAGCCCGCTCGGCGACATCTTGCACGGATTGCTCGGCTATGCGGCGTCGCCGACCCCGCTGCAACTCGCCGCGTGGGCGCTGTTCCTCGTCGTCGGCCTGACCCTGTTCCTCGGCCGCCCTGGCCGCTCTTCCGCCCGCGTCGGAGGCGGCCAGGGTGGGCGACACACGGGCTCCCCGGCGTAAACAGCCCCCCGGCAAACATTCCATGCAACCAGAGGAGGGGGTGTGGCGGACACGGGGACGCCGATAGTAGAGGCGCGAGGCGCGGCCATCCCGCCGCGCCTCGTCGTCTTCAGCGGACCGCCGGGAGTCGGCAAGAGCAGCCTGAGCTATCGACTCGCCCGCGAGACGGGGTGGGCCGTCCTGGCCCGCGATCAAATCGACCGCACCCTCGACACCCTCGGTCGCGATCTCGTCTCCTACCCCCCGCTCACGGCGTACCATGTGATATTCGGCCTGGCCGAACTCAACCTGCGCAACGGGGTCTCGCTCATCCTCGACGCGGTCTTCCCCGCGCCCGACTTCCGGGAGCGCGTCATCGCCATCGCGCGGGAGGAGGGCGCGCGCTTCTACGCGGTCGTGTGCTACTCCAGCGACCGCGCGCTGTGGCGGCGGCGCATGGAGGGACGGCCGGAGATGGTGCGCGGGTGGACGCCCGCCACCTGGGCCGACGCCGAACGCGTCGAGAGCGCCTACGTCCCCTGGCCCACCCCGCACCTGCCGCTCGACGCCGCCCAGCCCTTCGACGCCAACGTCGACGCCCTGCTGCGGTATGTCTCCTCACCCTGAATAGGGTTGACCACAAACAAAGGGGGTAGGACCCAGTAGCGGTAGGAAAAAATGGTCATGGCGCCCCTATTTTCCTACACCCCCGCGTCGTCATCGTGGCGTATGTCTAACGGTAGCTCGACAGGAGCACGGCAGCCCGTTTGTAGACAAGGGACAAGGGACAAGGGGGGCGTATGTTTTTCATCATCTGGCGCGGGCGCGGCATAGCGGTCGTCGGCTTCGCCATCCTGGGGGTGTTCGCCACGAACACCCTCGGCTCGCTCATCGGCGGAGCCAACGTCGGCGGCCACACCCACAGCGTCGCGACCGGCTTCGGGATACTCCTCGCCGCCATACCCGTGTGGTTCTTCGGGCAACAGTGGAACGCGCCACAGAAAGACCGCGTCCTGATCGACCAAGAGACGGGGCAGCGGATCGCCGTGACCTGGAAGCCGCGCCACACGCTCTACTACGTCCCGATGCAGTACTGGGCCGTCGTCCTCGCCGCGGCCGGCGTGCTGTTCATCGTCGCCAGGTAGCCGCGCTACAAGGGCACATAGACGACCTGGCCTTCCAAATCGCCCTCGACGCTTCCTTCCGCGAGGAGCACTATGTCGTCGATAACGCGACCCAGGGAGGCCAGGCTGACGATAGCAAGAACACCCGGCATGGGCAGGCCAGCGTCCGCGCGTGTGTAGGCGTCGTGGACGAGCGTCGTGACGTCGTGCGAGAGCAAGACGCGCCTCTCCCGCGCCGCCCATGCCAACACCATCGAATCATCCGCGCCGATGAGCCCCACATCTTACACGCGCACGATGTCCAAATCAGGCATCCGGCGCGATAGACCTCGGATCAGGCGGCCTCCTATATTCTCGTCGGACGCTAATCGTAGCACGTGTTACGGCACGAAGTTGGAGCGACGCGCCAACAGGCGCTCGCGGATACCGGACTGATCCATCCCATACCGTTTGCGCAGATCATCGGCTTCCTGTTGCCGTTGCCGTAGATAAGCGTCCACCTCGGGCCGATTGCGCAGATAATAGGCGATCACGGAGTACACGTCGACTAAGTCGAGGGTTGAATAGTCTTGGGCAATCTCTTCGGCCGTCGCGCCCAGTAGGAAAGCGGCGACGACCGTGTCCAACGTCACGCGCGTGGCGCCGACGCGCACGGCGCCGCCGGCGTCCACGCTCAGCGGGGTGGGTACGTCCACGATTGCTAAGGTCATGTCTTGCTCCCGCCGCGCCAAGCGATAATCCATGTCTCTACTGTACCACCAGTTTAGCGCCAGTTTAGCGCCAGTTTAGCGCCGGGAACGGATCGCGTGTTCGTCACAGCGCCGCGTCGGCTGAGGCGGGGACAAGTTCGGCGGCGTCCGCGCGCAGACGGGCGCGGGCGGCGTCGACGCGGGCGGCGGCGGCGGCGCGGCGATCGGACGCGACGGTCAGGCGCTCGCGCAGCGTGGCGATGGATCGCGCGACCGTCTCCGGGGCCGGGCCGCCGATGGCGCGCGCGGCGCGCACGATGCTTTCGGGCCGCTGCACCGCGGCGACACTCTCGGCGTCTAGATCGAGCGCGACGTCGTGCCGCGCCAGGGCGGCGCGCAGATCGGCGTACGTGACCTCGGCGGCGCCGTGCTCCTCGGAGAGGCGCACCGCCGTCTCGACGACGCGCTTGGCCCGGCGCAGCGGCAGGCCGTGCGCCGTCACCAGCCACTCCATCAGCGCGGTGCTGCCGACGAAGTAGCCAGCGGCGAGGCGCGCCGCGGCGGCGCGGTCGACCGTCATGGTGGAGAGCGCCCCCGCCATGACGGTCGGGGCGTCGCGCGCCTCGGCCACGAGGTCCATGATCAGGTACTTGCTCCACTGGGTGTCGCGGTTGTAGCCCATGAAGGCGGCCGCGCCGACACCGAGCAGGCCGGCCACGATCCCACCGGCGACAGCGGCCTTGGCCTTGATCGCCTCCATCGTGCAGGGGTTGCCCTTCTGCGGCATGATCGAACTGCCCGAGCAGTAGGCCGGGGAGAGGCGCAGCAGACCGTAGCCGGGCGAGCCGAGCAGGATGACGGTCTGCGCCAGGCTGGCCAGGTGCTTGAGCAGCGCGGCCAGCGCCAGCGCCAGGTCGGTCTCGGGCTCGCCGCGCGCCGTCAGCGGGTCGAGTGAACTCTGGTGCGGTCCGTCGAAGCCCAGATACGCGGCCGTCACATCGCGGTCGAGCGGGACCGTCGTGCCGTAGCCGGCGGCGCCGCCGAGCGGCGAGCGGTTGTGCAGGTCGAGCCAGCCCAGCAGGCGCGCGGCGTCGCGCTCGAGCGCCTCGGCGTACGAGGCCAGGACGTGGCCAAGCGTGGTCGGCGTGGCCGGTTGGTGGTGGGTGAAGCCGGGCATGACGGTATCGAGATGCGTGGCGGCGAGGTCGAGTATCGTCCGCGCGAGGTCGATCGTGTCCCCGGCGAAGGCGAGGGCCTGGCCGCGTAGGTACAGCCGCATCGCGGTGGCCACCTGGTCGTTGCGCGAGCGGCCGGTGTGGACGCGGCCGCCGGCCTCGGGCCCGCACACCTCGGCCAGGGTCATCTCGATGTTGGTATGGACGTCCTCGCGCGCCGGGTCGAGTTGAAACTCGCCCGCAGCGTGCCGGCGCCCGATCTCCGTGAGCCCGTCGAGCAGCCGACGGGCGTCGGCGGCGGGGATGATGTCCTGCCGCGCCAACATCGTCACATGCGCGGACGTAGCCCACAGGTCGTCGGCGACGAGGTGAGCGTCGGCGGGCGGCGCGGGCGTCACATCGCGCCCGGCCATGAAGCGCACCGTCGCCTCGGCCGGCGCCTCGCCGAACCGCCCCCCCCACAACCGCTCATGTGTGTCTGACATAGGCCCTTTTACGCCAACACCGGCTCGGCCGGCGCGGCGATGGATGGCTGGACGATGGCGCTACGGGGCTGGGCGACGGCCTGGACGCGCAGGGGCAGGCCCCATAACTGGATGAAGCCCTTGGCCGCACCGTGGTCGAATAGGTCACCCGCGCCGTAGGTCGCGAGATCGGCCTGGTAGAGCGCGTAGGGTGAAGTGCGGCCCACCACGCTACAGGTCCCGCTCTGCAGTTTCACGCGCACCGTCCCGGTGACGTAGCGCTGCGTGCTGGCGACGTAGGCGGCGAGGTCCTCGCGGAAGGCCGAGTACCACGCGCCGTCGTAGACCGCGCGCGCGTAGGCGTCCGAGACCGTGTTCTTGAAGGTCGCGGCGTCGCGCGCGAGGACCATATCCTCCAACGCCTTGTGGGCGGCGTGCAGCACGACCGCGGCGGGGGCCTCGTAGATCTCGCGCGACTTGATCCCGACGAGGCGGTCCTCGATCTGGTCGATGCGCCCGACGCCGTACTCGCCGGCCAGCCGGTTGAGCGTCGCCACCAGTTGCACCGATCCTGTATCGGTCCCGTCGAGCGTGACGGGGACGCCGCCCTCGAAGCCGATCTCGACGTACTGCGGGACAGACGGGGCGTCGGCGGGGTCGACCGTCCAGGCGTAGGCGTCGGCCGGCGGCTCCCGCCACGGATCCTCCAGCACGCCGGCCTCGCACGAGCGGCCCCACAGGTTCTCGTCGACGCTGTAGGGCGACGCCTTCGTGATCGGGACGGGGATACCGTTGCGCTGGGCGTACTCGATCTCCTCGTCGCGCGTCTTCATGTCCCACTCGCGCAGCGGGGCCACGACAGTAAGGTCGGGGGCGAGCAGGGCGGTCGTCACGTCGAAGCGCACCTGGTCGTTGCCCTTGCCGGTGCAACCATGCGCCACGGCGGTCGCGCCGGTCGCGCGGGCCGCCTCGACGAGCAGCCGCGCGATGAGCGGGCGGCCCAACGCGGTGGCGAGCGGGTAGCGTCCGCCGTAGAGCGCGCCGGCCTGTAGGGCGGGCCAGGCGTAGTCCGTCACGAACTCCTCGCGCGCGTCGACGACGTAGGCCTCGCAGCCGATCGCGCGCGCCTTGGCCGCCGCGGCCTCCAGGCTGACGTCGCCGCCCAAGTCGGCCGTCAGCGTCACGACTTCATAGCCCTGTTCGCGCAGCCAATGCACCGCGACGGAGGTATCCAGACCACCCGAGTAGGCGAGGACTATCTTGCCTTTATCTGCCATATCCTTCTCCCACGCCCGCGACCGGAGTCGCGTGGCAAACCACGGACACTCCGGACACTACGGACACTACGGACACTACGGACACTACGGACACTACGGACACTACGGACACTACGGACACTACGGACACTACGGACACTATGATGTCTCTCTATGCAACAGTTTATGCCTAACGCGCCTACTCTTCCCCGTGCCGATCAATCTATCCTATGCCGATCCACCGGCATCCCACTGTCCGAGAGCGACACCGGTCGCGGGCGGTCGGCTCGGAACGACCGGCTAATCCTGCACCAGCACTTCATTCTGTGACGGCCGCAGCGACATCGGCTCGGGGCCGACCGCGACGCCGCCGGAGGCGGGGGTCCCGCCGAGGCCGTGTTGCGCCAGGATCTTATACGGGAGCGAGCGGATCACGGCGGCGGGACCGCACAGCCGCTGGTCGAAGCTCTTGCTCTGTAGCGTGCGGATCTCGGGGTGGTAGAGCGAGTCGGCCGAGACACGGTTGGTGATGCGGAGGTTGCCCTTGTAGAGCTCAAGCTCGATCGTGCCGTTGACGCGCGCCTGCGTATGCGTGATGAAGGCGTCGAGCCCTCCCTTGAGGGGGTGGAACCACTCACCGTGGTAGACTATGTAGGCCCAGCGCTGATCGACGCCCTCCTTGAACTGGCGCTCGTCCTTCGTCAGCGTCATGCCCTCTAAATCCTTGTGCGCCTTGAGGATGACCTGCGCGGCGGGGGCCTCGTAGAGTTCGCGCGACTTGAGGTCCATGATCCCGTCTTCCCAGATATCGATATAGCCGATCCCGGCCGCGCCCGCGATGGGGTTGAGCGTCTCGATCAGCGTATCGAGCGGGAACCGCTCGCCATTGAGCGCGACGGGGAGCCCGTTCGCGAAGTCGAGCGTCACGGTGACGGGGGCGTCGGCCGCTTTAGCGGGCGGGACGAGCCACTGCCACACGTCGTCGGGCAGGACGGTTTCAAGCGTGATCGCGCCCGAGGCCAGCGAGCGGCACCACAGGGTCTTATCGTCGCCGCCGACGAGCTTCTCGTAGAGGGGGATGTCGTAGTGCGTGCAGAGGAGCTGCTCGTCGCCGCGCGTGAGGTCGAAGTCGCGCACCGGCTGCAGCACGGTCAGCGCGGGGGCGAAGATCGAGAAGGCGTTGTACATGCGGTACTGATCGTTACCCTTGCCGCTGGAGCCCTCCAGGATGGCGTCGCACCCGAGTTCGACCGCCTTCTGGGCCACGAGCTTGGCGATGAGCTGCCGCGTCATGCAGGTCGAGACGGGGTAGCCCAGGTAGTCGCTGTTGGCCTGGATCGCCAGCGTGAGCCAGGCGGTGGCGAACTCTTCCTTGGCGTCGATGAGGACGGGGGTGAGGCCGAGGAGCTTGGCCTGGCCGAAGGCCATCTGTAGCTCCTCCTCGCCCTGTCCGATGTCGACCGTGATGGGGATGATTTCGTCGGCATGGTAGACCACGCTCAGCAGCTTCGCGCCGAGCGAGGAGTCGAGACCTCCGGAGAAGGCGATGGCCGCTTTCTTGATCACCGGCTGGGGGGTCTCGTCGATACGCTGGAGGATCGCGGCGACGGCGGGGTCGGCGGGATCGGCGGTCGTCCCGTTCACGTGCGGGTTGGCGGTGGCGGTCATAACAGGTACTCCTAACATGCTGATAGGTCCGCGGCTACCCATCCCGAATGACAACGGACGGGCGCCGCGGCGCCGGGATAGTGTCGTAGGGGCGTACGGCTATACGCCCTCGTTGCGCGCGTGCCGGGGCATATAGCCGTACGCCCCTACATCCTGGTTCCCTCCCCGACGCCGCGGCCGGCCGCGCCGTGAAGCGCGGGGAGAAGGTTGATCTCCCGGTCCCGCGGGCCGACCGCCCCGGCGGGCGATCGCGGACCCGCGAGACCTAGCGACGGCTCTTGACCATCCCCTGGACCGGGTGCTCCTCCCAGCCGAGGTGGGCGTAGAAGTCGCGCTTCTTGGTGGTAAAGAGACAGAGTTGCTCGACGTCGCGCAGAGCGGGGTGGGTCTCCACCGCCTCGACGAGAGTACGCCCGATGCCCTCGCCCTGGTAGGCGGGGTCGACGACGACGTCGCAGATGAGGGCGCGCACGGTGAAGTCGGTCAGCACACGGGCGGAGCCGACGAGGACATCGCCGTCCCAGGCGGTGAGGAAGACATCGGAGCGATGGAGCAGCGTGCGCAACTGCGCGGAGGTGCGATCCCTGGCCCACGCCGCCGTGTCGTACAGCGCGCGCAGGGCGGGGATCGGCACGTCGCGCGTCTCGCTGATCTCCACCACCCCCGCCGTCATCACCAACTCCGCCACCATCGTCCCCATCCCCTCCCCGCTCCAACCTAACGCATATACATGCATTGTAGTGGATATTTATACATCTCAGGGCAGGATAAACTAGCCACAAGAAGTCCCGCTAGACCATACAAGATGCACAGCACGGCGATTATGTTAGGGGTGAACGGTGATAGTTCGAAGCCTTATATTGGCAGCTTGTTCCTCACTCTCCTTGAGACGTATAGCGAACCATTTGGTCAACCATACCTTGAGAAGCGTCAGCACTGAAGCTGTCGGCAAGGTTGGTGGCGGATTCGGCGGCGGCGGCTTCGCTCCGAGGGAATAGCGCTGCGTCGTACGATGCAAGGGCCGTTTCCACGTCGTTCTGGCGCCCAAGAAGAGCTTCCGCCAACTCGGCGCCATCACGCATGGCGAGATTGGCGCCCTCGCCCGCGAACGGCGACATGAGGTGCGCGGCATCGCCAAGGAGCGTCACGCCGGGGACCCGCGCCCAGGAGTGCCCGATGGGGAGGGCGTAGATCGGGCGGGGAACGATCGTGTCGTCGCAGTTCCTGATGAGATCCGTCAGGTCGGCGCTCCAGTCGTCGAACTGGTCGAGCAGCGCGTCAACTAGTAATCACAGTATAATGCCATGGACTGGTATGCGTGACCTGTTTCCTTTTGAAGTGGGTTATGGGCGCGAACCAACGATATTCGATGGGTAAATCTTAAATGTTTAATTCTGACTCCTTGACTAATGCAGATGCGCAACTGCATATTGTTGGTTCCGAGACAGCGGATCATACTGTTTCTGTCGACGTACTCGCACGGACGCTCACAGGTCTCCAACAAACAGTTCTACTTTTAGCAACTTTGTTGGAGGGAAGACCCGTTCAAGGTCGACTGAAAACGACCAAGATATTCAGGCAGCGTTACGGGTTGCGATGCGGAGCTAGACAGCCTGGTACAGTCAATGTACCGTTGATGGTTGGCGAACACCTGTCTGGCCGCGGTTTGATAGAAGAGCCGGTGCAGGTTTTGAACCAAATTTATCAGCTGTTGGATGCGCTCGGCAATCAGTCTGAACAGATAGTCAACGATATTCTTCCTGATCCTATCTCTCGTGGGCGTGTTCTGGATAGTGTTTACGAGTTCTTACCTAAGTCTGACGATCGGTGGTCGCTTGGGTTCGCTATGCTTGGACGACGAGAAGTTCGACTTGGACGAGCTAGTGCTGAATTTACTCAGAAACTGCGCCAAATGAGTAGGGAGAGAGTGACGATCGTAGCAGGAAGGGTCGTTGCCATTGATGACACGAAACGAAGGGTAACAATCGATGCATCGGGGGTAAAACGTGAACTGCGCGGTCTGTATCCCGTCGACCTAGAGGATATTCTTCTACAGAATTTTAAGAAACCCGTACATATTGTGGGATTATACGGCCTCGATATAGATGGTGACCCTGTTACTCTCAACCCTCAGTAGGTGGATTGGCTGGCTTGCTCAAGTATGAGTGCCTCCAGTACTCTCTCGGCGCCATACTCTCTCCTACCGGGTAATGTGCGCGTGTATAGAGGCGCTATGCGGCCCGATTATCTTAGTATGGGCGTTGCATAAGTTTGATGCAGCGATGTATCTGCGGCGTCGCGCCGAGTCGTCGTTGTCTGTCTTCGATCGTGCTCTAGGCCCAATACGGTTTAGTTAAGGACTTTTGGCGAGGCCGGATGGCGCTGACGAGCACGCTATGCACGGGTAAACAGGGCGTCCAGCCCGCCTTTCACAGCACGTCGATCTTACCTTGCAGAGCTTAACTAAACCGTATTGGCTCTAGGCCTACATCCATTTATTGCTCAGTTTAAGAGATGTCATGGGGTTGCTGAGCTCCTCGTCGATGATATCCGCGCGCTCCAGCTTGGATTGGACGTTAAATTCACGAGGCAGCCGCCCCATGCAGAAATATCAGGGGTCCCTGACCCCTTCAATCCTGCTCAAGTAGCACAAGCCACTTTCGTAGCCCAAGAACTTGCTCGCATTTCCCAGTGGGTATATCCCTAACCATAACTTAATGCTTAATCTTCTGCATTCCAGTTCCTTATCGCATTATCACCTTATCGCATTTTTATTCAATAGCTACATATCGTTACAGCTGCCGGTCTGTATAAGTAAACAGCGGTGTTTTGATAGATTGGTTCATGGGCAGTTTGGTGTTGCCTATGGACGCTGGCGTTATAGCCGCTCCCCGCTTGATGGCCCGATACGTATAACTGGGATGTCACTCTTCGGCTGAGCCCCGACATCCTGGCACATATGGCTGCCGCCTATCCAGAGATGCACGCCGCGCTCGACCGGGTGGCCTTCTATAGGGGAACGTTCGCGCTGCAGGAGGCGCTCTTCGGCATCGAGAACAATGACACGGAAGCGTTCCATGCCGGCTTAGAGGCGTACACGTAGATACTCAGGGCGCCCAGATGTCCTTGTCGGCCGACACAACCGCCATCAGCGCAAGATACGAGAAGTTTTCGTAGAACGTCCGTGCTATCATAGGGGCGCGGCCGGTGGTGACCGTGCCGGCGTCATCCGCCCACGTTAGGCCGCGCCACGACACGTCGATGAGCGGCGCCGCGCTGCTGTGCTAAAAATATATGGACATGCGGGAAGGAGGACGGAATGAGTGGAGTACGGGTCCTCGTCGGAACACGCAAGGGCGCCTTCGTGCTGACGGCGGACGGCAAACGCGACCGCTGGGAGGTCAGTGGCCCCCACTTTGGGGGATGGGAGATCTACCACCTCACGGGCTCGTCCCTTGACCCTAATCGGCTGTATGCGTCGCAGTCCAACGGCTGGTTCGGACAGATGATTCAACGCTCCGACGATGGCGGCGCGACGTGGGCGCCGGTCGGTCACGAGTGGGAGGCGCTGACGAACGGGTTGCCGCAGCGCGACTGCTATGTGAACGTGTTACGCGACGCGATGGCCGTCGACGCCCTCGACGCGTGCGGCGTGTACGTCGGGACCACCGGTGGGCAGGTGTACGCCTCGGCCGACGGCGGCGACAGTTGGACCCCCATCGTGCGCGATCTTCCCGCCGTCCTCTCCGTCGAAGCGCAGACACTGCCATGATCCGCGTGAGTCTCCCGGCGCACCTGTGGACGCTGGCGCGCCTCGACGGCGACGTGGTTCTCCAGGTTGAGGGTCCGGCCACGCAGCGCTCCGTCCTCGACGCCCTCGAGGACCGCTATCCGGTGCTGCGCGGGACGATCCGCGATCACGTGACGCGGCGCCGCCGGCCGTTCGTGCGGTTCTTCGCCTGCGCGCACGATCTATCCCATGAGCCCCCGGATGCCCTGCTGCCGGCCGCGATCGCGGCCGGCGCGGAGCCCTTCATGATCGTGGGGGCGATGGCCGGAGGCTAGCGGGGCGCGCGGGGAGGCAGCTGTGTACGCCCTGTCCCGCCACGTGCGCGGCACCGAGCAGCGCCGCGCGGCACCGACCTAGATCACCAACCAGAGGCCGCCTGTCGTAGCTCTCGTCGCCTCCACTGGAGGCGCGAGGGCGTGTGTGGAGGGGGAAGATAGGGGCGCATGGTCGTGGGGCCGGGGTAGGAGCAGGTCATCGTCACGTTCGGAGGCGCCGACTGATGGGCCGGAGACACGGGGCGCCGGCGCCCCCCCTCGCCGGGCTCTGGCGGTATCCCGACTTCATGAAGCTGTGGTCGGCCCAGACGGTATCCGTGTTCGGCTCGCAGGTGACGACGGTCGCGCTCGCCCTCACGGCCGTCCTGACGCTCCATGCGACCCCACTGCAGGTGGGCCTGCTGCGGGCGGTCGGCGCCGCCCCAGCCCTCATAATCGGGCTGTTCGCCGGTGTCTTGGTCGACCGGCTGCCCCGCCGATCCTTGCTGGTGGGGGCGGATCTCGGTCGGGCTGTTCTCCTGGGCTCGATCCCGTGCGCCGCCCTCCTCGGCACGCTGGGGATGGGGCAGCTCTACATCGTCGTGTTCCTGGCGGGCGTGCTGACGATCGTCTTCGATGTGTCCCACATGTCGTTCGTACCCGCGCTCGTGAAGCCTGAGCAGCTCGTGGACGGCAACAGCAAGCTCCAGACGACCTTCTCGCTCGCGTACGTCCTGGGTCCGGGGCTCGCGGGGAGCCTGGTCGCCCTGGCGACAGCGCCGCTCGCCATCGCGGTCGATGCCCTCTCGTTCCTGGTATCGGCCCTGATCCTCGGCCTGATCCGCATGGCCGGAGCGACGCCGCGCGCGCCCGCTCGACGCGAGAGCGTGCGGCGGGACATCGGCGAGGGTCTCCATGCGGTGTTCGGGACCCCCGTGCTGCGCGCCCTCGCCCTGTACGCGGGAACACATTTCCTCTTCGTGAGCGCCATCCTCTCGCTGCTGACGCTGTACGCGAGCCGCGACCTTGGTCTCCCTCCCACGCTCATTGGAGTCGTCTTCGCGGCGATCGGCGTAGGCTACCTGCTCGGCGCGGTCATCGGGCGCGGCGTGGTCCGGCGCTATGGGCTCGGCCTGGCGTCCGTGGGGGGCGCCGTCCTCAACGGTGTGGCCGTGCTCTTGATCCCCCTGGCTGGCGGGCGCGGGATCGTGCCCGCCGGGCTGCTGGTGGCGTCGCAACTGCTCCTCGGCCTGGGCATCATGGTCAACGATGTGCCCGAGACAAGCCTGCGGCAAGCGCTGACGCCGGATCGTCTGCGGGGGCGCGTGAACGCGACGATCCGCTTCGCGGCATGGGGGCCGTCGTTGGTCGGCGCGCTCCTGGGCGGCGCCCTGGGCCAGGCCGTCGGCCCGCGGGTCACGCTGCTGGCGATGGGGGTCGGGTTGCTGTGCGCTCCCCTGTGGCTGATCTTCTCCCCCATCCCGTCGCTGCGCGAGCCGCCGACGCCCGTCGATGGGCAGGCCATGGCTGGTTAACCCCACGGACTCTGGGGCGGGCGGTGGCGACCCTACCCGCCGGGCTACACCACGATCCACGTGGTCACGGCCAACCCCTGTTGTGGTCGATACGTACATCCACCCGAGTGTGGCGAGACGCAACCAAGGGATATCGCGCTAAAGAGAGTGGCGCAAAAACAAGCTATGCGCGCATAGCGGTCATCTCTCTCGCAGCGATCCGCTCTCAAACAACGCGCCCTACAGACGACAGGAGCCTTACCAGGCCGACGACGCAATGGCCGTACGGGCTCTACATTCACAATCCGCCTGGCTGCTTGCTCCCTATCTCCCCTGAAAATAGTCCCCGTCGGTTACGTTGCGTGCGATGCTTCTCTTCCAAGGCCCCAACTATTACCCTTGTGGTCTACAATAGCCATGACATTGCAGGCGTCCGTGATGACGCTGGGGAGGAGGCGGGATGGCACGCGAAGAGCCGTCGTCATCAGTGACCACACGTTTTTCACTTTGGTCAGTCTTTCTCGCTGTGAGTGGTGGGGTCGCCTTCATTTTTGTGACAGCGATCGTCCTGGCCTTCATTGGGCCGATTCGTCAACTAGACCAGGATGCCGCGGCGCTGCAACTGCTCATCCGGTACGGCCTACCGCGTGGGGCAACGCTGGCGCGAAGCCAGGCCGTATTATCGTCCAGGGAGGTATCTCGCTTCGTCCGCACGCATGGCTACAATGATCCGTTCGCGGACCTGCCCTTCCAGCACGTGCCGTCATACACCTCCAGCCTCGGCCACTCCCAGGCGTACCCTGGAGGGCGTATGTTGGAGGTGAACGTGTCCCAGGATTGGGACCGTGGGATCCAGTTGTACCTCTTCTTCGATGCGCGCGGACACCTCCTCCGCTGTGCCGCACACACGTATTTCCATACCGCCTTCGGCTAGTAGCTCGGCACAGGCGCCCGAACAACTGCGCCGGAGACGCCATGTAACACGTCAGGGATTGGCCGTCATTGCCGCCGTGGCCCCCACATTACACGCCATGACCCAGGGCGAACAGCAGTTCGCTACAGTTTGATACAGGAGCGCGCCTGTTGCGGGCAGTGGAATCTCCTCGTAACTTGGTGAGCCGTATGTAATCGTTCGGGGCAACACGGGCATCTCCGCCGTGGCCCCGAACGGTTACATGCGCTATCAAGAAGGCAGGGGGCTAGCATCTTACCTCGGAGAGCGCGTCAAACGTCAAACGTCAAACCTGCACCCACGGCGTGGCCACGCTAGGCCGAGACGGGCGCTTGTGGATAGCGTTGCGGAAGATGTGCGGTTAAGAGCGCGTCAAGGTCGCCGCGTTGGTGGTACAGATACGGGACCGTCACATCAGACGGGAAGCCATGCGATGTACGCCAGCCGCGATACTGCAGCACAAGGGTGTTGTCGGGGCAGAAGCGGTAGGCGCCGAGCCGCTCCCACGGGATATAGGCGCCCCGCGTGCGCCAACTCTCGCGTAAGTAAACGCCGTGCTCATGAACCTGAATGCGGCTATGCGGTTGCAGCATCGCGCGCAGGGCGAAGGTAAGGTACAAGATCATGAGGAGATAGACGGATGGACGAGTCAGGACAGACGCCGTGCGGAGCCACCAACCTCCTAGCAGAAGCAGCAGCGTCACGGTCGCGAGATCGATGGTAACACCCCTCCACAAGTCAGGCGAGCGGAAGAGGATTGATCCTGCGCGTAAGCGCCCACGCACGAATACGGCGCACGTCAATACAGCGGCCGCGCACACTATCACGTACCCGTACAGGATCATTAGCAAGCGGTTTCGCTCCTCGCGATAATGATCGTCTCATATAGGTCGTCTAGCCACATCATAAGATGACAGCGAGGCGATACGCAAATCCCCTTGCCGTGGCTGCTTCGCATGGATCATTGCTGTTGAAGAAAGTTGATGTAATCGTGCGGGCATGGCCGTCATTTCCGCCGAGGCCCTCTTACACCAATACGGATCAATGCGTCATTGTACTCAACGCGTTGAAGCGAGGATACGCGTGAAGGTCAACGGCGGCGAAGCGTACACTGCACTCTAGTAGAGCGCCATTCAAGTAATCGTGCGAGGGCTTGGCAGGGGGCACGGCGACGGCGTAGGATGGGGAGAGATCCATAGACGAGCGCGGCAGGAGGAGATGATGCGTCCATTGCCCTGGCAGCCCCCCGAAGATCTCTCGCCCCAGGAACAGGCCGTGGCGCGGCGGGTGCGCCGGGCCAAGCTCTTCGTGTTCCTACGTACCCACCGCCATGCGCTGTTTGACGTCGCCTTCCAGGAGGAGTTGGCGACGCTCTATGAGGACCGCGCCAAGGGGCAGCCGCCGGTCCCGCCGGCGCTGCTGGCACTGGCGACGATCCTGCAGGCGTACACGGGGGCGTCGGATGCCGAGGCGGTCGAGGCGGCGGTGATGGACCGGCGGTGGCAGTTGGCGCTGGATTGCCTGGACTGCACGGACGCCCCCTTCAGCGTGGGTACGCTGGTTGCGTTCCGGGAACGGCTGATCGCCACGGACCTGGACCGCCGCCTGCTGGAGCGCACGGTGGAGGTGGCGGCGCAGACCAAGG
>JAABUO010002672.1_pt1 | contig 21560 bp, 26 predicted proteins | sample 5559291 | NCBI WGS metagenome assembly JAABUO01 (sample SAMN10711878, study PRJNA513372) | rock metagenome | isolation source: Antarctica rocks | place: Antarctica: Victoria Land, Finger Mt sud
CGGAGGGTGCGGGCGGTGACGTGGGCGGCGTTGGCGATGGTGTGTGGGTCTTCGGAGCCGACGTTGTAGGCGCGGTTGGGGGTGCCGCGAAGGAGGATGGTCCAGAGGGCGATGGCGAGGTCGGCCATATAGAGCCAGGAGCGGATGGGGGAGCCGTCGCCGTGGATGTGAATGGGGGTGTTGCCGATGGCGGAGGCGAGGAAGTTGCCGATGGCGAAGTGGGCGTCGAGGGGGAGGTGGGGGCCGACGAAGGCGAAGGGGCGGGCGATGACGGCCTCAAGGGGTGTGCTGTGGGAGTAGGCCACGCATAGATGTTCGGATATGCGCTTGGACTCGTCGTAGGAGGAGGCGAGGGAGAGCGGGTCGGGGGCGGCGGTGGAGGTCTCGGGGATGTGGGTCTCGGTCGCGGAGGAGCGGCCGTAGACGGCTCCGGTGGAGACGTAGAGGAGGCGGGTAGCGCGGGTGGCGAGGGCGAAACGGAGGGTGTGGCGGGTGCCCTCGAGGATGGACTCGGCGAGCTCGAAGGCGGGCCGGCTGGTTTGCTGGCCGCCGGAGTCGGTGGCGGCGTGGAGGATGTGGGTATGGGGTGGGGCGGGGAAGGCGAAGGTGCGGATGTCGCCCTCGAGGAGGGTGATGGCGGGGTGGTTGGCGAGGTGAGGGGACTTGGTGCGAAAGGCCTGGGCGCTGCGGGTGAGGACGGTGACGGGGAGGTGGAGGTCGAGCTCGCGGTTGGCGTGGAGGAGGGATTCGAGGAGCCAGTGGCCGAAGAAGCCGGTGCCGCCGGTGAGGAAGAGGCGGGCGTCGCGGAGTTCGGGCCAGAGGTCGCGGGTGTGCTCGAGGATGTGGGCGAGGTCTTGTGTGGGGAGGGGTTTGGTGGGCATCGGAATCGGGCGTCAGGTGGCGGAGAGACAGGCTTGAAGCAATGACGAGCGCAGAGGGAGCGGAGACTGTGGTGTCTACTGTGAGACCTGAGTCGCCGGGGTGGCGGGGGCACCGTCGGTGCGGAGAAAGGTGTCGACGACGGAGAGGTAGCGGTCGGGTTCCTCGTAGGCGGGGAGGTGGCCGCTCTTTTCGAAGTAGACGAGTTGGGCGTTGGGGATGGCTTTGGCGATGTTCCAGGCGACGAGTGGGGTGACATTCATGTCGAAGCGGCCGTTGAGGACGAGGGTGGGGAAGTTGAACCTGGCGAGGGCGGGGGTGAGGTCGAGGTTGCCGATGGCTTTGCCGACGGCCTCGCCGATCGGTGCGTTGAGGCCGAGGTCGGGCGCGCCGGCGAGGTAGCGGGTGCAGAGCTCCTGGCTGTAGAAGATCATGCGGAAGTGGGTGCGGAGCTCGAGGTCGGCGATCTGTTGGGGGTCGGTGAGTTTGGCGGTTTCGAGTTTTTCGCGGGCGAGGACGTCGGGGAAGACGTCTGCCAGGGTGCGCTTCATCTGCTTGAGATTGGGGGCGGCGGAGTCGGAGAGGATGAGCTTGTGGACGTGCTCGGGGTGGGCGGCGGCGTAGGCCATGGAAATGAGGCCGCCGAAGGAGTCGCCGACAAGGTCGACTTTGTCGAGGTGGAGGTGGGCGCGGACGGCGTCGAGGTCGGCGACCTGGGCGTCCATGGTCTGGGGCGCGTTGGGGGAGATGCGGGTGGATTTGCCGAGGCCGCGCTGGTCGTAGAAGACGACCTGCCGAGTGCGCGCGAGGCGCTGCCAGACGTCGTTCTGGAGCATGTAGATGTGCGAAAGGCCGGGGCCGCCGTTGACGGCGATGACGGTGGTAGAGGCGGGGGAGGGGGCGCCGTAGATCTCGTAGGCGAGGTCGACTTCCGGGGTGCGGGCGAGACCGGTGGAGACGGGGACGAGCTGGGCGTGGGCGGCGAGCGCGGTGACGAGGATGGGAACCAGACAGAGAGAAGGGCGATGCGGCATGGTTTGATTATGCCGGACGGCTGCGCGGAGGGATGAGAGGAGGGCAAAGAGAGGCGCCGCAGAGGCCTTTGGGGCTGATCTGCGGCACGGTCTTGTTGAGGTTTGAGCCTGGCCGAGTGACTAGGCGGTGGGAGGAACGGTTGCGAGGTTCGCGGCGGTTGCGGCCGTGGTGCTGGTGTTGATGGAGCCGTTGACGCCGGTGGGGAAGAAGCCTCCCTGGGTGGCGTTGGCCTGGTTGCCGAAGGCGAGGAAGAGGACCTGGCCGGCGGTGCGGATGGCGGGAAGGCCGTTGGAGGTGTTGATGGACAGGTACTGGGTCTGAGGACCGCTGGGTGGCGGGATGAGATCGGCGCCGTCGAGCCTGGGTGTGGGGATGTTGAGGCGGGCGATCTGGGTGCGGATGGTGGAGACGTGCTCGGCCTCCGCGGCGAGGATGCGAGCCGCGGTGGTGATGACGAGCGGTGTGGTGAACATGCCGGCGGCGCCGGCGTAGGCGGAGACGCCGATGTCCTCGAAGATGCGGGCGAGGGTGAGGTACTCCGACTGGTTGCCGAAGCCGAGGCCGAGTGCGTTGAGGTTGATGTTGGGCTTGGCGATGGCGTTGGCGCCGAGGAAAGAGCGAAGCAGGACGACGTGGGCGCGCTCGTCGGAGCCGATCTGGCTGAGGATGGCCGAGGAGAAGACGAGGTTGTTGGAGAAGGTGACCTGCCGGCCGCCGGTGGTGGCGCCACCGGTGGATGGGTTGGAGCCGCTGGCTACGCCGTTGGTGCCGATGTTGAACTGCTCGATGCCGTAGCCGAACTGGCCGTAGGTATAGAACTCGGCCTCGAGGTACTCGAGGTTGAGGGCGAAGTTGAGGATGGCCATCTCGGTGGTGGACTGAGCCTCGGCGGGCGTGGTCTCGACGACGGAGAGAGCGCCGACGGCGGCGGTGGCGATGCCGATTTTCTTAATGAAGCTGCGACGGTTGTGGGCTGCGTCGATGAGTTCGGGAAGGATGCTCTTGGACATTTCAGATTCTCCAGATGCGTTTGTTGCGGACGTGCGTTGAGTAGTGAGATGGACGAGACAGCTAGGCGATGGAACGCTTGCCAAAGGCGACGAGGAAGCCGGCAGCCGGAAGGACGAGCATCCAGGTGGCGGGCTCGGGGGTGACGGAGGTGGTGGCGGTGGAGGCGACGTTGAGGGTGAAGTTGGAGGTGCGCTGGGTGCAGGGAACGGTGTCCGTCTCGAGGAAGGAGCCGGAGGAAGCGCCGCAAAGGCTGGGCGTGAAGTTACCCTGGCCGGCGAAGAGGAAGCCGTCGGCGAAGTTGCCGATGGCCACGTTGGGGAACTCGGTAAGCGTAAGGATGTAGGTGCCGGAGCTGAGCGCCGCGGTAAGCAAGGCGTCGTTGCTGAGGCGGGTAGATGGGTCGACAGCGCCGCCGGTGATGGAGGGACCGATGACGGAGCCGTTCCCGTTGAAGAGGGTGAGGGTTGGGACGAAGCCGCCGGCGGAGGTGGTGGAGCCGTCGAGGTTGGCGCCGCCGCCGTAAGACGTTGTCGAGAAGGTGAACGTCTGCGCGGAAGGAGCGTTGAAGTTGTACTGGAAGACGGAGGCATCCGTCGGCAGGGTTCCGGGGATGGTGGTTGTGGCGGCGCTGGCGTGATGGCCGGCGGCGGCGAGCAGCAGAGCGAGGGCGGCGGGCAGGAACTTCTTCGCGATCATAGGAAAACAGTCTCCGGGAGTAGGGGTGATGGAGGAACGGGCCATGGGAGATCTCTGCGCATGGCGGTCCACGTCGGGGTTAGGGTTGCGATCGAGCGATGGCTGGTGTTAATCGCTCCAGCTGTCATGTAAATCAATACTCCTTTGGATGGATTGCTGTCCTAGCCGGTAGTGTGATTTCCAGGTGGAAGTCAGCACCTTAGTAAGTTACGTAGGAAAAGGGGATAGCTTGTTTGAGCGAACGAATACGAGGGCCGCGGACCCGTGGATTGCGGCGCGTCGCACGGTGCTCGGTACCAAGGTGTAGGAGCGCCAGGATAGACCGCGGCGTGTGGTCTGGAGATCGATGCTGGAGGGGTGGTGTGAGGGAGGTGGTGCTGGGAGGGAGCGTGCTTCGGTGAGGGAGCTTTGTCGTGCTACTCGGCCAGATGCTGGGGTTTGGAGCCGAAGTCTGGGCCGAAAAAGAAGCGCTCGACGACCATGCAGAAGATGTGCTCGAGGGCGAGGTGCGACTCCTGGATGTTCATGGTGGTGGAGGAGGGGATGATGACGTTGATGTCGGCGAGGGGGGCCATGGCGCCGCCGTGGTTGCCGGTGTAGGCGACAGTGTGGATGCCCATCTGCTTGGCGAGGGTGAGGGCTTTGGCGCAGTTTTTGCTGTTGCCGGAGGTGGAGATGGCGAGGAGGACGTCGCCGGGGATGCCGAGCGCCTCGACCTGGCGCTCGAAGACGTTGCTGTAGTCGTAGTCGTTGCCGATGGCGGTGAGGATGGAGGTGTCGGTGGTGAGGGCGAGGGCGCGGAGGGCGGGGCGGTCGACGGTGAGGCGGGAGACGAATTCGGCGACAAGGTGCTGGGCGTCGGCGGCGGAGCCTCCGTTGCCGCAGACCATGAGTTTGCGGCCGGCCTTCATGGCATGGGCGGTGAGTTGGCCGGCCTCGATGACGGCTTGGTGGATCTCGACCGAGGCGAGGACTTTTTGCATGGTTTCTATGGATTGCTGGAGTTGGCGTTTGATGAGGTCTTGCATGGAGGTCTCCGAGGAGCGTGGTCATGGTAAGCGAGGCGGTTGAGAGGCGTACCTCAGCGGCTGAAGCCGCGCTGCCTGAAGAGAGTTATGGCACGGCTGAAGCCGTGCCCTTAAGCCAAGCACTGAGGTTCCGAGTGAGTACCTCGCTAGGACGGTGAGGAGACAGACGGTGAGGGGACCTGGGTCTGGACTGGTGTGGTTTGGGCTGGTGTGGTTTGGGCGTAGGTGGTGTGGGTTTGCGTGGGGAGTTGGACGGGGCCGGTCTTGGGGTAGGCGAAGCCGTTGTCGAAGTTAATGCGTTCGAGCTCGACGGCGTAGGGGCGCTTCTGGACCTGGGTGTAGATGGCACCGACGTACTCGCCCATGACGCCGAGGAAGACGAGCTGGATGGAGGCGATGAAGAAGATGCCGATGAGCATGGGCGCGACGCCGACGGAGAAGGTGGACCAGAAGGCGAGCTTAAGGAGGAGGTAGACGAAGGCGATGAGGAAGGAAAACGCGGCGCCGGCGAAACCGGCGAAGGTGGCGAGGCGGAGCGGCACCTTGGAGTGATTGATGATGCCGAGCATGCCGATGTCGTAGAGGGTGTACCAGTTGTTTTTGGTGATGCCGAACTTGCGGGAGGGCTGGTCGTAGAGGAGCTTGACGGTGGGGAGGCCGATCTCGGCGATCATGCCGCGGAAGTAGGGGTAGGGGTCTTCGAAGGAGCGGACGAGGTCGACGACCTTGCGATCGTAGAGGCCGAAGCCGGTGTAGTTCTGGATGGTTTCGATGGAGGAGAGGCGTTCGGCGATGCGGTAGTACTGCTTGCGGGCCCAGAACATGAGGGAGTTTTCCTCGCTGGTGCGCTTGATGCCGAGGACGCAGTAGGCTCCGTTTTCCCACTCGCGGATGAGGTCGGCGATCATGGGCGGGGGGTCCTGGAGATCGGCGACGATGCCGAGGACGGCGTCGCCCTGGGCCTGGAAGAGGGCGTGGATGGGGGAGCGGATGTGGCCGAAGTTGCGGGCGTTGACGATGACCTTCACGATGGGGTCTTGGGCGGCGATCTGCTTGAGGATGGCGACGGTCGCGTCGCTGGAATGGTTGTCGATGAAGATGTGCTCGTACTTGTACCTGCCGATGCCGGCCATGACGTCGCGAACCTGGGTGTAGAGGTTGAGGACGTTGTCTTGCTCGTTGTAACAAGGGGTGACGATGGAGATGGTCTTCAAGGCTGGGGACGCTCCGGCTTGGGGAAATGGGGGGGTAGTTCAGACTGCGGTGTTCGCGGATTTCGCCGGTTTGAAGGAGAACTTGCGGTGTCCGACGAAGCCGGAGATGGTGGTGAAGCCCATGGTGATGGCGCCGGCGATGTAGCCGGCGGCGGCTTTGGAGTTGGAGGCGGTGTGGAGGACGGTAAGGAGGTGGCCGTGGTTTGCGGCGAGCTGCTGGGCGTGAGCGATGGCGCCGAGGATGGGGGCGCGGTGGTTGTGTAGGAAGGTCTGGAGGAGGCGGGTGAGGGCGGAGAGGATGAGGAGGCCGGGAAGCATGCCGACGCCGTAGACGGCGAAGCAGCGAAGCCACTCCATGAGGTAGTTGCCCTGGGTGCGGAAGACGAAGAATTTGTAACCGAAGTAGGCGACGGTGATGTTGAGGGGGGTGGAGACGAGGGAGGCGATGACGACGGCGAGGTAGAGGAAGCGCTGGGGGAGGAGGTGCGAGAAGAGGAAGAGGCAGGCGGCGAAGCTGAGATAGCCGAAGAGGGTGTTCCAGATGCCGACGCCGAGGTAGCGGATGAACTGGCCTTTGGGGAGGCGGTTGACGATGCGGGCGAGGCGGCGAGTGGGGACGCTGGGGTTCTGCGGGATGGGGATGACGGGGAGGGGCTGCGGGTGGAGCTCGGGATCAGCGGGCTCGGCGATGAGGTTGAGGTCAGAGGACACTGCGGCCTCCGTCGACGATGAGGTTCTGGCCGGTCATGACCAGCGAAGGGGTGCTAGAGGACACTGCGGCCTCCGTCGACGATGAGGTTCTGGCCGGTCATGTAGGAGCTGGCGTCGGAGCAGAGGAAGAGGACGGCACCCTGGTACTCGTCTTTGTGGGCCATGCGGGCCATGGGGATGAGCTGGTGGAGTTTGGCGGTGAACTCTTCGGGCTGGTTATTGCTGACGCCGCCGGGGGAGATGGCGTTGACGCGGATGTTGTGGGCGGTCCAGTAGGTGGAGAGGTAGCGGGTGAGGCCGAGGAGGGCGGTTTTGACGACGGAGTAGGTGACGGGCTTGACGGGCTGCTGGTCTTCGGGAATCGCGGGCAGGCCCTCCTGACGGTAGAGGCGCTGGTCGGGGGCGATGACGGCGAGGTCGGAGGCGACGTTGAGGATGACGCCGGCGTTGCGTTTGACCATTTCGGCGCCGAAGATGCGCGAGCAGAGGAAGGCTCCGGTGAGGCCGACGGCGATGTCGGCGTTCCAGGTGGCGAGGGGGAAGTGCTCGAGTCGGGACCAGGGTTGGCCGGGCTTGGCGTCCTCGACTTTGGGGTTGTTGGCGGCGTTGTTGATGAGGATGTCGATGCGGCCGAAGCGGGCGAGGATCTGATCGCGGGCGGCTTCGAGCGAGGCTTCGGAGGTGATGTCGACGGCCAGACCGAGGGCCTGGCTTCCGGATTGGGGGCCGTGGGCGAGCTGGAGTTGGTCGGCGCGGAGGCCGGGGTTGGCGTGGGCTAGGTCGAGGAGGACGATGTGGGCGCCGGCGGCGGCGAGGATGGCTCCGTGGTGGTAGCCGAGGAGGCCGGCGCCGCCGGTGATGATGGCTACGCGGCCGGTGAGGTCGAAGAGGGTTTGGGCGCGGTTGGGGAGGGTGGCGGCCATGCGTGTCTAGTATCTCAGACGGAGATTTGCGGGCAGGATCTTTAATCTTGCCGGAGAGTTTCAGGCGTTCAGTCTAAGCATCATCTCGTCTGTCGGAGCGAAGGCCAACCGCTCGTATACCGGGCGGCCCTGGGGAGAGGCGTGCAGGACTACAGTGAGGATGTTTCGCTGTCTGCATTCGTCGATGATCTCTTCCATCAGGCGCTTTGCGTAGCCTTTGCCACGCTCGTGCGGTTCGGTGAAGACGTTCAGGATGTAAGCGCGACAGGGTTGAGGATCCATCCAGTGTGGGGGGAAGTCGGCGAAGAACATACCGGCTCCGGCGACGACCTTGCCCATGTCTTCGAGGAGAAGACCGACGTATCGTCCGTCTTCAAGACGCTTGCGAACCCAGGGCTCGAACTCAGTGTCGGCGGCGATGAGAGCTGCTTCGGTCGTGAAGGAGTTATCGGCAAACATCCGATAGCGATGCGAGCTGATCAGAGCAGCATCATGCGGTGTTGCGTAGCGTGTTGTTGGCATACTTTATCGTAGCGACCGAGTTAGAAAGGAACGGGTCTGAGCTACTTGACTGCACAGACCTTTCGTCCCGTATCGGCCACACTTGCGATGAGCCAACGTCCGTCCTTGCGGACCAGGTTGAAGAGATCCGTGCCGCAGTGGTCGACGTGGCCGTGGACAAGGAAGTCGAAGGGAGCCCAGACCATGGCGAGATCGTTATCGATCCGAACCAGTGGGTCGTGGATGCGCTCTTCGATGTGCGTTATTCCGGGCTTGCCGACTCGATCCGCAAAGGCCTGGACGGTCATCTGGGTAGGCTTGCCGTCGTGCATCAACACCATGGTGGCGCCCGGCAGCACTGGTTCCACAATCGCCGCGGCGTCGCGCTTTGACATGCCGTCGAACATGGCTCTGATGGGCGTCAGAACGGCGTCTTCTTCCGGTGTTGTGGCACAGAATGCTGAACTCAGGAGGCAAGCGGTCGTGGCGAAGCTGAGAAACAATCGGGCTTTCATGGCGATGATTCTAGCCTCATGGATCACAGGCCGGCAGCTATAAGGAGCGGGTTTGGCCGCCGTCCATGACGTAGGTGCTGCCGGTGGAGAAGGCGGCGTGGGGGCTGCAGAGGTAGGCGGCGAGGGAGGCGATCTCTTCGGGGGTGCCGAAGCGGTTCTGGGGGACTTCGGTTTGGAGCATGTGCTCGACGGCTTGTTTGCGGGTTGAGAGGTGGCGTTCCCAGGAGCCGCCGGGGAAGAAGATGTTGCCGGGGGCGATGGTGTTGACGCGGATGCCTTCTGGGGCGAGGAGGCGGGCGAGGTTTTTGGCGTAGTTGGTGAGGGCGGCTTTGGCGGCGGAGTAGGGGAGCGGGGCGGGGGTGGCTTCGACGGCGACGATGGAGGAGAGGAAGAGGATGGAGTTCGCGGTGGCGGGATCTTCGGTGGGGGTGCGGAGGTGGGGGATGGCGGCCTGGGCGAGGCGAGTGCTGGCAAAGAAGTTGAGGTCGAAGAGGCGCTGCCACTCTTCGGCGGTTTGATCCCAGCCGGGTTTTCCGGAGCCGGTGCCGAGGTTGGCGATGAGGTGGTTGAGGCGGCCGAAGTGGCTGAGGGTGCGGTCGAGCGCGGAGGAGATTTGCGCGGGGTCGGCGAGGTCGGCGGCGATGGAGAGGATGCGGGTGCGGTTTTCGGCGGTGGAGAGGTCGGCGAGGGTCGCTTCGAGGGAGCTTTCGGAGCGGCCGGTGAGGACGATGGAGGCGCCTTCGGCGAGGAGGGCGGCGGCGATGGCGCGGCCGATGCCGCGGGAGGAGCCGGCGATGAAGGCTACCTGGTTGGTGAGGTGGAGGTCCATGGGGGTGAGTTTAGCGGAGCGCGGCGTTGCAGGAGGGAAGCTATATCACGGGCGAGGCGTACGGCGTGACTGCCGGCGCAGGAATCGTCTAGGGTGATCGACATATTGTTTGAGCCAACGTTACATGCATGCGATGGCGACGGTGGCGTGGAAATTCTGTTTGAGTTTATCGAAGCGGGTGCTGAATCGGCGGAACTGTTTTGAGGTGCGCGAAGGTTCGTTCAATCCGGTTGCGTTGTTTGTAAAGGGTTTGGTTGAAGCTCCGCTGCACCTTGCGCATGCTTCGGGGCGGGATTACGGCCTCGATTTCGCGTTGGGCCAGATGGGTGAGGATGGGATCGGTGTCGTAGCCCTTGTCGGCGATGACGGCCTGGGGCCGGAGGTCGCCGAGCAGAGGGATAGCCTGGGTGCAGTCGTGGGTCTGGCCGCCGGTCAGAACGAAGCCGAGCGGAAGGCCCAGGGCATTGGCGAGCAGGTGAATCTAGTCGTCAGACCTCCTCGACTCCGCCCCAGAGCGGTCTCTTGACCCCTTTTTTTCTGGCGCTCGCGGCCTGCTGGTGAGCGCGTACCACCGTCGAATCGATCATCACGTACGGTTCTCGCGGTCCTTCAACAGATCGGCAAACACCTTGTCCCATACGCCGGTCGAAGCCCATCGAGTAAACCGCTTGTGCGTGGTCTTGTACTTGCCCTAACGCTCTGGCATGTCCTGCAGCGCATCCCGGAACGCAGAACCCAAAGCACTCCATGCACAAATCTACGGTTATCTTCCGCAGGCCTGCCTACCGTCCCAGCCCGCCCAGGCAGCAACGGCTCGATCCGCCGCCACTGCACCTCAGTCAACTCATAGCGACATACGCCCATGAGAAAAGTGCAACAAACTAAGTGCAACAGAAAAAGTGAATATGTCGATACACCCTAGCGGCCGAGGCGGACGACGGGGCCGCCACCGACGGGGTGGCAGAAGACCTTGCCATGGTTGAGGGCGATGCGGCGGCTGGCGAGGCCGGCCATCTCGGGGTCGTGGGTGACCATGACGATGGTGTGGCCCGCGTTGTGGAGGCCGCGAAGGAGGTCGACGACGATGCCCTGGTTGGCGGCGTCGAGGTTTCCTGTGGGCTCATCGGCTAGCAGGATGGGCGGGTTGTTGATGAGGGCCCGAGCGATGCAGACGCGCTGCTGTTCGCCGCCGGAGAGCTCGGAGGGGAGGTGGGCGGCGCGAGCGCCGAGGCCGACACGGTCGAGGGCGGAGCGGGCTTCGGTCTCGTCGGTCATGGAGTGGAAGTACTGGGCGAGCATGATGTTTTCGACGGCGGTAAGGTAGGGGATGAGGTGGAACTGCTGGAAGATGAAGCCGATCTTGTCGGCGCGGAAGCGGTCGAGCTCGGCGGGGGCCATGGAGGAGACGTCGGCGCCGTCGATGGTGAGCTGCCCGGTGGAGGGGCGGTCGAGGCAGCCGAGGAGGTTGACGAGGGTGGATTTGCCGGAGCCGGAGGGGCCGGTGATGGCGACCCACTCGCCGGCGACGATGGAGAAGGTAGCGCTGTCGAGGGCGCGAACGGTTCCGGCGTGACCGGAGTATTCGCGGGTGACACCGGAGAGCGAGATGACGGCGCACTCGGCGCGGGTCTGTGAGGCGACGGCGACGGTGCTGGTTTCGGTGCGGCTCATGGTACCCTCCCCCCCGTACTTCAGTCTCAAAGTCTTCGAAGCAGGCAGTTTAGGTAGGGGGTACCAGATGTTTCCGCCGGAGCTTCGGTGCAGGCAAAAGGCTCGGCGGTGCCGGGCCTTCCCCCATTGCCATACTTCGATTCTAGCAGCGTGGGTGGGTGAGTTGCGCCACGCCCCAGAGCGGTTTCCGGGTAGTGGGGTGAGCTATGTGTCTCTGCTGTGTCGGGCCGCTGTTGCAGCCGCCGATGACTTCGCGGGTCGAGAGACAGACGAGAACTTTGGTCCCGATCACTTCCGAGAAGGCGACTTGTAGGGACTCACCTCGGGTTATGGGACTGCCGGTCGATCACAAGTTGCTAAGCCCAAGCAAGCGCAGGCCAGCCTTGGGAGCGTTTGGTATGGTGTTTGCACGCCATGAGTCAGCCAGACGCACGCATCCAGCCCAAACAGCATTTTGAAATCCTCGACGGCCTGCGCGGCGTCGCGGCCATGACGGTGGTCATCTTTCACATGTGCGAGGCATGGAACGGCGGCGATCACGCCAGGCAGATCGTCAACCATGGCTACCTGGCAGTGGACTTCTTTTTCATGCTCTCTGGCTTTGTCATCGCCTACGCTTACGACGACCGCTGGCACCCTGTAAAAGGCCAGCCACGCATGACGCTGTGGGACTTCTTCAAGCGCCGCCTCATCCGCCTTCAACCCATGGTCGTCATGGGCACCATCCTTGGTGCGCTGCTCTTTTACCAGAGCGCCAGCCCCAAAGTCTTTCCAATTATCGCAGCCACACCGGTGTCCAGGCTCATTCTCATCGCACTCATCGGCTGCACGCTCATTCCGATACCCATATCCATGGACATTCGCGGCTGGCAGGAGATGCATCCGCTCGACAGTGCGGCCTGGTCGCTTGTCTTCGAATACATCGCAAACATTGGCTACGCGCTCGGCCTGCGCAAAGTATCCAATCGCGTGCTCCTGGTGCTTGCGGCACTTTCCGCGGCCTTTCTCACGCACTATCTTGTCACCACGCCGCGCGGCGACATCACGGGTGGCTGGTCGCTCAACGCGATCGAACTGAAAGTCGGCTTTCTACGGCTGTTCTACCCATTCATGGCCGGCATGCTCCTGCAACGGATGCACAAGCGCATCCACGTCCGCAACGCTTTCCTGTGGTGCAGCCTGCTGCTTGTCCTCACCTTCATCCTGCCGCGCTTCGGCACGCCGGCCACACTCTGGAAAAACGGTCTGTACGAGGCACTGGTCGTCATTCTCGTGTACCCGGTCATCGTGGCCATGGGTGCGGGCGAGCAGATCAGCGGACGCGTGGCCCCCCGCATCTGCCGTTTCTCAGGTGCAATTTCCTACCCGCTCTACCTCACGCACTACGCACTCATCTACATCTACACAGCCTGGGTGTCCAACGGGAAGCTCACCCCCGCGCAGGGCGTGGCATGGGGTGCGGTTTTGTTCTTTACCGCCATCGCCATCGCATATGCCTGCCTCAAGCTCTACGACGAGCCGGTGCGCCGTTGGCTGAACCGCCGCTTCCTGGTCACTGGCACCACGACACCGTAGTGCAAATCGTCCCACAAATGCCGTCTGCAAGACGCGGGACTTCTGCAGAGAAAGCTTTAGGAAGGGCATACCTACGACTTGTAGAGGATCGAGTGGGCCAGATTGGTAACGGGAAACGCGCATCTCGGAAGTTGGCCTTCACCGATCCAGCCGGACGCTTCAAACCGAGTTGGTAAACGGAAGCCGACTTGGCAGGACTAAGTGCGCCGACGCATGCGGCGGATGCCGATCCAGCGGCAGATCAGACCGACGGCTAGAGCCAGCAACAAATTGGAGCCAACCGCCACCAAGCCACCCCCAATCAGTGAACCAGGAAGCATCCAGGTGTAGCCGACCTTCACAGCGTGATCAGTGATACCCGGCTCGAAAGAGAAGATGTACTGGAAGGCGTGGAAATCCCGAAAGAATGCCAGAAGCGGCATCCAAATCGGAGCGGTTCTGAGGTTTACCCAGCTCGTCACACCATGATTCTAACCACCCGAACATCGCCAATCAGAGCAGTCCTCATAAACGCGCTTGTGTGTACCGATGGCCGAAAATCGAAGCGGCCGCAGGGTCGAAGTGCCCTGAAGGGTCGGATTTCGGAAGATGCCTGAGGCATTGTTGATGCGAGCGCATGATGCGGGCGGCGTGTCGGCTCGGCGACGAGTTGGATGTGCTCGCCTAGCCCGGTGATTGGATTTATGGATGGCAAAGGCGAAATGCGGGATACATACGCTTCGCTCAGAATGACATGGGCGGGACGGTGAAGGTAGGTGGGTGGGGCGGTGAGGTGGGCGGGGTGATGGTGAAGGTGGGCGGAGATTTCGCGGGGGAGACGCAGGTTTTTTGCGCGCTCGCAGGATAACAGACGTTTATTCGCCTTTGAGGAGAGCGGCGGGTTGGAGTGTGCGGAGGACGCGGGCGGGGAGGATGGCGGCGGCGGCGGCGATGAGGAGGTTGAGGAGGAGGACGAGGGGAAGGACCTGCGGGCGGGGGAGGGTGGCGGTGGCGAAGTTGGCTTCGCCGATGGCCCAGGCGGCGGCGGAGCCGAGGACGGATCCGGCGAGGACGCCGGCGAGGGCGAGGACGAGGGTTTCGAGGAGGAAGAGGCCGGTGAGGGTGGCTTGGGAGCCGCCGAGGGCTTTCATGAGGGCGAAGTCGCGGCGGCGCTCGAGGACGGAGGCGGAGAGGGTGGCGAGGACCGAGACGGCGACGGTGAGCGCGATGAGGAGGACGGCCGATTCCATGAGGGCGTGGGTGCGGTCGACGATGCGGCTTTCGCTTTCGACGAGCTGGCGGACGGGGCTGACGGAGAGGTTGGGGAGGGCGGAGCGGAGGTTGGTGAGGGTGCGTTCGATGTGGTCGGCGTTGCCGGGGACCTGGATCTCGAGGGTGGTGGGGCCGGAGCCGGTGAGGTTGGTGAAGGCGGCGAGCGGGATGTAGATGCGGGAGTCCTCCTCGGCGCCGGTGCGGAGGAGGCCGGCTCCGCGGAGGGTGATGGTTTGGCCGAGGTAGGTTAGCTTGACGGAGCGCTCGTCGGCGACGAAGTTGACGGCTTTCTGGCCGAGGAGGGCGTAGGGGATGCCGAGGGGGAGGTCGGTGGGCCAGGTGCTGACGGACCAGGCGGAGTTGAGGCGGCGGACGGCGGCGAAGTCGGTTCCGGCGACGACGACGGGGGTGGCGCGGTCGGTGGTGGCGACGGCGTAGGCGAAGGGGGCGATCAGGGCGTCGGGGCCGGCGGCCTGCTGGGCAATGGCGAGGGCGTCGGTTGGGAGGGAGAGGCCGGTGGGGGTGGTGAGGACGATGTTGGCGCCGAAGGAGCGGAACTCGTGGTGGAGTTTGCGGTCGAGGTCGGCGTAGAGGGTGAGGAGCGCGGTGGTGATGGCGGCGGAGACGGTGAGGGCGAGGAGGCCGGAGAGGGAGCGGGAGCGGCGGTAGAGGAGGGAACGGAGGAGGATGCGGGGGAGGGTGAGGCTCATGCGTTGGACCGGAGGATGGAGGAGGGGTCGAGACGGAGGGCGGAGCGGATGGCGGGGGTGCTGCCGGCGGCGGCGACGAGGAGGGCGAGGGCGGCGATGACGGGGAGCAGGACGGGGTTGAGGATGGGCGGGGCCTGGGCCGAGGGGAAGATGCGGGCGCCGAGGGCTGCGGCGAGGGCGCTGCCGGCGAGGTAGCCGGCGATGCCGGCGGCGAGCGCGAGGAGGGCGGTTTCGGTGTAGAAGAGGAGGGCGATGGAGCCGCGGGAGGCGCCGAGGGAGCGCATGAGGCCGATCTCGACGCGGCGCTCAAGGACGGCGGTGGCCATGGCGGCGGAGACGGCGAAGCCGGCGGCGAGGAGGGCGGCGGCGGCGATGAGGGCCATGAGGCCGGAGATGCGTTTGAGGACGTTGCCCTCGGTCTGCTCGACGCGGCGGATTTGTTGCGCGTCGGAGTTGGGGATGGCTTCGCGGATCTGGTAGGCGATGGAGTTGGCGTAGGGGCGGCAGTACCAGATGTCGTGCTGTTTGGGGGAGAGGGTGTCGGGGTTTTGGCGGGCGAAGGCGTCTTCGGGTCGGGTGCGGGCGGAGATTTCGATGCGGGAGACGGCGTCGGGGGTGTGGTTGAGGGCCTGGGCGGTGGCCAGGGGGAGGAGGAGTTGGGAGTCGGTCGGGTCGCCGGCGGTGACGATGCCGGTGATGGTGAGGGTCTTTCTAGGCGGGATGGTGCGGTCGCCTGGTCCCCATTGGGATGGGTCGGTGCGAGCGGAAAGCGTGTCTCCACGATGCAAATGCAGTTCGTCGGCGAGCTTACTGCCGAGGACCGCCTGATCCGGGTTCGAGGGCCATTGGCCATCCAGCTTCCAAAGTGGATGGAGGGCAGGGGCGCCGGTGGTGATCGAGCTGCCTTGAGGGCCGAGGACATGGTCGAACCAGAGACCAATCGCAGGAATTTGCATCACGCTCGAGCCTTGGTCTTTCAGCAGCGAGACGGGGAGTTCGGGGGAGATGGCGGTGATGTTGTTGGCCCAGAAGATGGTGCGGAGTTTGGCGAGGTCGGACTCGTGGAGGAAGGCGTTGCCGGTGGCGGGGTGGACGTCGAGGCCGCCGATGTTGACGGCGAGGCCGGCGGCCTGCGGGGTGACGATGAGGTTGGCTCCGTAGGCGGCGAGCTCGGCGTGGATGCGGTCGCCGATGGTGGTGGCGAGGGCGAGCATGGCGGTGACGGCGGTGGTTCCGAGGAGGATGGCGAGGCCGGCGAGGAGTTTGCGGCGGCGCTGGCGGCGGAAGGATTCGAGGAGGAAGCGGAAGAACATGGATCGTCCGCCTAGCGCTCGAAGATGGGGGCGAGGGTCTGGAGGTCGGCGGCCTGGACGATGAGCATGCCGCCGGCCTCCGTCGATTTGAGGGGGATGGGGTTGCAGCCGCCGGCGACGCCCATGGACTGGGGGACGAGGGGGGAGGCGCACATCTTGCAGGTGATTCCCCCGGCGCCGATGTAGAAGCCGACGGGGCCGCAGATGTGGCAGGCGTCGGCGACGGCGACGATGTTGCCGTCGGGCTTTTTGAAGAGCAGGAAGCGGACCTCGGTGGAGCGCCCGGCGGGGTCGGTGAGGTGGACGCCGAAGCGGTGGAGCTTGTCGTCGTTGACGGCGGCGAGGGGGACGGTGACCTGGTTTCCGGTGAGGGTGACAGAGGTGGTGGCGGACAGGGCGGTGGAGCTTTTGGCGTAGATGAACTCGGCGGTGGAAAGGAAGATGAAGAGGAAGGAGGCGCCGACGACGGCGGACATCCACATCTTTTCGCGGCGGAGGGACCAGGCGAGTTTGCGGCGGGCGGCGGGGTCGAGGTTGGGGTCGGCGGCGGCCGAGGCGGGCGAGCGGCGTTTCTGCTCCATGAGGATCATGAGGCCGGCGAGGGCGAGCATGGTGACGAAGAAGAAGAGGTCGTTGCGGACGATGGGGCCGATGAGGCGCATTTCGGCGGTGGAGGAGGGGAGGACGCCGTTCTCGGAGAGCTCGTGGAGGCCGGAGACGACGAGCTGGAACGTCACGAAGTAGAGGATTACGGTGGTGACGCGGAAGAAGCGCTGGAGGTTGATTTTGACGGAGCCGCGGATGAAGAGAACGCCGAAAACGACGGCGACGGCGAGGCCGAGGAGGGTTCCGGTGAAGGAGAGGATCTCGGAAGAGTTGAGGGAGACGGCGGAGAGGATGAGGACGGTCTCGACGCCCTCGCGGAAGACGAGGAGGAAGACGAAGAAGAAGAGGCCGAGTTTGGAGACGCTGGTTGCGCCGCCGGTGTACTTGGCGATTTTGGCTTCGATGTCGCCGCGCATGGAGCGGGCGGTGCGGTGCATGAACCAGATCATGGAGACGACGAAAGCGGCGGCGGCGAGCATGACCCAGCCTTCGAGTACGTCGGAGTTGATGTTGAGCTTGGCTATGACGACGGCGGCGAAGACGCTGGCCGCGACGGCGGCGCCGATGGCGCAGAAGACGGTTCGCTTGAGCTCGGAGCGGCCGATTTTGGAGAGGTAGGCGAAGATGATGCCCACGATCAGGGAGGCTTCGACGCCTTCCCGGAGCGTGATGATAAATGCCTGCAGCATAGCGACTTCCCTAACTTCCTGGAGGGGTCGGACGAGGTTCGGCCGCCGTCGCTCCGATGCTTCCACCGGGCGGATGTGCGCGGGGAGATCAGAGCCAAGTCTAATTCGGACCGAATCGGTCGTCAATCGAGGCGTGAACCAGTGAAGGGTGGGATGTTCGCCATGGCGCGGAGGTCCCCGGGGTTGTGGCTGCTGACAATTTGATTTTGCCGAGGGGAGATGGTGCGCCCGGAAGGAGTCGAACCTCCGACCTACTGGTTCGTAGCCAGTTGCTCTATCCAGCTGAGCTACGGGCGCACATTGCGAGGGGATGCAACTCCCTCAGGATAGCGGAGATTAGGGGGCGGGGCAACCGGGGGAATGTGAGGGGTAGAGGTTACCTGGGCTGTTTGGCTTCAACGACGGCGATTCGTTCGTGCAGACCGACCATGTCGCGGTGGATGTTGTCGCGCAGGGTGGTGATCTCGGCCCGCAGCTGGCCGATTTCGGTTTTCAGCTCGCTGCGCAGCTGACCGCTTTCGGTTTTCAGATCTGAGCGAATGGAGATCGCGTCCTGGCGATTGAGCAGGATGCCGATCAGCACGACCAGGGTCGGCACGATGGCGGCGATGAGGACTGGAGTCACGCGGCGAACACCTCGGGGATGAGGTCTGCTGCAAATCTGGTGCGCCCGGAAGGACTCGAACCTCCGACCCTCTGGTTCGAAGCCAGATGCTCTATCCAGCTGAGCTACGGGCGCATGGTGCGATTTCGACCTGACGGCTACGATACGGCACGGTGAGTGGAAGGGCAAGACAGGAGCGAAGACAGAAGGGCAAGACAGAAGGCAAAACAGGAGGGCAAGACAGGAGCGAAGACAGAAGGGCAGGTAGAAGGGCAAGAAAGAAGAGAGGCTGGGTAATGGCGGGGTCCCTGTACGAACCGCAGAAGGCCACCCGGGGTTGGGTGGCCTTTCTGTTGGATTTACCTCAGATTCGGTAGATTGCTACCGCCAGGGCGACAAGGGAGGCCGTCGTGAGGGTCGCACTGACACGCTTGTAGGTGCGAGGTAGATCCGATTCTCGCACCTTGGGGTAGTTGACGATGCGATACAGATACAAACCGGTAAACACGATCACGACACCCCAAAACGTCTTGAGGTCAAGGAGTCCGGGCGAAGTGTCTGGCGCGAAGATCATCAGAACTACGAAACTCAACGCAGCGAGGGTGAAGCCGATAAGCCGGACTTTCAAGGGCAGTTCGGAGATTGGCAGCTTGCGGTAGAAGATAAAGCGGAAGAGCGCAAGACCGATAAAAGTGCCTTGCGCAACGACGATGGCCAAAGTGGGTGACATGGTGGGTCCCTATACGAACCGCAGAAGGCCACCCAACCCCGTGTGGCCTTCTGCTGAATTTACCTCAGATTCGGTAGGGTACTAACTAAAGTTGTGACCGAGGGCAATACCTAGAAGTATCGCGGTAACAGCAATAACGAGGATCGACAGGATCATCTGAGAGCCGGTGAGAACAGGTGCTGTCTCCCCTGACTTGCGCTTTCTATAGAGGATAATGCCGAGGATCATTGCGAAGAGCCCGCATATCTCCCCTGCCGGTGCTGTGAAGTGATTGATGTTTTGTGCCAGCCAGTGCATTTTGATGGACCTCCCGCTAGATTAGGTTAGAAGTCGCACTTCACGTTGTGACCGATGCCGTAGGCGGTGGTTATTCCTCCACCCCAGGTCGCGATGCCGCCCCAAGCCGCTCCCATGAGGATGGGGGCTGTTCCTGCACTCATGACGAGCAGCGTGAGAAACGCCAGACCGGCAGCAGCTATGATCATTCCGTCTTGCGCACAACTATAGCCTCCGCCATCCTCCCCTTTGATGTCCTTAGGTCGGAGGGCTGTTTGTATATCCCCGGGGAGTTGAGCAACGGCAGGGTGCGAGGAATCGGATGCAGCAAATTTCCCCGCGAGGCTGATTACTGTGTTGATGTAGTTCACCATGCCGTATTGGTTTAGACCATTGATTACGGTCTGACGGAAGTCAGGGGGCTGCGCGTCGAAGCGGGCAAGGGCAGCTCGAATGTTGTCCATTGTGACCGAGGGATTGTAGATGCGAATGTTGTTGAGAACCCCTTGCAGGTCGATGTTGGTGCTCTGTAACTGATAGGGAGACAGTTGAGCGTAGGCGGGTTGTAGTATCTGATCGACTCCATGAACGCTCCAGTCGTTCGCGGCAGCAACGAGGAGTTTTGGAGCGAGTTCCAGTTGTTCGCGTAAGAGTATCCGGCAAAGAGATAGCCGGAGTTCATAGATGCGGTGGCGTTCGAGGAACTGTAGATATCCGGGTTGACCCCGGACGACTGTGCGAACGCTTTGCGGGACGTTCCGAGACCACCGGTGGCGACAAGGGCGGCTGCGGATCCGCCCGACAGGAAAAATGCTCTACGGTTCACGGGTTGTTCCTTTGGGTTGCGACGAGGCGTGTGGGGAGTCAAGCCATGCCGACGAGTGTGACCACGGACCTAACGAGGCGTCAAGCATGGTGCTGAGCAGGGTGAAGGTGGAGGCGGGAGTGTAGCTTTTGAAGCGGAAGAGCCACTCCATATCCTGCCTGAGCAGACCGGTGCAGGCACAGACGAGGTGTTTTATCTCGATCAGTCGGGTGGTGGCGGGGTCGCCGAGCTTGAAGTCCGGGTACCGCGCTGTCTGCCGGGGGGCAAGCGGACGTGAGTCTGGGGGACTTGGCCGGGTGCGTCTACGGGTAGTAAGCCTAGGAGCTAGGGGGTAGGAGCTAGAGGGCGGACTGCTAGGGGGCGGGCTGCTCGGGGGTGAGGGGCGTGACGAGGGGGACCTCTTCGACGATATCGAGGCCAGCGCGGCGGAGGAGCTGGTGGATGACGGGCTCGGTGAGGCGGCTGGCGTCGTATTCGAGGCGAATGGTCTTTTCCGCTTCGCGGAGATCGAGGCGGCGGACGCCGTAGACCTCGCGGAGGCGCGCGATGGCCATGGTGGCGGCTTCGGTGGGGGGCGTGCCGTAGCGGTAGAGGACGTCCAGCTGGGTCATGGGGGGATGATAGCAGCGGGAGTGGGACGAGGCGGGAGGCAGTGAAGGCGAGAAGGGCGAGGCAGGGGAGGGCGAGGCGGAAGGGCAGGCAGGAAGGCGTTGCATACCAGGAGGGAATTCACCCTGGGTCCAAAACACCAGCCCTCAGCTCTTCCAGTGGTTCAAAAACGTAGTCACCGCCTCGGAACTCGTATGCTCAAACTCCTTCTCCCGCTCCGTGTAAAGAAGGTTCCCCCGCCCATCGAGGATCGCCAAAGCCGGCACACCCCTGGTGATCGGCACATGGTACTTCTTGGCAATGTCCACATTGTGGTCCATGTGCCCTATATCGACATGCACCAGAACGAAGTACTTCGCCAGCAGCGCCGCATTTGCCGGCTGGTGGTAGTAGAAATCCAGCACCTGGCAGTCCCCGCACCAGTTCCCCCCGAACTCCAGCAGAATCCGCTTGTGCTCCTTCCGGGCCGTAGCCTCGGCCGCCGCAATGTCCGCCGCCGGGTCCGCCGTCTCCGAGTACAAATGCTTGTTCACCTGGAACCCAGACTGCGCCCCAGCCCCTGTCGAAAATCCCGCCACCAGCGCAAACATCACCGGGGCCACAACTGCCAGCAAACCCTTGCAAACTTTCGAATTCATGGAGAAGACCTCGTTCAACCTTAGCTACCGCCACTCAGGAGACGCACAGCCTCCACCGAAGTTACACCTCTTCCCAAAAACGCTCTTCCACACCTCGTCCCGTCACACGCAAACAGCACCGCATCCACCCGCTAACGCCGCGCCACCGTCGCCAGTTCCCCATCCATCGCGGCAATGGTCCGCCGCGCGCACTCCTCCACCTGCGTCCGCTTGCAGGTCTGCACCACATGGCCCAGAAACACCCCTCGTGCGGTCAAAGCCACGCTCAGCGCCGCCGTCTGGCCATCGCCCGTCCCCACCGAAATGATGTCCAGCGTGTAGCCCGCGTTCCCCTGCGTCGCCGCAACCGTCCGCGCACCTTCGCCCGAAACCAGCGACAATCGCGAACTTCGCGCGATCTGCTCCTTCAACTCCGTCGCATACATCGCGCCCACATGGTCCGTGCAGTCGCATCCCACCGCAATCGGTGTCCGGCCCTGCCCAAACGCCGCGGCGGAAACCAGCAAGAACAATCCAGTCGTCCATTGAAGCATCATTCCCGACCCCCTACCCACAAGACCGAGCCTAGACCCCCATCCCACGGCCCTTCTCTAGCACTTCGGGGGCACGCCCCCGCTCGTAAGCAGCACGGCCCTCCCACCCTCCCACCCCTTTCGGGAATCCGCATCGCTCGCCGCTACTCGGACGCCCGACAGGTTCCCTATAGGTCCCGGCCAGGCC
>JAABUO010002674.1_pt1 | contig 21553 bp, 20 predicted proteins | sample 5559291 | NCBI WGS metagenome assembly JAABUO01 (sample SAMN10711878, study PRJNA513372) | rock metagenome | isolation source: Antarctica rocks | place: Antarctica: Victoria Land, Finger Mt sud
GCGGGCGGGCCACCGGGCCGGGAGAATGATAGATGACCGATACCGCGATGACCGGGCCGGCCGCGCTGGTCGCGCCGACGACGGGATTCACGCGCGCGGGTGTGGAGGAACTCTCGGCGCGCAAGGGCGAGCCTGACTGGATGCGCGCTTTCCGCCTCGAGGCCTTCGACGCCTACGAGCGCATGCCGCTGCCCGCGCGCTCCGAGGAGGAGTGGCGGCGCACCGATGTCTCCAAGCTGGGGCTGGAGGGCTACGCGCCCTACTCGCCCAACGGGGGTGGGGTGGCAGCCTTGCCGGAGAGTCTACGACCCGGGGCCGACGCCTCGGCGCGGGCGGGCCTGCTGGTGCAGCACAACTCGGAGGGTGCGGCGAGCGAGTTGCGCGACGACCTGCGCGCGCAGGGCGTGGTCGTGTGCTCGCTGGACGAGGCGGTGCGCGCGCACCCCGAGCTGGTGCGCCGCTACTTCATGACCGAGGCCATCCCGATCACGTATAACAAGTTCACGGCCCTGCACGGCGCCTTCTGGAGCGGCGGCGCCTTTATCTACGTGCCCAAGAATGTCGAGGTCGAGCTGCCCGTGCAGGGCGTGCTCTACGCCGACGCGCCGAACCTCGGCGTGTTCGGGCACACCTTGATCGTGGCCGAGGAAGGGGCGCGCGTCACCTACGTCGAAGAGTACTCGTCGGACGAGGGCGCGGGGACAGGCTTCGCCTCGGGCGTGAGCGAACTGTTCGTGGCGCGCGGCGCACAGGTGCGCTACGTCACGATGCAGGAGTTCGCGCCGCGTACGACCACGTTCTCGGCGCAACGCGCCATCGTGCGCCGCGACGCCAACCTCAACTGGCTGGCTGTTTCAGTTGGCGGCGCGTTCGCCAAGAACAACGTGGAGACGTTTCTGGCCGAGCCGGGCGCGTCGGCCGAGATGCTGGGCTTGTTCTTCGGGAACGAGGACCAGTTTGTGGACTACCACACGTCGCAGGAGCATATGGCGCCGAACACGACGAGCGACCTTCTGTATAAGGGCGTGCTCTCGGGCCGGGCGCGCTCGGTCTTCTCGGGCATGATCCGCGTGCACGAGGGGGCGCAGAAAACCGACGCCTACCAGACAAACCGCAACCTGCTGCTCTCCGACGACGCGCGGGCCGACTCGATCCCCAACCTGGAGATCGGAGCCAACGACGTGCGCTGCTCGCATGGGGCGACGGTCGCGCCGCTGGACGAGGACGAGATCTTCTACTTGCAGAGCCGTGGCCTGCAGCGCCCCGAGGCGACCAAAATCATCGTTGACGGCTTCTTCGAGCCGATCCTGATCCGCATCCCCTTGCAGTCGATCCAGGAGCGCCTGCGCGACTTCATCGACCACAAGACGGGGCAGGAGCGGTTCAAGGGGGATCTGGAGTAGATGGCAGAGTTTCACAAGGTAGCCAGCGCGGGCGAGATACCGGTGGGCGAGGCCAGGGCGGTCGAGGTCGCCGGCACGCCGGTGGCCCTCTATAACGTAGACGGCGAGTTCTTCGCCACGAACAACGTGTGTAGCCACGACGAGGCCTATCTCGCCGAGGGTTGGCTGGAAGAGGACGTGGTGATCTGTCCGGCGCACGGGGCGGAGTTCTCGGTGCGCACGGGCGAGGCGCTCTCGCTGCCGGCCAGCGAGCCCGTCGCCACCTACCCCGTGCGCGTCGAGGGCGACGATATCTATGTCGCCGTGGGCGACTAGATATACTGAAAGAAAATAGACCGGCGCGGGCGCGGCGACCCCTGTCGCCGCGCCCGCGCCGGTCGATAGTCCTTGTTGGGGATCGAAATATGGTAACCGAAGACACCGTGATGGAGGCGCTCAAGACGGTCGACGACCCGGAGTTGATGCTGCCGCTGGTCGACCTTGGCCTCATCTACGGCGTGGACATTCAGGACAACGACGTCGTGGTGACGATGACCCTGACCACGCCCGCCTGCCCGATGAACCAATACATCGGCGCGCAGGTCCAGGAGGCCTTGCGCGAGCAGGTGCCGGACATCCAGAACGTCGGCGTCAACATCGTGTGGAGCCCGCCGTGGAACCCCAACATGATGAGCGAGGACGCCAAAATGGAGTTAGGTTTCTTCTAAAATGGTGAAACGACCGCGCGTGCGCACCGCGCCCAGCCCGACCGGTGACCCGCACGTCGGGACGGCGTGGAACGCCCTGTTCAACTACGCCTACGCCCGCCGCAACGGCGGAACCTTCGTGCTGCGCATCGAGGACACCGACCAGGCCCGCTACAACGCCTTATCGGAGCGGCGGATCATCGACGCGCTCAACTGGCTTGGGCTCGACCACGACGAGGGGCCCGACGTCGGCGGCCCCTACGGCCCCTATCGGCAGTCGGAACGCCTGGACATCTACCGGCGCCACGCCGACCACCTGGTGGAGCGGAACGACGCCTACCCGTGCTTCTGCACGCCGCAACGCCTCGACGAAGTGCGCAAGGCGCAGCAGGCGGCGGGGCAGCCGCCAGGCTATGACCGGCACTGCCGCGCTATCCCACCCGCGGCGGCGACGGCGCGCGTCCACGCCGGCGAGAGGTATGTGATCCGGCTGAAGCTGCCGCTCGACGGGACGACGACAGTCGCGGACGAGATACGCGGCGAGGTGACGTTCGAGAACGTTAACCTGCCGGTCGACCCCGTCCTGCTCAAGTCGGACGGCTTTCCGACCTACCACCTGGCCGAGGTCGTCGACGACCACCTGATGGAGATCACGATGGTCGTGCGCGGCGAGGAGTGGCTACCCTCGGCGCCGCTGCACGCGATCTTGTTCGGTATGTTCGGCTGGGAGCAGCCTCAGTGGGCGCACCTGCCCCTACTGCGCAACAGTGACAAGAGTAAGGTCAGCAAGCGCAAGAACAACACGTCGCTGGAGTGGTACCGCGACAACGGCTACCTGCCGGTGGCGATGCTCAACTTCCTGGCCTCGAACGGCTGGTCGATGCCGGATGGGCGCGAGCACTTCACGCTGGCCGACATGGTGGCCTACTTCCAATGGGAGCGCGTCGTGCCGACGGGCCCTATCTTCGACCTGACGCGCCTGACCTCGCTCAACAGCTACTACCTGCAGCGCGCGCCCATGCTCGCGCTGCGCGACCTTTTTCTGCCGCTGGCCCCGGAAGGGGCGGCCCGGCGCTACGTCGAGGCGATCGTCCCGCTGGTGCACGAGCGCGTGCAACGTGTGCGCGGGGAGGCGTCCGGCCCTGACGGCGCCCCGCTGCGTGAGGCCGGCGTGTCGTTTCCGGACTACACCGCTTTCTTCTTCGCCGGGGACGAGTTCGACTACGAGCCAACCCGCCTCGTGCCGAAGAAGGGGACCCCGGCGAGTGCGCTGGAGGCGCTCATGGCGGCGCGCGACACGCTCGCGGGGCTGGGGCTGTGGGACACGCGCACGATCGAGCCGGCGTTGCGGGGCCTGGCCGAGGAGCGCGGGATCAAGGTGGGCGACCTGCTGACCAGTATCCGCGTCGCCGTCACGGGCAGCGCCGCCTCGCCGCCGCTCTTCGAGACCGTGGCCGTGCTCGGGCCGGAGCGCACGCTGGCGCGCCTGGACAACGCAATCGCGCGCCTGCGCGCGGCGGTCTGATGGGGCGAAGGGCGCACCGTGCGCCCTTCGCCCCGGCGCGTGGCTTGTCACCAAGCCGGGTTAGTGGACCATGACCACGACAACAACCTCCGCGTGGCATGCGCCATGCCTTATTGCGCGTGCTACCATTTAACGACGCAGTCCCCCCCACCCTCTCCAGGACAGCGCACTGGCCTAACCCATACAACACGATGACCGCCGGGGCGTGCTTGCCGATACGGCCGATGGCGAGCTTGTCGCGCGCGTCCTGCACGGCGAGCGCGACCTCTTCGATCTCCTGTTCGACCGCTACGCCGTCAGGTCTACAACATCGCTTATCGCATCTGCAACGCCGCCGCTGAGGCCGTGGATCTGACGCAGGACGTTTTCCTGCAGGCGTTCCGCTCGCTGCACACACTGCAGCGGCCGCAGTCCTTCGCCGGCTGGCTCTACCACGTGGCGACGAACATGTGCCTCAATGCGCGACGCGGCCCGACGCCAGCCCTGACGGCGACGCATCACGGGCGCCTTGTAGACGTGGGCGCGGGGCATGGGCATAGCGGCCACGACGCGACGCCCACGCCAATCCCGTCCATGCCGACCACGACGGCCACGATGCCCGCGATCACGCATACCACGTCGACGGCAACCGCGCCGCCCGGGACCAGTCCGACGGCCGTGGAGCACGGACATGGCTCGAAAGATAAGGCGGGGCCGCCGACGCCGACAGGGGCGCCGCCGACGATGATCGCCAGCACGCCGGCGGCCCCGCCCACGGCCATCATGGCTACCCCGGCGCCGACCACTCTCCGCGCACCGGTCCCGGCCCCGGCGTCTCCAAGTCCTGATGCGCCGCATAGCGGCCACGGGAGCGGCCGGTCGACGCGACGCCTGCGCCGCCCGGCGCGACAGCCACCGGCGGGGCAATTCACAGACCCTGCGCTGCCTGCGCGGGGAGGGGCGGACTACGCGCTCCCGCAGAAAGGGGAGTAGGGTCCCTGCGCTGCTTGCGCGGGGAGGAGCGGATCGTCCGTCCGCTATGCGACAATGGGGCGAAGCACGAGTGGCTCCGACGAGGGTGCGGCGCTAACGATGGACGTGAGTAGGAGCGGGGGCGCTACATGAGCGACGGCGAGCAGGGCGGTGACGCGATCGCGTCGTTCTTCCTGGCAGGGGGAGAGCAGCGCGCGGAGGACGTGGCGGGGCGACTGGCCGCCTTTATTGGCCGGGCGCAGCGCACGCTGGACATAGCGGTCTACGATCTCCGGCTGGGCTACCCCCTGAAAGCGATCGTGGCCGGGGCGCTGGCGGCGCGCGCGGCGGCCGGGGTGGCCATCCGCATCGCCTACGACGCCGACAAGGTGGAACCGCCGAACCTGGAGGGCGGCATGGACCCGGCGCCGGGCGGAACGGGGGCGTTCGTGCAGTCGCTCGGCTACCCGTACCGGCGCATCGGCGGCATGAAGCTGATGCACAACAAATACCTCGTGCGCGACGCGGGCGCTCCCGACGCGCGCGTATGGACTGGCTCGACCAATCTGACCGACGACGCCTGGACCTTGCAGGAGAACAATATCCTGGAGCTGCCCTCGCCCGCGCTCGCCGCCTACTACACGCGCGATTTCGAGGACCTGTGGGAGTCTGGTTTGCTCGACAACACGGGCACGTTCGACACGGAGCCGGCCGCGCTCTCGTATGGCGGCGCGCCGGCGACGGCGCATGTGCTCTTCTCGCCCGGCCGCGGGCCGGCCATCGACTACGACGTGGCGCATCGCGTGGCCGCGGCGCGGCGACGGGTGCGCGTGTGCAGCATGCTGCTCAACTCGGGCGCGCTGCTCGCGGCGCTCACAGACCTATTGCACGCTGGGCAGGTCTCGGTGAGCGGGATCTACGACCGCACGCAGATGGCGGGCGTGTTGCAGCAGTGGCAGGACGTGCCGAACAACCGCTGGAAGATCCAGGCGGTGCAGGATATCGTGCAGGGGGCCGGTCTGGTCGGCAAAAACTCCACGCCGTACAGCCCGACGAGCGTGCATGATTTCATGCACAACAAGGTGCTGGTGGTCGACGACACGGTGATCACCGGCTCCTACAACTTCTCGCGCAGCGCCGAACTGAACGCCGAGAACATCCTGATGATCGAGAGCCCGGCGCTGGCCGACGCGTATAGCGCCTACGTCGACCATCTGATGCGGAAATACGGCGGCACGGGCGCATAAAAGATCGGCCGCCGGCTATCAGCGAAAAGCTGATAGCCGGCGGCCGATCTCTACCTCGCGGTAGTTGTTAGACCTGTTACTCTCCGACGAGTTGGACATCGGCCGCGCGTGGGCCTTTGCCGCGCGGGTCGTTCTCCGCGTTGAAGGTGACGCGGTCGCCCTGCCGCAGCTGCTCGAAGGTCGTGCCGACGAGCGACGAGCGGTGGAAGAAAATGTCTTCGCGCCCGTCCTCCGGTTTGATGAAGCCAAAGCCGCGATCGGTGATTGTCTTGATAGTGCCGTCTGCCATGGAAACTCCTCGTCGAACGATGCGCATAAAATAAGCTCGACACGTTAACCAAACATGCCGAGCATCCGTAATCAGACGCGGACACACTGTCCGCGATACCGTCGTTGTAGCGCACATTCGATAAATACAGCATACCATATTCGCCCCGAGAAGGGGCGGTCCCGGATATAGGGTACAGGGCTCGTGAAAAGTCTCCTTCTCGCTCCTTCTCGCCCCTGCTCGCCCCTGCTCGCCCCTGCTCGCCCCCTCCGCCCCTGGCTGACTGGACCCTCCGCCCCTTCCTCGCCCCCCTCCGCCCCCCTCCGCCCCCCTCCGGGGGGAACCTGGGGAGATGGCTCCCCCCAGACCCCCGCCATCTATGAGGGGTGCGGGCAGGCGCCGTTCGAAAGAGGGGTGCGGGCAGGCGCGTACGCCACCCACGGGGCGTGCCGGCAGGCGGGCGTGGCCACTACGACAGTGCACAGACCCTGGGCGCCCGCGAACGGGATATCCTGGTAGTCGGCGGGGTCGGCGGGGTCGGCGGGGTCGGCGGGGTCGACGAAGCGGATGAGGCCATCGGACTCGACGATGAAAAAGTGGTCGCCCTTGTGGATAATGGCGCGCCCTCGCGCGAACAGGCGTGCTACGCTATCGCACAGGTGTTCTACTCAATATGACTCTCAACCTACTCCACTTATGACCCTTAACCTACTGCAGATTGCGCCGCAGGTCGGGGCGATGGCCCAGGAGGCTGGCGCGCGTCGCGACGCCCGCGAGCGCCGGCGCGAGACGGCCCTGGCCCTTATGGAGGCGTGGCATGGTCGCCTCGATGAGTTGCGCGCGCTTGTGCGCGAGGAGCAGCCGTGGCTCGTGGCCGAGCCGCTCGAGCCGCTACTCTCCGCACGCCCTGCCCCCCGCATGCCACCCGACGCGACGATCGTGGCGACCGACGGCAGCGGCGTCGATCTCGACCGTCACGGCCTCGCGCAGTGCTACCTGATCAACGTCGGCGCTGCCGCGATCACCTACGGCTCCGCGCCCGACGCTGCGCTCTCGTCGCGGGCCTCGCTCTACTATCGCGACGACGATCTCTACCTCGACGACGACGGCGCGCGCGTGCCGGTGCAGGGCGCCCTGGCCGACCTCAAGCGCACGCTGGCCGAGCAGGAGCGGCTGCTCGAGCTCGCGCGCGAATTGGTCCCCTCACCGCTCAACCCCCTCTCCCACGCGCGTGAGAGGGGGTTGAGCGGTGAGGGCGTCCCCGTGGTCGCGGTGCTCGACGGGACGCTGCTGTTGTGGCAGCTCGCGGGACGCGCCGCCGAGGAGCGCTTCGTGGCCGAGGCGATCGAGCGGTATGCCGCGGGGCTGCTGGAGTTCCGCCGCCTGGGCGTCCCGGTGTGCAGCTACGTCAGCCGCCCCAACGGGCGCGAAGTGACGAATCTGCTGCGCCTCGCCGCCTGCCCCACGGGGGACGAGGGGGGCGAGGGAAGCAAGGGGGGCGGGGCGGCCTGCCGTTCCTGCGTCGAGGGGCGCTGCGTGCGCGAACTACTGGAGCCGCTGCCCGACCGCGCGCTGATGGGGCGCCTGCGCCACGGCGAGCGCTCGGCCCGCTTCGCCAGCCGCTCGCCCGTGCTTCGCCACTATGGGGCGGAGAGCGGCGTCGAGTTCGTGTATCTGAACGTCGGCGACGAGGTGGCGCGCCTGGAGATGCCCGCGTGGGTGGGCGCGGACCCGGCGATGCTCGACCTCGTGCACGCCGTGGTCTACGATGGCTGCCGGCGCGGCTGGGGCTACCCTCCCGCGCTGGCCGAGGCGCACGAGCAGGCCGTCATCCGCGGCGGCGAGCGCGACGCTTTCCTGCACATGGTGATGGAGGCGCTCAACGGGGGCGACCAGCCGGCCGAATGGAGCGCGAAGCGGCTGAGCAAGAACCGGAGGGCGGTATGACCATGGACGCGGCGCGGCCTCCGGCCGGTGAGATTATTGCTGTCACGACGACGACGTTCATGGCGCAGAGCTACGCGCTCAATGAGGCGCCGCCATTCGGGTCTCTGCTGCGGGTGGCGGCGCCCCGACCGATGGTGAAGGGCCGGCTGGAAGCTGGCGGTCCCGATAGGCTACGAGCCGGCGCTCCCGGTATCGCGGTCTACTATGCCCTGTGTTACGGATCGCAGACCGGCTCGATCGAGCCGGGGCGCAACGCCGTGGCCTGGGGGCGCTTCGAGGACGACGAGGAGGACATCTACCGTCGCCAGCCGCAACTGGCCCAGGTGCTGCGCACGACGTTCGACGCGCTGCTCGTCGGGTACGACCCGGACGAGCCCGACGAGCCCAATGAGGCCCCGCCCGCGGGCGAACCGGACGTCCCTGGCGTGACTACGCCCTACAGGTCCAACGGGAGCGCGGCGGGGGCCTCGTCCGCCGTCGCGTCGCGCGCCGCCGCGGTGGCGGCATGCGGGGCCGCGGGACGAGCGCCGGTGCAGCGGGCGCCGGCGATGCCGCCCCGGCTGCACGCTACCGTGTGCCGGGCTACGCCGGCGGAGACGGTACGCTTCAATGGGAACCTGGCCTACCTGCGCTTCGTGCTGCGCGCGGGCCTGCCCCTGACCGACGACTTCATCGCCGCCGCGATCGCGCACGCGTACGAGGCGGGCGGACGCGACGAGACCTTCCTGCTCGACGCTGCGCGCCAGGTAGCGCGGCTGCTCGGCGCCGAGCACGAGCGGGTCATGAACATCCTGGAGTTGCTCGATGACTAGACAGAAGAGGGTGCGCGATGGCTGAACCGTTGGGGCTGATCACGCGTGGCTCGCTCAGCGAGGGCTTGCAGCTCAAGCTGGAGGCCGGCTGCAGCGTCGAGGACATGCGCGTGGGCCGCTTCGTGGTCATCGAGGGGCGCGCGAACCGCTTCTTCTGTCTGGTGACCGACATGGAGCTTGGCGCGATGAACCCGCGCGTGCTGCTCGACCCGCCGGCGGGCAACCGGCTGGCCGGGCGCGCCCTGGAGGGCATCGCCACCTTCGGCCAAGTCGAGGTCACCCCCATGCTGATGCTGCCGCGGGTCCTCAGCCCCGACCCCCCTCTCCCGCGTCAGGGAGAGCCGGTCCCAATGCCGGCTCCGCAGAGCCGAGAGATCAATCCGCATGGGATGGGGGTGAAGGCTGACGGGAGTGAGGGCGCCCCCGCCGAGTTGCAGCCGGTGCGCACGATCCCGGTGCACTTCTCGCCCGTCTACGACGCCGTGGAGGAGGACTTCGCCGCTGTGTTCGGGCGCGAGGACGCCGCCGGCGGCAAGCGTTTCAACGTGGGCATGCCGCTCAACACGGACATCCCCGTGTGCATCAACCTGGAGCGGCTGGTCGAGCGCAGCAACGGCGTCTTCGGCAAGTCGGGCACCGGCAAATCGTTCTTGACGCGCCTCTTGCTCTCCGGCGTGATCCACTCCGACGTGGCCTCGACGCTCGTGTTCGACATGCACAGCGAGTACGGTTGGGAAACGGCCAGCGAGGAGGGTGGGCGGAACACGATGGTGCTGCCGGGGCTGCGCCGCCTCTTCGGGACCAGGGTGCACGTCTACGCGCTCGACCGCGACTCGGCGCGCGCGCGCGGCGTGCAGGTCGACGGCTACCTGGACATCGGGCTCAACGGCATTGAGATCGAGGACATCGCCCTCTTGCAGGACGAGCTGGGGCTCTCCAACGCCATGATCGACACCTGCTACATCCTGCAGCGCCAGTTCGGCGAAGGCTGGCTGCACACGCTGCTCGAGACCGAGCCGGAGTCGCTCAAGAACATGGCGGCGATGGGCGCGGCCAACGAATCGTCCGTGGCCGCGCTCTATCGCAAGCTCTCGCGGCTGCGCGCCTACGACTTCGTCAAGGACCACCTGCCGCAGGGGCAGGGCGGGATCGACGAGATGATGGGCTGGCTCGAGCGCGGCGAGCACGTGGTGCTCGAGTTCGGGCGCTACCGCCAGCCGCTCGTCTACATGCTCGTGGCCAACCTCATCACGCGGCGCATCTACGCCGCCTGGGTGGAGAAGACGGAGCGATACCTTTTGACCAAGAACAGGGCCGACCAGCCGCGCCGGCTGGTCCTGTGCATCGAGGAGGCGCACAAGTTCCTCAATCCGCAAGCGGCGCGCAACACCTCGTTCGGGACCATCGCCCGCGAGATGCGCAAGTACAACGTCACCCTGCTCGTGGTCGATCAGCGGCCCTCGGGGATCGACCCCGAGGTGGCCTCGCAGTTGGGCACGCGCCTGACCGCCCTGCTGACCGAGGAAAACGACATCCGCGCCGTCTTCAGCGGCGTGTCGGGGGCCGACCAGTTGCGTACCGTCCTGGCCAGCCTGGACACTAAGAAGCAGGCGTTGGTGCTGGGCCACGCCGTGCCCATGCCCGTCGTGGTGCGCGTGCGCGAATACGACGAGACCTTCTTCCAGGCGATGCGCCCTGCGGAGACTGTCCGTCGTCCGGCCGGCATGGCCGCCTTGCAGGAAGCGTTCGGGTAGCGGCAGCATCAGGGGATTGTGTTTGACGAGTTGCCTTTGAGATCGCGGGTGTCTCGCCTGCACGTGTAGGCGGGCAAGCGCCCGTCATTAGCACCTACAGCGAATGGGAACTCGGGCAGGAATGCGTGATACAGGAACTCGTAATTAGGCGTAGGCGCGTGTGCGCTGTTTGGCCGCCATCCTCCAGAGGCTGCCGCCCGACGCCTACCAGTTCTTTCGGCATAATTCCTGCTTAAAACGTCTGTGCCATACGACAGCGCCGTATATGACGCTCACGCAATGTGCGCGTGCGATATGCGACAGGGGTTCGCGCCGAGTTGGCCTCGGCATGCATACGGTCGGAGAAAGGTAGGGTGCGAACATGGCTATGCGGTCAGAGGAAACAATGGGCGCGGCGCGCATGATCGACGCCGTCACCTCGGTTTTGTCGACCGACGACGGGCGCGGGAAGACGGCGGACGATATCGCGGCCGCCCTCAAACTGTCGAAGGACGGCGCAGCGCTGCAGGCTCAGCTCGAGGATTTGGTCCACCAGGGTATGCTCGAGCGGCGCGGCATCGGCCGTGGAGCCCTCTATATGCTCGCCACACCGATGCGCGTCGCCCGAGCCTTACGCGCCCGCGCCAATGCGGGGCGGGCGTCCAAACCCACGAGCCAGGGGGTCGTAGCCTAACTCTCTCCTCGTTGGCGCCGTGGTCCGAGCCGTTGCATTGATACGGCGCTCGAGCGCCAGGAGCGGCAATGCGAAAAAGCCGCGAGTTGCTCCACTGGCGCCCCGCGACGGTTCGACGTGTCGCTATACGCGCGTTGGGGCGGTCGAGACGATTTTTGATCGTTTCGGCCGCCCCCTTCTATTTTTCGGCCAACTTCTGCTATGTTGAATGAATGCGACGGTAATGTCGATACAACTAGCAAGGCCCTCTAGAGTGGGGCAGGGTACGCGGTACTTTCGTGGTAGCGCGACACGGAGACGGAGATAGGAGAACACGCATGTCGCTATCAGAGGCTATCAAGCAGACGATGAACGCGCGAGACTTGCCGACCGCCGAGGTGGCGCGCCGCCTCGGCGAGGGCTACGATCGCGCCACGTTCTACCGCCTGCTCAACGGGGCGACGACGGAGCCACGCCTGGGCACTCTCGTCGGTTTGTGCGAGGTGCTGGACATCAGCCCGACGGAGTTGCTGCAGCTGTCCGGCCTGTGGCCGCATCGCGACCGCTTGGCCGACGCGCTCGACCTGCGCCTGCGCAGCGCCTTCGCGCGCCTGCAGTCTCTCCCCACTCAGGAGAAGCGCCGCGCGGCCAAGATCGTCGGGTGCATCGCCGACAGTTGGGACGCGCAGTCCGACGAGCCGGAGCGCGAGGGAGCGACCGAGGCCGTGACCGCGACGGGCACGGACGGCTGAGGAGACAGTGGCTAATGGCCAGTAGTTAGTAAGCTTTACTAACCACTAGTCACTCTCCGCTACATGCGTCCAACGAGATTGTGCGGGCTGGGGCGCCGTCCCCCCGGCGCAACCGCCGTCGCCGTGCGTTGCCAGAGGGGACCCTTCAGCGGGGTCCCCTCTGGGGGGGCCGTCGCAGGCCCCACGCCCCGAGCCCCTCTCTCGCGCGAAAACCATGAAAACCATCTGGAAGCATTTAGCGTTGCAGCGCCAGTTCGTCGGCGACGCCGGGGACGGAGACTGTTGCGACGACCTTGTCAGTACGGGTGTCGACGACGGCCACGTGGCGGCTGTCGTTGACGGCGATGTAGAGCAGACGCCCGTCGGGCGTGAAGGTCAGCCCGTGCGGGGCCTTGCCGACGGGCACCCGCGCCACGATGTGGAGCGTCGCCGCGTCGACGACCGTGAGCACGCTCCCGCTCTGGCCTGTCACGTAGACGCGGCGGCCGTCGTGGCCCGCCGCGACGATGGCCGAGCCGGCGCCGATGAGGATGCGCGCCCGTATCTTGAGGGTGGCCGTGTCGACGACGACCAACTTCGCCGCCCCCGGCGTCGCGTCGGTCATGTAGGCCGTCCGGCCGTCCGGCGAGAAGGCGACGGCGTGCGGCAAGCCGCCCGTGGGCACGATCGACAGCGCCTTGTCGGTGCGCGTGTCGACGATGTAGATGCCGCCGCCGTTGGCGCAGGGTACCCAGAGTTGCCGGCCGTCCGGCGCGAGGGCCAGCGCGTGGGGTCCCAGGCCGAGCCTCGGGACCGTGGCGACCACGCGGCGCGCGCGCACGTCGACGACGCTGATGTCCGACGAGAAGTAGTCGGCGACGTAGGCGCGGCGGCCGTCGCGCGCGAAGGCCATGTGCGCCGGCCCGATGCCGACCGGGATATTCTTGAGGATGCGGCCGCTCGCCGGGTCGAGCACGGCGACGCGGCCGCCGAAGTAGTCGGTGACCCACATCGTTCCGTCGGGCGCGCGGGCCACGCTGTGGTTCTGCGTCCCGACGCGCGTCAGCGCCGGCTGGCCGGGCACGTAGACGAGGCCGTTGTCGGCGAAGCTGACCACGGCGCGGTAGGGCAGCCCGGTCCAGCGCACGGCTGCGGGGGCGATCGTCGCGGAGACCGCGGGCGCGCTCGCGATTGGGGCGGTCCCGCCCGCGTTGAGCAGGCGCATCACGCCCTGCGCCGGGACCCCATAGACGAAGCGGCGCAGCGAGACCCAACCGCCGTTCCGTTGCGCCTGTACCGTGAGCGTCCAGCGCCCGCTCATCAGGGGGTAGACCAGGCCTGCGCGCCATATCCTCGCGCCGGCAGGGGTTGCGACGTAGGGCAAGATACCCATGCGCATGTTGGGCGACTCCGAGAGCAGGCGCACGCGGCTGGCCTGTAGCCCCGAGATGGTGACGGCGTTGGGTACGCCGAGGCGTCCGGGGTCGATCTGCAGCCTGATGCCGGCGGGATCCTGCCCCGGCCCCAGGAAGGCCGCGCCGGGGCCGACCGTGAAGGTGAACGGGAGCGTGCGGTAGTCGGCCACCGCCGCCGTGCGCACCAGTACGTCGGCGCGCCATACACCCGCCGAGGGCAGGCTGCCCCGCGCAGCGAAGCGCGTCCCCCTGGCGACGGTGTTGAGCGGCGCCAGCAGGGTGGGGCGCCCTGCCGGGTAGAGGTGGATGATCGCGGCGCCGGTGTCGCCGGTCAGGGGCGTCCCCTTCTCGGAGAGGGCCAGAGTGAAGGTGGACGCGCCGACGGCGGGCGGCGCGACGGTCAGGGTGACGCGCAGGTCCCCGGCCGTCGCGGACCCGGCGATCGAGACCGGGGTCGCGGGCGTCGCCCTGACCCCGACCTCGGTCGTGGGGTGCGCCGTCGCACGCGCCGAGGCGGAGTTGACCGGGGGGAGCGTCCAGGTCATCAGGGCCGTCGCCGTCAGGATCGCGGCCCCGACCCAGCCCTCGGCGCGCAGCCGCCCGGCGAGGGTGGCCAGGCCCTCGTGGACGCCCGCCTCGGCGTCGCCTACGTCGCCGCCAGGGGAGGGGCGTCTGGCCGGAGTGGACGCGGGGCACGCGCCGTAGGCCGCCGCCTGCAGGCGGGCGATGCGCGGGCGCAGGCCCCACACGTGCGAGGCGCTCAGCCCCATGAGTAGGGCGACGAGGGCTAGCTTGAGTATCAGAAGCTCTCCGTAGGACGTACTGGCGAGCAGCGTGGGCGAGTCCAGGTGGGCCAGTGCGTTGTATAGCCCCGAGAGGGCCAGCGCGGCCACGGCGGCGTAGGCCAAGGGCGAGAAGCGGTCGAGCAGGGGCGCCACCGCGGGGGCGCGCTCGCGCGGCGGCAGCGCGCGGCGCAACGGGAGCACACCGTAGGCCAGCGCGGCGATCCCGCCGGCCCAGGCGGCGGTGAAAAACAGGTGCGACCAATCGATCGCGTAGGAGAGCAACAGGGGCTTGACGTCGGCGGCATGGCCCGAGAGGGCCACGAGCAGCATGTAGAGGGCGGCGAGCGCCGCCAGCGGGACGCGGACTGTTTCCCAGCGCGGCGCGGCCGGCAACGAGGCGACAGGAGCGGTGATGCCGAGCGCCTGCGAACTGCGCCGTGGTCGCCTGCGCCCGGCGAGGGGAGAGGCAGGCGTTTCGGAAGGGTCGGGGGCCGTGGGAGACGCGGGGGACGCGGGGGCCACGGTCGGGACGCGCACGCCCCCGGCCAGCAGGACCGCGAGCAGCAGGGCGGCGAAGCGCAGCACGATCAGGTGGCCGTTCTGCGAGGAAAGGATGCCGCCGAGCGTCCCGGGGTCGAGGGCGCGGTTCCAATCCCCGCCCGTGCCCTCCAGCGCCAGGCTCACCACCTCGGCCGCGAGAGCCCACACGGCGACGACGGGGGCGCCGCGCACGAGCCACCACACGCGCGGCGCGGCGGCCCAGGCTAGGCGCGCCTGTGGCGACCCGGCGCGGCGGCGCGCTGGGGCGAGTACGACCAGTTCGACGAGCAGGGCGCCGAGCCACAGCGCCTGCGCCATCAGCCCGATCGCGTGCAGGAGCGCGACCGCGACCGTGCCGCCGTTGAGGGCCGGCTCGGCGCCGGACCCCGTCCCCGCGACCCCGCCGCCGGCCGCCGTCCCGGTCACAGCGCCTACGCCGCTAGCGCCACCGGAGGGGGCGACGCGGAAGGTGTAGAACGAAGCCATGACGTGCCCGTCGGTCGCCGACTCGGAGGTCCAGAACACACTATATGTGCCGAATGTGAGGCGAGGTAGAGGGAGGCGCCACAGCTCGCCGTCGTGGCCGGGGGCGAGAGAGCCGGTCGCGGCCGTTACTGGATGGCCCGCGGCGTCGGTCACACGGACGCGGGTCAGAGCGGGGTTGAGCGGCTCATCGAACGTGAAGAGCGCGACGGACGGGGCGCCCGCGACGACGCTGTCGGGCGCGGGGCTCGCCTCCACCAGGTGCGCGTGGGCCGAGGCAACGCTCGGCGTGAGCAGCCACACCAGCGCGATGAGCGCCGCGAGCGCGACGGCCAGGGCGCGCGTGGCGCGCGTGGCGCGTGGGAGGACAGGGGAGGCGAGAAGGCGCGACAGCATCGGAGGGTCCTTACGCTACGAACTCTATGGACATGTTACTTGACGGTGAACGAGAACGAGTTGCCGGCCTTGTGCCCGTCGTCGACCGAGGTGGTGAACCAGATGACGGTGTAGAGTCCCTTGCCGAGATTCCTTGGCAGCGTTGCGACGATCTCCTTAGGTCTCTTGAGCGGGAAAAGGTTCGCGCCCGTGTCGACCATACCGTGGTCGCCCTTGGAGTCGCCCTCGAAGACGTGGATGAAGGAGCCGCCCGGCCTGACATTTTCGGCGAAGCGGCCGATCAACGTGCGCGGGTAGGCGTTGCGTGGAAACACCTGGCCCGGCTCGATGTTGGCGCTCACGAGCGAGGCATGAGCCGAGGCCACGCCCGCGGCGGACAAGACAAGCGCGCCGGCCGCGACGGCGGAGAGGGCGAGACGCGCGAAGGGAGATCGTAGGGTCATGGGAGAGGCTCCTAAATAGATAATGACTTTTCGAGTAAGCAGGGTGGATTTCGTGGTCCGCCATGGAGGTGCGGATTATCCTCGTGGTCTGCCCTGGGACGATGGCGCAAGCAGCCTGCCGGCCGTGGGAGTGTAGGCCGGGTGCTATCCGATAAAAATGCAACAACGCGTAGGGGATTGCCTAGCTGTATGGACAGGCCAAACGCCCTGACATCCCGCTAGATGTGATGATGCGCTAGGCGGCGATGGGCGGCGGGCGCGCAAAGAGGCTGTGTCCTTGTGGTGAGCGCGGGAGGCGCGCGGCGTAGGGCGCGCGCGGCCGGACTGCCGAACAGGCGTCGCCCCCGCGCAGCAGGCGCAGCTGGGTGGCCACCGCCGCGCGCAGACAGGTTAGGCCGCGCTCGACGCGCCAGAGCAGCAGGCCGAGCACGGCGGCGACCGCCAAATGCATCAGTCCGAGCGATAGAGCACAGGACGACGGTATCACCATCGTCGCGCCGCTCCTCGGCATGGCGGCCGGCATCGGGTAGAGCAGGCCCGCGGCCCCGAGCCACAGGGCTTGCAACCCGAGCAGCGCGGCGACGAAGATAAGCAGGCGGCGCGGCGAGCGCGGGACAGTGTCGTGGCCGGGCGGGACCGCCAGGTTTCGCGCGGCCAGCAGGCGCGCGAGCGCCGCCTCGCGTCGTCGCAGGCGCCACAGTTCCCGCGCGGCCAGGAGCGGCGCGAGCACGGCGACGGCGGCGACGAGACCGAGGGGGCCGCGCAGGGGGCACTGGGCCAGCAGCGTCAGGGCCTCGGCGAACCAGCGCGCGTCGAGCGGCAGGCCCGTGGGGATGTGGTAGGCCGCCAGGTGCACGAGGCCGGCCCCGACGAGCGCGGCCCCGAGCAGGCCGAGCGCGTTCCCGAGCGCAGGCGCGCGGCCACTTCCCCCTACGAGGCGGGGCAGCAGCGCCGTCGGCCTCGACCTACCGTGCATATTGGCGTACCCCCGCCTGATCGGTGTAGCATAGTCCTACACCCATTATCCTAAAGTCTTGGCTACAGGGACGCGCCACGGCCCGACGTAGGACAGGGGCCATGGACTTGGTCCGACCGTGACCGCCTGCCGAGAGTGCAAAACGGACCCATAGGCTTGCGGGGGCATGCGCCAGAGCGCGCCATCAGCCCCGCTACGAGCCGGCGTACTCCTGCCCTATCCATTATCGCCAGGATTATGGCTACTTGACGGCCCGTATCGCAGGATTGCGGAATTATGGCTACTTCGCGCACCCGCGATCAAGGCAGCCGCAAGCGGTAGATGCCGTCGCCGGTGCCAGCCAGCAGGACGGGGCGCCGGCCGGGGAGGACGAGCAGGACCGTCACCACCCCGTCGCCGGGTCCCGGGCCGAGCCTCGTCCAGGGGCCGTAGGCGCGCGTCCCCTGTGTGGAGGTGTATGACGCCATGTAGGCGCCCATGCCCATGCTACCCATGAACAAGCGGCCCCCGGTCCCACCCGTCTCGCCCGTCGCGGCCAGGGCCATGCCGTGGACGGCGGGCGACAGGCCGCGCCCAACCCGCGCGAAGCCGCGCGTAGCGCCGGTCCAGACGGCGTACCCCGCGCCCATCGCGCCGGTGTAGAGGTTCCCGCGCAGCGCCAGCACGGCCTGCACGCTCGGGGGGGGCGGAGGGCCGGCGGGGACGCGCCAGCGACGCCCGCCGTCGGTGCTGAGGCGCAGCGCGTCGCGCCGGCCGGCCACCCCGGCGTAGATCGCCCCCGTCGCGGTGTCTCGCGCAAAGGCGGCGACGGCGCCGCCGGGGATGCGCGCTGCCTGCGCCCAGGAGCGTCCGCTGTCGGCCGAGCGGTAGATGCCCGTGTCCGACCCGGCCAGCACAGAGTCCCCAGGTGGCGCGTAGATAGCGGTCGAGTAGGTCCCGATGGCGCGCTCGCTACGGGTCCAGCGGCCGCCCGCGCGCGCGAGGCGGTAGACATAGCCGTCCTGGCAGGTCGCGAGCACGGCGTCCCCGCCGGACCCGGCGTTCGTCCTGCCCGTCAGGGCGGTCACGCCCCAGGCCTCGATACCCGGGCCGGGGAAGCCCTGGCCAAAGGGCCGCCACGTCCTGCCCTCGTCCGCGCTCGCCTCGACGCCCTGCGTAGTACCGGCGTAGAGTGTCCCCCAGGGCGCGCGCGCCATCTCATGCACGAGGGCGCTGGGTCCCGTCGCGCGCGCCCAGGCGTAGGCAGGCCGCGCTGCCCGCGCGAAAACACGCGCCGGCGGCGCGGCCTGCCATGCGTGCAACGCCGCGCGCCCACCGATGATGATGGTCAGCGCCGCCACCGGGAGAACGGCCGCGACGACGGCGACCCACCCGGATAGGGTACGACGTCGTGGCGGCTTCTCCCTGCCGCTCGAAGTAGTCGGGAAGTTCGCGTCTATAGCCGCGGCGTCGGGATCTCGCTCGTTCAGGAGCGTCATGGTACGGTCGCGTGGGTCATTCAATGCTCTAGATTCGCTTTCGATAGCCTATGCGCCTGCTATCATCTTACCCCTATAGACCTATACAAGCCGAGGCATTGCGGCATGTGCCACGAGGGCAAGAAGTAATATACCGGGCGCAGGAACGGGCGCAGGAACGGGTATAGCCGCCGGTCCGCAAGGCCGCGCCGAGGATATGCCCGTAGCGCGCGGGCCAGGTTACCGCGTCGCTCATCCGCGCGCCTCCCGCCCGTCCCCCCGAGGCCCGACTCGCTGGAGGGCGCGGCCGATGCCGGACGTCGACTATGCCATGAGCGCCTGCCCGCGCGCCGTCCGATCATACTCTATGGCGCGCGCTGTTTGTGCGGCCACCTCCTCACCGTGCAGCCGCGCGACCACATGCAGGGCCATGTCGATGCCGGCCGACACGCCGGCCGACGTGATGATGCGGCCCTCGTCGACTACGCGCGCCGTGTCAACCATCTCGACCGTGGGGTAGGCGTCGCGCATCCAGGCGATGCTGGCCCAGTGTGTGGTCGCCCTGCGCCCATCGAGCAGACCGCGCTCGGCCAGCAAGAACGCGCCGGTGCAGACGCTCGTGGTCAGCTCGGCGCGGCCGTCCTGCGCCGCGATCCAGTCCAGGAGGCGCCTGTTGTGGATCGCGCGGCGCGTGCCGAAGCCGCCGGGGACGACCAGGATGTCGAGCGGCGGGTGCTCGTCGATCGTCGCGTGCGGCTGGACCAGCAGGCCACCGCGGCAGGAGATGACGCGGTTCTCTTCGGCGATGGTGACGGCCGTGAAGAGGCGCGCGTCGTCGCTATCCTCTCCAATTGGGCGCGCGACCGAGAAGACCTCGAAGGGGCCGCAGAAGTCCAACACCTCTACGTCGTCGAAGATCAGGATGCCGACCGTCCGGCGCCGTGTGTCGTGCGTGCCCTCATGTTCATGCTCGCTCATAACTTGTCGCTCCCATCTGATCGTTATGTGGCCGCGGTAAGTAAAGATAACAGGTGGGAGGTCCGTCATGCCGGGGGCGAGGGAGCCTTCATACAATCTTCACACCTCGCGGGGCCTCGATCACTGGACATAAAGTCGGGCGGGCGGTTTACTGGAGGCATAGTACCACCGGAGATGACCATGACACGATCCATCCGCATCCTCGGCGCGACCCTCCTGCTTGCCCTGCTGCTGGTTGGCATGCCGGGCCTCGCGGTGGCGTGCGCCATCGACAGCACGGCCTCGCTCTCCGCCGACGGGGTGCGCGCCGCGCTCACGACGACAAGCCGCACCGACCCGGCGCACTGGGCCCGGTTCTCTTTCCCCCAATCCTTCGCCAGCGGCCGCGTTTTGCGCTTCGACGAGTCGCGTGCAGAGTTGGCGCGTACCCTGCCACCTGGTGTGGTGGATGCCCCCTACCGCTGGACCTTCGGCGACGGGGCCGTGACGCTCGGGCGCGAAGTGTCGCACCGCTACGCCCGTCCCGGTAGTTACCGGCTCGCGGTCTCGGGCTTCGACCAACGCTCCCGCCGCCTGTTCGAGTTCGACAACGCGATGGTGTACGTTGTTTCGCCCGACCAGGCGTTCGCAGCCAACCTGGGCTACTACGCCCTGCGCGCCCTCGACGTCGCGATGTCCGGCCTGCTGTGGGTGTTCGACGCGGCCCTGGTCCTCCTCGTGGCTTTCGTGCTGCTGGGCAGGCGCCGCGCGCGCGCGCGGCGCCTGTCGCAGTAAGGAGTCCTTGTGTCGCGCGACCCCTCGCTCATGTCGATCCTCGCCGATTGGTCGGCCGATCCGCAGGTTATCCTGGGATTGATCCTCGCCGGCGCGGTCTACCTCGCGGGGCTGCGCGAGTTGGGCCGCCGCGGCAAGCTCTGGCGCGTAGTGCGGCGACGCCACGCCCTCTCCTTCGCCCTCGGCCTGCTCGCCCTGGCGCTGGCCTTGCTGTCCCCGCTCGACACGCTCGACACGCGGCTCTTCAGCGTGCACATGGTGCAGCACCTGGTCTTGCTGGAGGTCGCGCCGCCGCTGCTCCTGCTCGGCAAGCCCATCCCGGCGCTGCTGGTAGGCCTGCCGCACGGCCTCGTTCGCAGGGTAGCGCGGGCGCACCGGCGCACCGCCTGGCTGCATCGGCTCACAGACTTCCTGACCTTGCCGCTGGTGGCGTGGCCGCTCTTCGTGGGCGACCTCCTGTTGTGGCACGCGCCCGCGCTCTACCAGGCCACCCTGGTGAACGTGGGCGTGCATCTGCTGGAGCATGTGTGCTTCCTGAGCACCGCGCTGCTGTTCTGGTGGGTGGTCGTCGAGCCGGCGCCCGGCCGGCCGCGCGTGCACATGGGTATGCGCCTGCTGCACAGCGTGGCGGCGATGCTGCCCATGAACCTGCTGGGCGCCGTCTACACCTTCTCCGGCGTCCTGTGGTACCCGTTCTACGCGACGCAGGGGACCCTGTGGGGCTGGGCTCCGCTCGACGACCAGCGGCTGGGCGGTATCATCATGTGGCTGCCGGGCAGCCTCGCTTTCATGGCGTCGGGCTCGGTCCTGTTCTTCGCCATGTTGGCCAACGACGAGCGGACGCGTGGCGGCGAGGACGACGACGCGGGGGGCGACGGACCGCTGACACGTCCGGTCCTATCGGCCGACACCGTGGCCTGATAGGCGCAAGGCCCCGGGATACAGTGTTTGGTGTATTCTGTTGCCATGGCGCCGGCGTTCGAGCCGGTTGCGTATGCCCGGACGACGACGACGACGACGACGACGACGAGGAACATGGCCTATGGAACCCGCTCTCTTATCCGTTGAAGGCCGCCTCGACCACCAGGCGCTCGAGGCGGTGGTCGACCCGATCGTCGACGGCGAGGCGCCGGGGTGGCGCGTGACGCACGACGAGATCGGCCTGGAGATGGTGCGGCAGGGGCGCCGGGGCGCCAGCCTCATCGACGTGGTGGTCGCCGTCGAGGACCCCATGGCCCTGTTCACGCGCGGGCGCACGGAGTCGCCGCAGCGGGTGTGGGTGATCGTGCTCGAAGAGGAGGGCACGGGGCGGCGCGAGGTGGTCAAGTTC
>JAABUO010002677.1_pt1 | contig 21547 bp, 13 predicted proteins | sample 5559291 | NCBI WGS metagenome assembly JAABUO01 (sample SAMN10711878, study PRJNA513372) | rock metagenome | isolation source: Antarctica rocks | place: Antarctica: Victoria Land, Finger Mt sud
CTGAACTTTAAGCAACCGTTACCTTTACTTATGCACATATTCCATGAGTTGTCAGGGAGAAATGAGGACTTTTGGTATATTTTATGTCCTTTCTTGCAGCGGGAGGAACTGGCTGTCGATCAGATTTTGTGCCATCGCGGGGATGAGGCAAACGGGTTTTATCTCCTCGAGAGTGGCATTTTGAAAGCGGAATATGCTTATGACCAAGGAAACTTTAGTGAGACTATAATTGCCGGGACAACATGTGGAGAACTACCTTTCTTTAGCGAGACCCCGCGAACTGCCAAAATTCTGGTAGAGCGAGACTGTGTTGTTTGGACGTTAGATAAAGCTTCCTGGTTGAGACTGCACGAAACCGACCAAGGCAGAGTAGTTGGCGCAGAATTGCTACGAGTCGCATTGGTATTAACTAGTGAACGCATCGATGCAATCACGGGGTATGTGCTGATGTCTGGAGGTTGAAGTTGGTGGAATGGCTTCATGATGATTGTAGTGTACAAAACTGTAATTTGAGTCACGTGTATGCAGATGTCAACGAAAGAACCCTTAATTGCTCTACCTGGACAGTTCTTAGGGTCGGCTAAGGCTGGGACTGGGACGTACCAAAGCGGCTCAAATGTCCTCTCCGCTTTAGTCGGACATGCAGTAGTGGATGATGAAAATATTCGTGTGGAGGGAAGACACAAAAGCCAGGCAGCTGGTACGAGCAACGTTCTCCCAGAAGTCAACGACATTATTCTGGGTCGTGTTGTAAGAATTACCCCCCGACAAGCAGTTGTAAACATACTCGTTGTTGGAAGTGCGCCGTTGAAAGACGAGTTTCAAGGAGTTGTCCGAGTTCAGGATGTGCGCATGTTTGAGAAAGATAAGGTGAAGATACACACCTCATTCCGACCTGATGATATTGTACGAGCAGAGATCATATCCTTGGGCGACCAAAACAACTACTATTTATCCACGGCCAAAAATGAACTTGGCGTCGTGTTCGCTACAAGTGAGACTGGCGAATTGATGGTCCCGATAAGCTGGAGAGAAATGCAATATGACGGAGGAATCGAAGAACGCAAGGTGGCAAAACCAGTATGATGAAAGTGTGTATAATACATTCTCCTGCACTCGAATTCTCGTCCGACCAACAACGGACGAAAGATGACTCAAAGAAATTTGCTCTTGTCGAAATTCGGATCCTGGAGGAATTCACAGAGTACCCTACTTCCCGTTTGCAGTAACGGGTGACCAGCTACGCTGAAACAGTTAGCTTGAGTGTACCAAGTAGACTCACATTTGAAGAAATCGTTCGAGACCATCTCTTCGATGCTCTATCACCTCATCACTGAATCTTCGGTTACTTCCTCACTAAAGGCAACTTTACCTGTTCGTAAACACCTTTCCAGGAAGTGGCGGTATCGTTACTCTTGAACTCTCTCTTTCTAGTATGTCTCGAAAGTACTCAAAATCGCTATACCGTCGTCTGACTGAAGATTGTTTCAGTTTGAAGGCCGGGATATTTGTACGGCAAATAATCTCGTAGTCTGTATACATCTTTCGCCCAAAGCCATGCGTCTGAGGGCTCTTCACCTCAATTTCGAGAAAGTTCTCGGGAACTCCGTAGATTTCTTCAAATGTCTGCTGCTTGAATTGTGGGAGAGAGCCGGCATCAAAACTTCGAGAGGGGTTCATGGAAGGAAATGAACCAGTGGATCGGTGAGAGCCCGTCCGTGATGCATTCTCCGGGGCCTTTTCGGCGGGTGGCGCTGGCGTGTTTGCTGATGTCGGCATAATTGGTGTGGACAACCCGATTATTCTTGAATCCCCGGAATTGCTGACTTAGACTCGACAGACCCGACACTGGGCAACTTGAAGATGATAATGTGCAAGCAGTTGTCTACTTTATGTATAGGAGAGTAAAATGGTGTGCTACGTCTATTATTTAGATAGCTCGTGTAGGGGCACAAATGACACCTGTCCAAGTGCTACACAATCCCCAATGCACTCGAAGCACTCGCCGGACGATTTCCGTCGTCTGCCCTCCGTTGCAAAAGACCTGCAAAGTGGTGATGGTGATGGTGTTGGTGTTCGTTCCAGCCCGATTACGTGATGATGGCAACGGAAAAGCAAACCACCGACAGACGACCTGATCGGGCTAATTAAACGGATGGCGGTGACCACTATACTGGATGTTCCCAAGGACATCAACCCAAAAGTCACCAACCTGTCCTCAGACCAGGACAGAAATTACGCGGCCGTACTGAATCATGTTCAAAGGATTGAAAAGCTTCCTGTTTCTTCACGCAAATCAGCAGAGACTGCCACACTGACCGAGATGGAACGGATGTGGTTAACGAGAGACTGTCTGCTACGGTTTCTACGTGCTACCAAATGGCATGTAAACGACGCCGTTAAGCGGATAGAAAAGACTCTGGTCTGGAGACGGGGGTACGGCGTTGAGAAGTTGACACCAGAGCATGTCAGTCCGGAAAGCGAGACCGGAAAGCAGTATATACTTGGCTTTGATTTAGCTGGACGCCCATGCCTGTATCTGCGCCCAGCGCGTCAAAACACACCCGTATCACCAAGGCAGATCCAGCACCTGGTGTACATGCTTGAGAGGTGCATTGACCTTATGCCTCAGGGCGTGGAAACACTGGCGCTTGTGACAGATTTCTCCAGCTCTTCGCATTCGTCCAATCCGTCAGCAAGCACCGGAAAGCAAGTTCTCAATATCCTACAAACGCACTACCCGGAGCGACTTGGCCGAGCAATGGTAATAAACATCCCGTTCTTTGTCTGGGCATTTTTTAAACTAATTGGACCCTTCATCGATCCGGTGACTCGAGAGAAGTTGAAGTTCAATGAGAACCTAAGGGAGCTCATTCGCCCCGATCAACTCGATAAAGACTTTGGAGGTGATGTAGAGTTTGAGTATGTGCATGATATTTACTGGCCTGCTTTGACAACAATGGCCGCTGAACGACGCGAGCAAATGCTGGAGAATTGGAGAGCTGCTGGAAGTCAGATTGGAACGAGTGAAAGTGCCATGAAAGAGACCAGTTTCCACAACAATGACCCGGTTGAAAATGGAGTGCTAGAGAATGAAGTCGGAGAGAAAGCTGAAACTTCGCAAATGCAAGTCGCAAATCCACCACTTTCTGCTTGATGTATGATGATCTATAGATTTTGTTATGTTACAATAGAGTGTAGTGTAGGACGAATTACGTAAGGCATTGGAGATTTAATTATCAACCCGATGACAAATTGAAAAGATCAGGACAATCAGATCAGCAATATCAGCAAGCTCCTGTTCTGCTCCTTTATCGGTGAATCTCCTGAGGGAGTGATTCTTCAAGACGACCACCAGCGTACTTTTGATGCTTTCAACAAAAGCATTAGTAGCTTCCAACAGCGGCATGTTTTGATCACCTAGCGATAGAAGGCAAGATCCCACAAGTCTGAGTACCGAATGAAGAAGCTGGTAAAATATCCCGCCCGAGTCCGGTGGCAAGTCATAGACCGGCCCAAGTTCTGGATCGATGAGAAGTAATTTACAATTATGCAAGACTCTGAAAAGCCCTGCACTTAAGATGTAAGATGCTCCGGTACGCGTTTGCGCTAGCCGTAGTAATAAGCCGCATTTCACCTGAAACGATGTGACTTCGAAAGTGATTGACTCCGTTGTCTCCGCTGCAGCCACTAGGTCGGCATCCATGTCTTTAAGAGATTCCAAGAGTACAAAAATAAAATTCTGACGCTGCATCGCATTGAGCAAATGAAGCTGGCTCTCGGCTGGTGCTGATGACACCATCGAGTCAAGTAGTAGTGTCGCCATAATCTTACATTGTCCATCACTATGCACAGCGTCATTGAACACAACTTCCATAAGTCGATCACGCCGAATTGTCGAGCTTGCCATGTTTCTCTCTGTCTCACCAGCAAAGCTTAGGAAAGTATGAGCGATAACGTAAATGTAACTACGAAGTCGAGAAGTACTTTGTGGGCTTTGACAAGCTTGCAAGGTGGTAATATACAGCATTCGTATACGATTTGTTGTGAAATCTCTGTCGCCATTTTTAAACTTAATTCCGGTGGCCCAAGAATCCTTCAACTTGGCTATGAGCAATACACACAAAGACATGAGCTCTTCGACAACGCTCACTTCCTTTGAAGCGAAATCTGAGAAACATGGCAGTATTCCTGAGATGACTTCAAATATGAGCGTGGACAAAAGCTTTGAATCTCCGGTTAAAGTGTCTAAAATCACGTTTACAAGTTGTGCCCAAGCCTTGATCATCGCGAGCCTACTTTGCATTATTAAGTGAAAATTGTTTCGGCTGGTGAGCAATTTCATTATTCGAGCCTGCTGTTCATGAACAGAAACCACAAAGTCTTGATCTGCTTCTTTTCCATCACTCAACAATTCACTTTTCTTGAGACAAAGCAGAGAAAATATTCTCTCCATATCATATTGATACAGATCCTTTGCGACCTCTATGATGAAGTCATTGAAAGGTAACGAACTGAAACTATTGTATCCTTTGAAAGAAGGCTCCTTGTTTGCCAGATTCACATCCAGACATCGCAGGTATGATAGAATATGCATGGTGTCAAATTTTTTGGAGGATGTTCCACTTACTGTTTCTAATCCCGTGAGAATTTGCACATAGCCAGCAACAGCAGTGACTGATCCTCTCTTAGATAACCATCTCAGCTGCAAAGCTACAATTTGCATCAGATTCTTACAACGATCAAAACTCGATTGGGTCGTGACAGATTCGTCTTCCTCAGGGTTGCCTCTTGTCAACAAAGATTGTTGTACATTGAAATCCTCTCGGCGAATCTGGTCTTCTAAGAAACTGCTTTCTGAGAAAATGTCCATCAATAGATTTGATGTCATGCTGGAGAGTGACAAATTCGCCAGTATCTGAAAGCAAGCTTGAACTGTAGTGGCCATATCATCAGAGATAAGTGTGTCATCACTCACATTCGCGGCAGCAGTGATTCCAAGTATTGTATGTAATAAAGAAACACCCGACATAATTTCTCCACGTTCAGAGCCAAGAGATAAAGAGCCTTCGGGATTAATGGTGAAACCTAACAAAAAGTGCGCAACGTTGGCAACTGTGGGCAGAGATATCAAGGTTTCGTTGATGAATGAGTAAATTGCCTGATTTACTTGAGCTTGCTCGTCGGTGGAGGTGGAGTCAGCCTCAAGCTGTTGAATGAACCCAAATTGAATTTGCCGAGATTCTTCTGATGTAGACAGTAAATCTGACAGACGGGTTTGTCGAAGTTTCCCAGTACCTTGTTCATTGTTGCTGTGCTGAAATTGTGTAATATCTCTTATTTTAGAGAGTAGAGTAACAGCTGAAAAGGCAATTGATGTGTTAGGTATACCTACAAAGAAAGCAATTTGACACACAACGCTCATGTGATAAACAAGTGCATCTTCAAACCACGTAGATGGAGCAGACCCTTTTTCCTTGTTAAAGGCGCTAGATTCTTTAAGAATAGGCAGCATGATATCAAAGAATAGCTCTTGAAGTGTCAAGAGCCAATCAAGTACTTTCAATGCCTTTCCTATCAGACTGCAAACCAACGTTGAATCTCCATTATCGAGTTCACCAAGAGTAACTTCCGTTTTAAGTATCTCGAATAAGATCGATATCACTGAAGGCTCTGTCATCGAAAGGAGTATTTGACAAGCAGGATGCAGCTGAATATACGATTCTATAGAGGAACACTGAACAGCTTTTTCAAAATTCAAACCGGTGATTTTATTGTTAGCTATGAGCTCTGGTCGGAAAGACTCGAATGAATTGAGAAATGTTTGCAGGCATTCAATTTGCAGAACGTAACGTAATTTCGGCGATGGCAGAAGAGTCGCATTCAGGTTTGTAAATACAGTGTTGCAACAAAATTCAATATACGAATGTATACCAGGTTGTCGATAAGTCGCCCCAAGATTCTCCGGAAAGTTCAATTTGAACTCAGACACATTCTCCAGTCTTACTAAAGAAGACAAAACTTCCAAAAATGCGGCAGTCTCTTCGAAAGACTGCGCAATGTTCTCAAGAATAGTTGACTGTATGGTGATACTGCGTCGTGAAACCGCGGAAGGTGCGAATGTCGGATTACCATTGATCATATTGCCGAACACCCAGTCGTCCAGCATGCCCCAAATAAAATACTGTGCCCCAGAAGTATTTATTGTACTAAACGCTGCTATAGTTTTCAGAAGTGAAGCGACCAAAGGAGAAGGTACTTTGCAATGTAACAAGTTAAATAACGTTTTGAGAATTTGATATGATTCATTATGATAAATGTCATGCTTTGCCTTTCCGGAAGTATGAAGGACCTTTTTCAACAATCGAAGGTATGAGTTGAGGACTTTAGCGCTTTCAAAATCGATTTCGGGGATATCGGCTTCCCGGGCCAACGCCGTCGGGGCATTGAGGGTCGCTGTTCGGGTGGCCACTGGTGATTTCAATTGCTCAGAATAATACTTCAATGACTCAAATATATAATCCCAGGATATTCCGTATTTTTTCCTTCCCTTGCTCGAGCCCCCATCTTCATCATCAAGCAAGAATGTGTACGCTTGTAATCCGCATTTGACACCAGAGCACAACGATGCTAGCATGTCACAATATGAAGCTACCATGCCGGGAGTCGAGCACATTGAAGCCCATAACAGAAACCCAAACTGGTCGCTATCTTGATCCAGCCAAAACGACTCACAAGCTTCGACTCGACTGTCATAGAGAATGGAGATAAGGACAAAGAATTTCTCCAAAGCGAAAGTAACGCTCATATTGTTTTCCGTACTGTCCATAACCGACTCACTCATAGATTGCGCCATCATCGCATCCTCTTCATTTACTTTCATTTCTTTCAAGATGTCAGCCATATTACTGATGAAAGAACAGACAAATATTTGAAAGATGTCGTATAACATGAAGAGGAAGCCTTCCGGGGCTTTAAGATGGCCGTCAAGTGTCGATATACGGCTGTCAAAAGGTTGTAAGTATTCCTCTTTAGATTTATCGTACTCTTGAGAAAACGCAGAATATTCCAGCATCATATCTATCATGAAAGTGAATGCCCCATTGTCAATTGCTATTTGAGCGTTCTTGTGGATATCTTGGGAATAATTCAAGCTTGCTTGTAAGCTATCGTCAACTTTGCATATTCCACTTAAGGCTGACAGCCAGCACAGAGTGAAAGAAGCACCGAGAGACTTTAAGGTGAATGTTGAAGAAAATTGAACGACCTCTCTTTGAAGTAAATGGATGTCTGTGTGCGTAAACTTTTGATCTGTAGAATTTCCACAAACTGCAAATAAAAAGACTATACAAGGCATAATCATGTAGCACTCGTAAGTACTCACTTTTTCCTTCGTCTTAAGTACATCAAAGATGTTCTTCATCTCTCGCCAGCCGACTTGCCCTTTTTTTATAAGGTAAGAGAGTATCTGTACTAAGCACATGTGTTCTTGAAGATAAAAATCTCTTCTGACATGCACTATCTCCAACGCTTGTGCATTATTATGATATCGAAATCTATTTTCTTTTTCATTCAGTTCTTTGAGTCTTTCCTGGATGTTTACATCTTCCGAAATGCAATTGCCTGAAAACTCAAAACCCGGGCGCTTGGGATCGGCAGATTTGCAAATGTTTTTCAGAAATTCTGAAAGCAAGGATTGTGCCTGTCCCTCCATCGCAGAATCAAAGGCATAGGAGATTATGAGCTTCAGGCATTCTAGAATATAGGTTCTTCTCTTATGGAAGACGTAATAAGCACTTTCCAGTACCGACCTATCATATTGATCAGAAAGCAAAGCGCCTTGTTGAAGGAATTTTGCTGCAATAATCTCATCCAAGTTCAGATCCTCAGCTAGTATTATTGTATCATTAATGAACTCCTGGTTCAACTGAAACTTCTGATCATCAATTTCTATCGTCCCTGTATCCCTTAGTCTCAAATTGTTTCTACTTTACCTGACTGCAATTCTTTTTGGCTACGCTCGCTTTTAGGAGGATTTTGCAGTAATGATCTAAAGTCCTGTATGTGCACATTCAGATCATGCAACAGAGAGGCATTGAGCAGGCCTCCATCCGAAGTAACCGCAAGCAAATTTTCGTAGAGGTCTTTGAACGTTTGCGCCTGCCATGTTTGTTGCTCATCACTCATATCACGAAGGTCGCTTCTCGCGACTGCGGGGCAATTTGCTCGTCGCAAGAAACGCGACCAATAATCCACCATCCACATACTCGTAGAGTACCGAGTATTGTAGGTGTCTGAGATGATGAAGCATTTGAATGAAAACACTCTCCGTCCACTGTGCAGCCTTAGCCAGTGAGAAGAGCAAGCAGAGAATAGAAGCTCTAGAGGCGCTTCTTTCGTACTTTACTCAAGAGGATGATCGGGGACAATTATACGACAAATTTTTACGTGACATCTTCAATGCAGTTGCTAGCTCTACAAAAAGGGAATTGGCCCTCTATAAGGGTTCCAAAGGTTCCCAGAAGGAGACGGTCTCACGTCGACTTGTCCTTTGTGCCAACGTCATACGTGCATTACTGAAATTCGGACGAGAAGCATGGCGAGCGAAGTCAATACCCCCAATCGTGTGCCACATTGTGGATACTGTGTCCAGCTTTGGCCAAAGTTCATCAAGTCCAATCACTATGCAGTATTTGAAAGCACTGCGGACTGTACTGTCGCACCAGCCTCATGCAGATCATCTCTCGGTGGACGACTGGAATAAACTTGTTCTCTTCTGCCTGTCATATATCGGATCGAAACTTTCACTACCTCTTCCTGACCTTAATCATCTTAGTCAGGACACCAGTCTTGGCGATGCCTATGGAAACAATACAGAGGACGAAAGCAACCAAAATGATAGTCGACACGTTGATTTCCAAGTTATTGAATTATTGCAAATACTACGTATTTTGATCATGTCTCCAAATGGCCATACAAGTTCTAAAGTCGTTGAAGTTTCATCGTTATGCCTAGCTTTGTTGAAGCACCAAACAAGAGAAAATGTTGCACATGTTTCTGTTTTTGGTGTTCTTTCTGCGGTACTTGAGTGTGCATCGCTAAACAAAGTAGCCTTGGCTCAAAGGATTGCAATCGATGTACTTGTTCCCATAAGCTCAATGTGGAATACGAAGAGCTCTTCACTGAAAGAAGCGATTTTAAACACCATGATATACGCATCGCCAATTCTACTTGCTTGCTGTCAGTCAAGACAATTCTCTATTGGACTGCGTGTCCAGTTGTTAGAAGATTTGCAAGCTTTTCAAACTAGTTTGACAGAACGCTTAGACCGAGCTCTTTTGCATATTAACGATATATCATTCATAGGAGATACAACGCCAAAAGCTTTGGGAGCCATAGTGTTCAAGATAAGAACCTACCTTCTACGTGACTACTCAAGTAGAACTGAGCAGATTTGGGCAGGCGTTTGGTTGTATGCTCAGAATTTGCTTTGCATAAATTACCTCGATGAAGTACCTGGGCCTCAAGGCAATGCGACTCGACCATCTAAGCGACAAAAGACCGCGAGTACTTTCGAACTATGGATTGATGAACTAGACCGTGTCTCAAATGAACGAAAAGTCTTCATGCTGCAAGTCTTGGCTTTCGTCTTCAGTGCGGATGATACTCATAATTTAGTTTCCCAGAAGTTGGTGAGCGTCTTACGAGATCTGTGTACAAACGACGACACAGCAGTAGCGTCGTGGAGCATGCTGTGTGTATCAGAATTAGTAATCTTTAATATCGTCTCTCCAATTAGCAGCGAAGTACTGGCACTGACTAATTGGATCGAATTTTGGAAAGCTTCGTTGTCTAAAGTCAATATTCTCCGATGTTGTCGAGCTTCGACTCATCTAATGTATGTCTTATTGATCTCCAAATGCGTGAGGTTTGTTGAAATCTCTAAAGACATTGCCTGGATTTCTGAGTCGTTCGATTTACGAGGCCCACCGGTCCTCATGGATTCATCAATGCGATTTTGGTCCCTAACACTGCTTTTGGAAGAATCTAATGTACGAAAGCCTTCAACATTAAGCCAGCAAGTAATTGAGTGGTTTTTTAACCACTTGCTTCCTCGAGATATAAACGACGGGGACAATTCATTGGAAGGAAATGTTGATATTGATGTTGATATTTTGGACATTATTCAGTTACTCAGCGCGTGTTGTGGTCTACTTTTGGAACCCAAGCGACCTTCTTTTGACGCATATGAATTAATCGGCAAGTCAATGTTTGCATCAACAGAGATGAATGAGCTCAGAAAGTATTTGCTGAAAATTGGACCGCCACAGCCAGACCGGACAGATGGTTACTTAGAACAAAGAAGGCTTCTGAATACAGACCTTAACACCGTCCGACATCCCAGAGAATACCTCAAAATAATAGACGAATTCCGAAAAATGGAGGGAAACTTCATAGCTAGGTTGAGACAGGTATCAGAAACTCCAACTTATAGTTTTCAGCAACAGAAGCTGATGTCCGACAGTACTAAGTATTTCGTTGCAGCCAGATACTACATTTACTTAATCTGTAAAGCCGGAAAGAAATCCACAGATGCTTTCAACATACCCATTTCAATGCTGGAAGATTCTCGGTATATTCTGGAAGCTTTAAGTGGTCTAATTCATGCCCAACAGGATGACATGGCGTTATGTAAAGCCGTCGTCTTATCTACGTGGCCGATTGCGTGCGATATCAATACCCTGACTCCTTGCGCTGATGAGGAAGTGTTACTGCAAATTCTCGGACCTGTGTCCGAACTCATGAACGTAATTTGGAATAAAATATCTTTGATTAGAGAGGAAGCTAGTCTTCAGACGAAGACAGATGATGAGAAGGAGAGTATGGATTGGAAAGTTTTAAGCCACAGCTCTTCTTCTCAACCCACTTCAAATAGACAACCACAAAGTGATACTTCACCGCGATACAGAACATGGGTGACTAAGCTATTTGAGGTCAAACTCACTCTGAACCATTGTGCACAACAAATAAGCAGTCAAGTAGATTGGAACGCAAGAGCAGTCTCCAGCTTTTTGGATGATATCGCAAAACTCGGGGCTTCTCAAATTTTGGGATCCTCGTCCTTCGTCTTTGAGTTTCTTGATCGAACGCAAAGCACATGGACTGATGACCAATGTCAGAGGCTTTTGAGAGAACTTGGTACTAAGCTTCTTTACACATATGAGTATGAGCGAAACGAGGATGCAGTAATTCTCTGCTTGAAGTGCTGTTCGCGTTTACTGCAAAGATGGCACCCTGACTCAAGCAGCGGGCTGTCTAGAGATCTTGAGAGTCTTCTCAAATGGTTTTTGAAAATAGTCATAATCTTGCAAATGACATCACCAGCTTCGAGAAAAGAAATGGCACCATTGCTTTTGCAAGTTCTCCAAGTGAATGATCGGTACGAGGATAATTCGCCTTCTATTCGAACACTGCTCTTGGCGTTGCTCCAAGATGAAGACAATTCAGTCCGTTATCGCTATGCTGAGTGCGTTCCAACGATATTCCAAAACTATCCTGGATCAGACCACGGAGCTATATATCATGATATTTTAGACTGTTTGGAGGCACGAGAAGACAATCCAGAAGGAATGGCATTGCGCATAGTGACATTGGTAAATATAGCTTTGTCTTCCGACTACCTGCTGAAGGGCGCTGTGTATAACATCTGTGAAGTTGCTATCATGCCCACATGTACATCCTATGTCAAATTGGGATTCCAGCAGCTGAGTACAAGGATGAAAATGCACAACACCACTCACTTATTTAAAATGTTTGAAAAACAAATGATCCACTCATGGCTAAGATTCGAGAAGGATTACAAGTTGTTTCCTTTTGATGTTTTGGGGTTCCCGAATCGACTTGTTTGGTGTACAGAGTGTAGTAGTGAGCTCGCAGGCCAGCTCTTTCTCAGAAAAATGTATTCTTCTTTGGAAAGCCTCTGCGACCTGCTTGGCATGTCTTTACGTCAACTAAAGCTTTCATCTTTTGTCGAAGTTGTCTCTTATGGACTTTGCAGGAAGGTCCAAAGGGGTGATAGTGTAGCTCGAGTGGAAGACTGGTATCTTTTGACCTTCGAAAGAGACGTCTACTTAAGTACATTGAAGTCCCATTTGGGATTAATTGTCGGGTCGATGATACTTCATACTAAAATGACGAATGAGATGAATTTGCATTTAGAACGGAGAAGAATGGTTAGTGAACTTAACGCGTGGAACCGTATGCATACGGAACGAAGACACTACGAGATTTTGCCCGAACCTCAGCAACCATTTTTTGATCTTTTGACGACACTAGAGGGCTTACAGGACTTGCATACACAATTAAACATGCGAGGATCCTCTGATTGGAGCGAGGCAACTCTTGCACTAATTTTGCGTACCATTCTCGATTCTAATCGTTACTCCAATCTTAAGTGGAATCCGGAACTTTTGCTAAAGCTCAAGTTCATTTATTGTTTAGCTCCTGAGACATGTCTTCAAATGTCGACACTGAGTATAGTTCTGAAGGAATTGAGGCGGCTACTGTTCGTGCCTGAATGTAGTGTAGAAGCCGTATACTTGCTTCAATATTTTATGTCTGAGGGCTATGAAACTATCCGGCGCTCACCAAAGCTTGCGGTTGAGCTCACAATATGTTTGACCTGCTACGTTCGCCAATTGGAAAGCACCATTCCTTCAAACAAACGAAGTCAAGGGGTTTGCAAAATCACGGATTCTTCGGTTTCTGGAAATACTGAATTGAAACCCTGGCTGAATGACTATGTCTGCAAATGGATAAAAGCAGCAGAGAAAACGAATGGAAAACGTGAAATGTATGCAGCTGCACTATCAAGAGTTTGGCTTTCTGCATTAAATTCAGCCACCAGCTCATTCTGGCAGAATAATTTACAGGCTATTTCGGGGCTTTCATGGTGTTCAGATGTGTCTTCCACACATGGGTTTGATTTCATTATAGACGTTTCCGCTCGAGATATGGCTATCGAGCTTGTGGACAGTGAACTGATGGCTGCGGTAGACTCTCTTGCCTACAGGAAAGCAGCAGAACTTGAAAGTGCTCGTGGCCTCCTTAAATTATCTAAATGCCATAAATTCGGACGATTTTTAAAGTATTGGCTTGGTTTGATCTTCGGCCAGCAATATTTCGAGCGAGGAGTACTCATTGGAATGAGGTTTCGAGAAGTGGAACGTCAAGATTTCTGTCAACAAGAACGAGACAGCTACCATTTTATCATAACTGGCCTTTCGAGTCTATGGAACGAAGATGATCCAGCGATAGTTAGTGCCTCTGAAAGTTGTATACGAGAAATAGGGATGCACGTAGAAGAGAAACATGTTCGAAAACCAATTTACGACATATGGGGAGACGGACTTTTCCTTGATAAAACTGCAGTCATACGTAGTCATGGTCCCACTTCTGACCACAAATCTGCAAAGCCGAACGCTGGTGAATTGACGGAGTTATCTCACAGCCGGAACGGATTTCTTCATCAGCTGATTCAGAGAATTTGTGATTATCGAGCACGCGATCAAGCTAGGATTTTAGCACACTTCCGTCTCCATCCTAAGTTCCCTAACCTCTTTGTTGAGACTGTGTTGCCTGCAGTCCTTCATGTAGCCCTCTTAGAGACCTTTTCAGATCAGCAAACTTACCAGGAAATTATCAATGACATGTCGGCTATTTTTAACGGTGTACTCAAACAGAAAGAGGCGAGAAGGTGCGGTATTCAAAAGGTCCTCATTGAAGTGATATTGTATCTTCGATCATGCGCTAAAATGAATGATACAAATGTGTACGAGCGAAATTTCTGGCTAGATATTGACTATCATTCTGCAGCGATGGCGGCGTTGCGCTGTGGAATGCCAAATACCGCGCTGTTATTTGCCGAAATAGTAGAGAAACCTCTTGCAAATCATCTTGACGGAGAAAAGCTGACTTCTGGAGACTTGTTGAACATTTTCAAAGCACTTGATGACCCTGATACATTCTATGGTGCAAGGACGGAGGCCAGTCTTGCTTCAATCACCGACAAATATGAGCATGAAGGCAAGCTCTTTGAAAGTCTGACATTGCATTGTGGACGTTTGCAAGGTTCGTCTACCACAACAGATGAAATACATGATCAAATCGCACTTCAACGTTGTCTTGGAGACCTAGGCCTCGATGCTCTAGCTAATTCTGTTACTCTTCAACAGAATAAGATAGATCGGACGGCGCATTTTCGCACCGCGTGGCACCTTCAGCAATGGGACTTGGCTGTGGATGAGATAAGAACCGATTCATCTATATACAGTGTTCTTCAGCGTCTCAGTATCAATAACGATGTTCAGCACAATGCGCTACACTTTCAAAATACTGTACAGTCTCTTGTAGATAACATCAACAGCTCTGACGTGGATGCTGAGCATTGGCGAAGCATCCTAAGCACATTAGCGTCCATGGAACAAATCAAACAAATCTTGAACATTGATATTCAACAACGAAATAATTACCTTGACTTAGAGGAATTGCAGACTACTCCGTCGTGGATGACAACCCGAAGGTGAATGTCTAAGTACAGGTAGCTAATCACAAGGTTCGCAGATATTCAAGATATGATCTACACACGAGACACTAGTTTGAGCATTCTACTTAGTCACAAACATCTGTCCGGTGACCAAGAACCCGACACTGCTCGAACCATCAAAGGCAAATGCCTGTCTTTGTCCGCAATTGCCAAAAGCGCAAGAACGCACGAAGATTACCAACGCGCTCTGATGGCTACAATAGTCTTGAATGACTTGATTCCCGTGGCCACCAAATATGGAATTGACATCTCAAATGCTGCATCCGTAGAATTAGCTCAAGTTTTATGGGCGAAAGGAGATCACGTCTCGTCGATCAATCTACTGCGAGCTGCACTTAGACATGAACCCTCTGAAAAGACGCTTTCACTGGGTCCTAGTCGAGCTAGAATATTTTCTATACTTGTATAACATTTGAGTAATATGACTAATGAGTCAGGGCCGGTGGCTTTCTCTTAGTCGGGATGAGAAACCTCACATCATTCTTCAAAACTATCTAATGAAAGCATATGAGAGCCTGGGAAAGAACAATAATTTGAACGACCGGTGTCTTGTCTACCATGAGATAGCTGAATTCTGCGACAACCAACTCTCCGATCCAGGCAACCAACAAGACTTTGATGATCAGAAGCTACTACGTGATAATAAGAAAGAAGATATGGATCATCTTGCACATTTGATCGAAACTGAAAGTTCTGGCAATACCAAGCAGGCAAAGGAATTAAAGTCGGCGTACAGCAAAGCTCGTAATGTGTATGAATCTGACCGAGATGAAGCGGATCGTATATCTCAGCAGCGGCGATTGTTTCTGCATTTGGCTGTGAAAAATTATCTGCGCTCGATATCAGTACTTGACAAGTACAAACAGGACGTATATCGCTTAACGAGTTTGTGGCTCGGAAATTCTGACAATGAGGTGACGAACGAAACGATTCGTAAAGGAAGTGCGTCATGCCCGACGTGGGTCTTTGTGAAGCTCTTTAGTCAACTATTTCCCCGCTTAGAGAACACGTCTTCCAGCTTTCAAGCAAGTCTTTCCCATCTCCTCTCAAGAGCTTCTACCGACCACCCTCACCACTCAATATTGCACATTTACCCGCTTTTGCACGAGGCAGAGAAAGGAAAAGATCAACAAGAGAATTCCAGGGCTGCTGCAGTTAAAAAACTAGTCTCCAGCATAGGTAGCAATCACCATTTCGCCAGATTGTATAATGGAACAACGAAAGTTTGCGAGACCTATAACTCATTGGCGAGTTTTCAGATCTCTCGCAAAACTGTGGGAGTCGAAGAGATAAAGCTCTCACGATATCCGCGGAGTGCAAGCTTTATCAACGAGATCCCGCGACTTAGAGTGCCCTCACTTACTCAGAGCTTGGCAGCGCGTAAAGATTGCGATTACTCCAACGTTCCATCCGTGGTCGAATATGAACCAACTTTGCAAATTGCAGGAGGCATAAGTGGGCCTAAAATAATTAAATGTAAAACATCCGATGGCGCCTTGCATCGGCAACTAGTAAGTGGACTACCCTAAGGTATATACTCACAATCCAGGTAAAAGGAGGAAATGACGATTTACGACAAGATGCGATTATGGAACAGGTTTTTGGACAGGTCAGTGAGTTATTTCAGAAGCATTTCGAAACTCGTACTCGAAACCTGAAGATTCGAACATACAAGGTCGTTCCATTGACTAAAAACTCTGGCGTATTAGAATACGTGCAGGATTCAATTTCGTATAACGATTACCTAGTCACAGCACACGCTAGATACCACCCAAATGACTGGTCGCATGCAACCTGTCGACGCGCTATAGCAGAAGCGCGATCCGGCTCCCGTGAGAATCAACTCACCGCATATCAAAGCGTGATTCGCCACTTTCAACCAGCTTTGCGATTCTTCTTGATGGAGAAATTTCTGGATCCTGATGATTGGTTTGCCAGTACGCAAAGCTATACTCGAAGCACGGCAGTGATGTCAATTGTGGGGCATGTTTTGGGTCTTGGAGACCGTCACGGACAGAACGTATTGTTGGATGAGAAGACTGGTGAAGTCGTGCATATTGATCTGGGAGTTTCTTTTGAACAGGTAAACATTTCTACTTCTACTCATCTCATCACAGGGTAAAGTCTTACCAATTCCGGAAACCGTGCCTTTCCGGCTGACAAGAGACGTCATTGATGGTTTTGGCATTACTGGCACGGAAGGCGTTTTTCGCCGTTGCTGCGAGTTTACGCTTAAATTACTACGAGACGAGACGAGCAGCATCATGACAATCCTGGACGTTCTTCGACACGATCCGTTATACAGCTGGTAGGTAATAGACAACGAATGCTAACTCCAGGACGCTCTCTACAATTCGCATGAACCGAATGCAGCGGAAAGACGAATTGGGTAGTACAACCGAGGGAACAACTCGGTCTTCGCGCACAAAAGCACACGATAAGCAACGAGACGTGTCGCAGAATCGACATGAAGGAGAAGCCACTCGCGCCCTGCTGGTAGTCACTCACAAATTGTCCAAATCACTGAGCGTCCAAGCGGTTGTCAATCAGCTCATTCGACAGGCGTCCGACGACAACAATCTTGCTTATTTATTTTGTGGATGGGCACAATGGCTCTAAGGGTGGAGAAAGATAGATTACATGTATACTGCACACACGATTTACCACACGGCATTTTTAATCTGGCGAGCTTGCGGCGGAGCTTTCCTTGGCGCAGCGTACGGTCGCCAAGAGGGCTGTGGTTGCGTTCGGAGTTTAAAGTCTTTGTGCGGTGGTAGTTGTATGACCTGTTGATGCTCCCTATAGTATGGCTTTTCCTCTCCCTCATCTCCTGTGGGATCACTTTCCTTTCGGTTTTCCTTGCGCAGCAACTTGAGTAGATTTTTGAAATCAGTAGTGGAGCGGCAGGACTGCAATTTCAAGTATGTCAAGTTGTCGGAATTGTGCATATGCTCGAGAGCAGGTTTTCGCGGCTGATAGTTCCAGCTCTTGAGACGAGAAGCGGCCTTTTTCGGCCTCAAAGCAGCAACGTCTGCCATCTCCAGCAATTGATGGATGTCGTATGATTCTCCTTGAGGTATGGGTGTTGGGTTGGATGGCGTTACACAGTCCATATCGACTTCCTTGCGCAAAACAGTGTCAATATCCACAGCGGAAAAGAAGGCACAGGATTGAGGAACATCTTCGATTCCTACTTGTTGGCAAAACATCGTACGAGTCCATAGATTGCTAATCTGCAGAGCCATTGCGGCTTTATAGGCGTCCTCCTCTTTCACAAGATACCGAATTTCATCGTGCACAGTCAATGTCAATCGAGCATCGAGCTTGAAATGCTTAATGAGATAATCCATCGAAACAATAAGCAGATGTAGGTAGTCTACTCCGCTAGACTGAATCGCCCAGTTGATACGGCTTGTCATGAAGCTCCCAGCATTTATGTTACGACGCAGCAAAGCTTGCGTGATGGATGCACCCAACACTGGCGTACGAGGTTCCTCCTGGTCCGCAATTTCCTCTAGACTGTTGAACACATAGGATTCGGTACCACCACGCCAGAATCGATTGGCACGAAAGTCTTTTGCTCCAGTTTTCGTACCTTTTGTCTGCTCGTATAGCTGAGTCGCGGTTTCGCGTGCTTCGTTCTCTCCAATACTTGAATTGAATTGCCTCAAGAGCTGTATAGCAAATCTAAGACCCGCTCCGTAAATACGACCGTAGTTGAACGTTTTTGCATCATTTCTCGAAATACCGAGAATGTCGGCAGTTCGAGAATGCAAATCTGTATTTGCAGCTTTCGTGCCTTCCAATGTCATCCATCCTAATGCGGTGCCTCCATGCAATCCGAACTGAGAGTCACCTATTAGACTCGCAATCCATAGCTCCTCGGAGTCAACGTCAGCACCAACGAACTTGTAGCCTTTTGGACATCGGATCATAGCCTTTAGTTCGCTTCCCACGCGGTTCGTCTTTGCGTTTGATGCAGTCAGCCAGGTATTTTCTACCGCCCGACGAGTGATCGTCCCCATGGGAATGATTTGCGGCAGTATCATCCCAAACCCTTTCTCTGCTTTTTCGATTCCTTTTGAGCCCTTCTTTAGTGATTGTAAATCTTCTTGCCAAACAACCATCTGTCCCATGATCCTTTCTCTTGCACTAATCCAGTAACTACATGCTGCATTCATGCTCAATGCCTCTCCGGCGTATGGATATTCGCTACAAAGTACACCGTCTTCGAAGGGTTTCACATAACCCTTTGCTAGTGGATTTCCACAACGCGCTGCGGGACCGTTTTTATGAGGCACTTTGAAGTAAACAAAGCTTTGGTCCTCAAATAATTCGGGATCAGTCTCCTCCTCAATTGGAGCTTTGACAAAACTCCGGATGAAGTATTCATGCGCAAATTTTGAAAGAACGCGAAACGTCCATGCACTGCCGTTGGTCCAGACCAACGGATGGCCTTCCCAACTCAACCGTAGCAGCATCGGAGCAATGCGACTCCGCGTGGTAAGACTCATTTCAGTAGATTTTGCCTCAAATAGATCTTTATACCAATTCGGCATGCCAGGTAGCCTTTGTCGTAGAGCGAGCCTCTTCTTCCCTGTTTTTTTGTCTATGGCGTAGCGGACCTCCTTCACTCTCCAGTCAAGTTGTGATAGCCATGGATCTTGCTCGTATTTCGTTTTCTGATCTTTGATCGCTACTGCAGCCTCCGCAAGAGATACAAGACGGTTGCGTACGCCAGCTAATAAAGATTGGTAGGTTTTCTCCGAACGTGTGATATAGTCTTTCCACGAGTTATCCGTCGGAAGAAAGACAGAAGAGAGATGCCTTAAAGCTGCGAATGATACAGGATGGGGACACACCTCTAAGAAGGAACGCATCACTTTTTTGTAAACAAGGTGCGTGATTCTTACATCAGCAGCGCAATAGTCCATCAGCTCATCGAGTCTCGATCGGATGACATTGATGTCTAATTCTGCAAAAAGATCTCTCTTTTCTTTGTCAACGGTCACATTGCAGTGAAACTTCGCCACCTCTCGAAGCGAGTTTACGGATGATCTGTTGACCCATAGCTCCTCTTCCGTATCAAACTCGTCATCGCCGGGGTTTCCTGTATTGTTTGCTTTGTTGTCTCTGTCTTTCATATGCTTCAACCACGTCGGCCGTTGCTGCGAGCACATACCGTTTACGGCCACATGCATACTCATCGTGTCCTGCCAAAACGTCTTGGTCTGAGTCATATCATACTCCTCCAGTGTTTTAGCTCGATCATAGCCAATATTATGTCCCACAACCAAACGCTCGCCAACATTTCCCAGAGGTACCAAGTGTCTATCAGAAGTTGACTCGCCTATAAGCCAAGGCGATAACCAGCAGTACCACGCGGTCGGTGATGCCGCGATCGCAATCACAGCAAATGGGCTTACTTTGTAGAGAACCTCGGTGTCAAATGTAAGACACGTTTCATTCGGAAAATCCACCTCGGAAGTGTTCCCATCTGAGGTGTATTTCGTCCACCCAGATCGTCGTACCCACCGCTTCGGTGGCGGGAGTAGATGAGCATGGACGTAGTCCTTAGACATCTTAAGGTATGGTTCAGATGACTCCATGCCCAAACGATAGAAGTGCTCGTCAAGCGTCTTGCCTTGTAGAGGGGGCAACTGAAAAGAGACCGGAGGGGAAGCATCCGTGGACTTACCGAGCAGATCATGCTGCTTCAAATGCTCTTTAGAAAGCTTCACGAGAGGATCGCTGACATGGCTTTCAGCGGCACCGAAGAGCTGCTTATGCAGGGTTTCTGATAGTTGCTGCACACCTACCGCGTTGAACCGAGCTTCTTCATTACGTATCCTACTCTCTGAGGCAGTCGCAGAGTAGGTCTGGGCAGTCGCAGAGTAGGAAGCACATTGTATTTTCCTCCGCTTGGCCACGTGAACGCACGTCTGGACAAGGCGTTGTCGCATACAAGGAAGCGGGAGGTGGGGTGGGGGAACGTTTCAGAGTGTTTCTCCTTTGACACACCACCCACCACCACACACCGTCCGTCCACAATGGCGCATTCACGGAAATTCTTTGTTGGCGGGAACTTCAAAATGAATGGAACAAAGGCGACCATTGCAGCGATCACCGAAAGCCTGAACACAGCAAAGCTGAATGCAGACACAGAAGTTGTCATCTCCCCCCCTTTCACCTACCTGACAATCACGAGGAAGATGCTCGCAGATCACATTGAGCTCGCAGCACAGGATTCAAATGACAAAAAAAGTGGTGCGTACACAGGAGAAGTGTCTGCCGAGCAACTAGTCGATGTTGGTGTTTCTTGGGTCATTTTGGGCCACTCGGAACGACGAAGTATTTTTCAGGAGAGTAGTGTGCTCGTGGCAAAGAAAACAAAAATGGCTCTTGAGCATTCACTCAAAGTGATTCTGTGTGTGGGTGAAAGTCTGGAGGAGAGGGAAGCTAATCACACAATCCATATTGTCACTCGGCAGTTGGAGGCGGTTCATCACGAGTGCAAGGATTGGACAAATATCGTCATTGCGTACGAACCTGTATGGGCGATTGGAACGGGGAAAGTGGCAACACCGAGCCAAGCACAAGAGGTGCATCGCGAAATTCGCGCGTGGCTGCAAAAGACGATCTCTGAAGAAATCGCCAAAACCACCCGCATCATTTACGGCGGGAGTGTGTCAGCAAAGAACTGCAGGGAGCTTGCTGCAGAGCCCGATATTGATGGATTCTTGGTTGGAGGGGCCAGCTTGAAGCCTGAGTTTGTAGATATTATTAATGCACAGGGTTAGGCTAGACTCTATGAGTAGAAGCAACTTGTTAAGGAGGGTAGCAACCGAGATTCCTAGAGAGGGATACGGATAGCTCAGGACTCCTTAGTGGACGGTACTTGGCTAATGGGATAGCTAGTACGGGAAAGTATCGACGGGACGA
>JAABUO010002680.1_pt1 | contig 21537 bp, 21 predicted proteins | sample 5559291 | NCBI WGS metagenome assembly JAABUO01 (sample SAMN10711878, study PRJNA513372) | rock metagenome | isolation source: Antarctica rocks | place: Antarctica: Victoria Land, Finger Mt sud
TAGCTACATCGATACAGGGTGGGTGCCACATTCTGTACACCGGAATCCTACTTTTAAATGAACGGTTTGACGGATTTGTCACCTCCATTATAACCAGCTTCGACTGTATCTAAACTGTCGTCAATCTCGGTGGGCCTTACTCTGAACCTATGTGCCAAACCAGCAGGGCGCGACTCTTCTAGCATTTTCCCTGTCGTTATTAATAATGCCATCGTGCCTCGCGATGAGCTTAAAGCTGTTCGCACAGTTAGAGACTTGATACGGTGGCCGGTTATCGCATGGTGGATCCCTGAATATGGTGTAATGTCATCTCTTCTGACCGTTAATCCGTCCTTTACGAAACCCTGCAAAGTCCACAGCTGAATTTCGTGAGGAGTCATCGCAAGAACCTGCTCGGGGCGGTCCAATTTCGTAGAGAAGGAGACCGCAACACGCTTCTCCATAGAGCCTGGTATAATTAGTTTATGACTGAATATCTTTTGCCACTCCGCGCATTGCAAATTCTGGATTGCCGGGGAGGCTTCGATGCGCGACGAGAGCTCAAATAGTATTACGTGGATGCTGATAGAAGGTTCATCCAGTGGAAATCGAGGAGACGTAGGTGAGTAGTCTTCATTTGGCACAGTCACCAAAAGCCTTGTAGCTCTGTTGTTGAAAAGTACAGGATAACGGTTGCGCACTCCTGACTGTGAGACATGGCCACGGTCATTGTGTGATGCCCACGAAGATAGCTCACATAAGTAGCCTTTCTTCCAATCGTACACGAATAACAGCTCCTTGTTTGTTGAATGCGATTTTGACTTGTTCGGGGACACTAAGAAGGCAACGAGCCTCCCACAAGGGCTAACAGCCTTGATCTTCAGTGAGCCCGTACAGAAGCTTATTGACGACAGCTTTTCCCCATCAACGGTAACGACAGAAATGCTTGATCCATCGATCACCATCGCAAAGATTGGGGCGGAATCTGCAAAAGTGATAGATGATATATTTTCGGACGAAAGACAAGGCATGGGAAATTGTGCACCGCTCTCTAAATCGATGACCACACTGGGTCCATAAAAGACCTTAGAATCCACTGAAAAATTCATATTCCTCTTGTCTGGAAGCGTAAAGTGTAATGGTGTCTTCGGCTTTCGTTGTGGAAGAACGTACACTTCCACTTCCGTGGATTTAGTCCATGATAAAGGAGTAAGGATCTTTCCCTCAGTCTGATGCAGAGCCAGCACATGGGTTTCGGAAATTCTCTCTGGCGTATCCTGGTATCGGGACTCAAAATGCATTGCCAAGTACATGCCGTCCTTGCTTATTCGGACATCGACAACTTCAGAGGAACCTGCAACTTTTCGTTTATTGCCAGAACCAACATCGAGAGCAAATTCTTCAAGCAAAAGACCGTCTTCTAGATTTCGACATTCTATGAAGCGCCTATTAACCGTAAAAAAGTAGTTTCTTGATGGATCTACGATGGCGATATCCCCGAAATTTGGAAGATTAGCAATAGCGCTGACATCACCAGTATTATATAGGATAACGTGCGGTTTCGCTAGAAGCATATCATGAAATGGGTTCTCGGCTGCGAAATATTTAGGAGGTAAAGTATGGATCTTTCCGGGATAGTACCGGAGGAGATTATCAAATTCAGATAGAAGGACTCTCGCCCCCGAGATCCATGGCCCGATCCCCAAGCACCCTAGCGAGTCGGCCAACTGGAGTTTTGACACGAGAGGGCCCGCACTTCCCATAAGTAGTATAGTCGATTCAATGAACGTCAAGCACACTCGTCCAAATAGAAGTTGCCGAAGCTTCTCGAGTACTATAGGATTTAGCGTGCTAGCGTGGACAAGATAGATAAGATGGTAGGAAAAGAATCTTATAGCATAATCAAACAATGCTGTGTTAGGCGTAGCAAGAAATGTCTCGATAAAGGCATCTCTATCTTTGATGCAGCCCGTCAACAGCACATCGCACGAAGGGACACTTGGAAGTACAGTCTGGATATCCTTGCTGTCGTCTTCGTTCTTCCGAGTTCCATCGGCGCCAGGCTCTATAGGAATTCGTGAACATGTTTTTGGATTGTTTCGAACTACAGAGAATATACCTTCATGGAAGTTCGGGCTTGCTCTGTACGATAAGTATGTAAGACAAGTCGCCGCGATTTCATTGTGCGCTTCAACATCTTTCACACCAAAGGCAGTGCTCATAGCTCTTTCACTAAACAGAAACCCCTTGACCGTAAAGTGTGTGAACCGAACTTCTTCGTCCTGTAACTCAACAAGAGGTCCACATGAGGCTCCTAAGATATCGCTTAGACTACTAAGGATTGCTCGTTTGGGATTATATGCGGTATCTGAGAGATCAATTTCTAAAATTAATCTTAATTCCTGAGCTTTAATGGTCCTTTTGGACATGCAAAGCCATTGTAGAATTCGTTTCAAGTATGGACTTCTTTGAAGGCCGTTGAGGATACGCAGATAAGTGTGTGGAAGATCCGAGGGCAGATCCTCCAAGGCTCTCTCCACGTCCCCCAGCGTCGGCTGAGATGCAATTTGGCCAAGCATCAACTTCGTCCATAAGAACATGCCATCGGCTCTTGCCAGTAACTTGTTCTGTACTAGATCTTTCAGAGAGTGTGGCCAGGCTCGCATCCTTCGATCCGCGGCCATCTCCATAGAGATGTAAAGAATCATGTCCTCAGCAGTGTTCTGTCGTCGAACTGGTAGAATATCCGATCTTAGTTCTATATCTAGTAAAATGTCCGATATATCTCGTTCCGTTCTGCACGACATGATGAATTTGGTAGACCGTAACGCATTAGCCTTCGCATAAGTCTTTAATTCCTCGAGGAACAGCTTCCGATCCTCACATTCGTTCAATGCATCAACGATAACGAAGGTCGTTTGCGGAGTATTGTTCAGAGTTTTCCACAAAACCTCACAGAACTTGCCTAACAGGTCGCCACTTTGCGCAGAGTCCTGGACTGAAATCTCATAAAGCTTTGCAAGTTGATTCCAGACCTCTTGGTTTACATTACCTAGATCGAGCAATTGCAATAAAAGTGATTTTACAAGAGATAACGATGTCCTTTTATCGGTGTCTTGATATTTGCAGTAAAAGTAAGCAAGTCTACTCCCAGTTACCTGGAGAGAAATATTGTCAATGAGGTCCGATATTATCGTGGTTTTCCCATGCCCTGGATTACCAGTGAGAAGCAACGTCTGCCGATCACTTGCTAGCCACTGCTGGAATGGCTTTGATTTTCTCAGCCAGCTACAAGTCCCAGGAGTCCTCAACGTACGAGCAGCACGGTGGTCGCTTTCGTAATATGTAGCATCTCGAGTGGATGGGGAGAGCCATTTTCGTAACGCTTTCGATTTTCGCTCCTGTTTATCTAATTCTTTCCTCATAGAAGCGGCATGTTCTCGTTGATGTCCTGCTGCTCGAACTGTATCCTCAACCAGCATTCTATGCCGGTTAAAGTTTTCCACAGTCCCTGCATACTTAGACTCGAAATTGACAGCGGTTCTTTTCAGGCTTGCTCTGAAGCCTTTCGCGTTATAGAAGGCAGCTGTTTTGGCGCAGAACGTGATAATGTCTGCGTATACCAAGGCAAGCACGCACTGCACATTTCGGTCATGCACAAAAAGTGATTGGTAGAGCTCATAGCGGCCAAAATTCTCCAGTATACAGGTGAACACGTTTACAACTTTCGATAGGGAGTTTACTCGAGTTACCACGAACTACTGTAATTCAGCATTATTGGAGTCTCCGAAAACGATCTGAAGCTAGTACCGACCTGAAGAATGACGCGAATGCTTCCCCAAATAATGCTGGCCTCGGGCGACGCCTGAACGAACGTATCTATGCAACGTCCATATCGATCCAACCATTGTGCAAATGAAGCAAACGTATCGAGCAGCTTCACTTTCCTTGGGTTCCCAGCAGATTTGGAGATGCTTTCTTGCAAGTGGTCAAGCAGAGTAAGCACGGAATCACCACCTAGAGTATCGTTGAGGCTTTCATCTCGAATCGAGACCTGACACTCTCTGGCTGCATCGGCCCAAGCATGAGTTAAGATTGTTTTTGGATCATCCCATTCGACAGCCATACGAAGCGCCAAAGCCGGGCGTCACCCATGCATAACCTACCAGGCCGGTTTGCTTATTAATGTGGGCACCTCCTTCAAGGGTGCCTTAGCGGAACCGTACAACATTGCTCATTCAAGTGCGGGCTGTGAAGGGTCAGTTCCTTTCGTTCATGGTGCACGAGTCTTTAACCTCGATGAAGTGACCAATCTATAGGTTATCTATTCTTATGAAAGTTAGTGCACCGCAGTACCACGTGCCGCTGCGAATAGGTTTAGCGCTTGGGCAATCTAACGTCTTCAACATAGCCCCCAGGGCCATCTTGAAGCTTAGGTGCCTACGCTGCATCTTATTCAAAGCCTCCACTCCATAATAAAGAAACCAAGTATTCTTTCCCCAGCTCCTTTTAAAGTCGGTAGACAATGCTGGCGACAAAAAGGCCGATAACCAGCCCACCCAAGAAAAAAGCGAAGAACCCGTAAGAGGTCTTTCTCCGAGGTCCCAGATTATCCCGGACGAAGTCTTCATTCAAGTCACGTCTCACTAAAGGAAGTGCCAACAAGAACCCTATTCCGGCGATCCAGTATCCAACTGGAATGATTACCGCCAAAGCAATTCTCGTACTAACAACATATGCTTGACTGTCGCTTGCGACACCCTTTAATGCCAATCCAATAATCTCTGGACCCGCAGAATATACGAGGACTTGAATTGCGGCCCAGATAGACAGTCCAAAGGTCTTGTATCGTGGTGGTAATAGTAGCGCAATCAAACTGTTCAATGCACCTAGCCAGAGCTCTGCGGTAAGGTAGGCTGCGCTCATTGTGCCATAAAGTATCTTGATACCTTTGTCTTCGCTACCTCCAGCGGCCGATCGAGAGAATATCATAAGAAGAACGAAGACAGAAGATATCATGCCACCAATTCCGGTCAAATGAAGGGGGAGCATTTTGGTTCTGCGCCAGAAAAGGGATGTTAAAACCCCACCAAGAAGAACAGCGACAGACCCCACCACACCCACAATGATTCCATAGCGAGAGAGAAGGTCGGTATGGGACGGATATAGACTCGAGAGGTAACTGGGCATGTAGTAGCCAAACACATTGCCTGAGAGCTGGCGGAACGATGCTGAGACAGTAAGCAACCAGAAAGAGCGCATCCGAAAGATATAACTAAAGGTAGCCGCCAAATCGTTACGTGCGAATACAAGCTTCGCTGTCGTGGATGTCAAATGGGGATGCTCTCCCAGATGATTGAGGGCCACGGAATTGACCAAAGAGGTCTGTCGCAAAGGCTCCCGAACCAGAAGTCGGATGAACAGCGCTACGATAACGCCTACAATCCCAATTGCAATCAAGGCATTGTTCCAAGGAGTGTTGGTTCTGGCGAACGCCACTGCAATTTGGCCGCTAACGGCTTCGCCAATGTATACACCTACGTAAAGTATGCTATATCTTGTCTTAGCCAACCCAAATAAAGGAGAACACTTTGGTTAAGACCATTGACACACCTCTCGCCGATGAAAACATATTCTTTACCCATCAGGTCACTAATCAGACTGACACTAATCGCCTCCACAGGTGCCTGACCAAGACCCATCCCAATTCGGGCTAATAGAATCTGCCAAAAGTTGTGGCTCAAGCCCTGGAAAACCGCACATATACTCCACCATATTGCGGAAATGGTCAAAACCCACACTCTGGCGCCAGTATAATCAGCAATATAGGCGGTGGGTAATGCGAGCAACGCATAAACGATGCCCGTAGCATAGCCAGACAGAATACCATAACCAGATGAGGACAGATTCAGGGTAGTCACAACTTCTTTCTGGAAATATGAGAGGATGAATTTATCATACTGAGCAAGAAAGTAGTTTAAGAAGAGAAGTATAAGTGAGATAACGATACGCCAAGTAGGTACGGCGGGTCTGCTTATCAATTCCCCTTGCGTGTGTCGAACTTGCACTGCTTCCTCGTAACGGCTATTCTGGGCGTTAATGTCTACCTCTAAAGGAGGCTTTTCCATCTTGATTTCCTTTATAAAACCGATATCGCCTACAAGACGGATCAGATAAATGTAGTTTTGCAAGCAATCAGCTTTCAGGAGGATTCGAATTGAAGTATACTTAGGCGATTGCACTTCTCCCAGCTTTTCGAATTGTTTGTCAGGAAGCCCTAATTTTGGATACTCGACTGTGGGGCGCATCAGATCTCGTAGGGAATGTACAAGGAAAAGCTATTTTGGCGGGGTTAGTTGGTATGCCGCAAAATGATAAATTACCTTCCTTAGCCTTGCCGCGTTTAAGAAGGCAGGTATGGTAATCAGATCAAGGTCCAACAGCAGGACGAGGATCAACTTCTCCCACTGGAAACCCCTTTATATTCATAATAATATAAAGGGCAGTCAGCAGGAAACAATATCAAAAGATTCCTCGGAAACCTAGCCGTATTTGAAATCTGTCTCATTGGATCTTCTGAGGCTCCGTGACTGTGTTCTGATGAACTTCCGACTCTTACTCTGTCCAGGAAGGTAAGCTCAGCTCAACGCTGGCACAGTGCAAGCAACTCTCTGAGCAATCCCAACAGCTACTAGCCCAGCCATCCCCCAACACCACCACTCAATCTCACCCGGCCAAGCCAACATGGCCGTAAAAATCAAACCACTCTCCGTTCCCTCTACTAGCGCCGGTCTCATCATCACACTCGTCAACTCTTTCGCTTTTACTCCACCTTTCGGCACCCTTTTCTCCGCAACAGCGGCAACGTAGAAAAGTACAAAATTGTTAATGTGGAAGGATGCTTCCAAGACTGCCACTGCTTTCCAAGCACTCGCTGTGTTGTCCCACCCAGCTGCGATACTGATGGGTAGAAGGGAGTAGACGATAAAGTCTCCTAGAAGATCCAAGAATCCGCCAAGATCAGAGGCAGTTCCACGGTGGCGAGCTAGAGCGCCGTCTAGGCAGTCGAGGGCTCGGTTGAGCGCCCAAAGGGTTAGAGAGATTTGAATGTTTTTTGTAGTGGAAAAGTAGCACGAGAAGAAACCAACAACGAAAGCGGCGGCAGTGATATGTAATGGCGTGACGACGCTTGGCACGTATTTGCACATAGGTCGAAAAATGCCATCTTTCAAAGATCGTAGCTGAATATCAAACATCTTATGCCAGAGGAATGGATCCTGCATGCGTCTTCTTTTTCTCCGAAAAAAAAGTAGCTTTAGCTGGTAATAAGTTACAAGATTCATTACACTAAGTATACACTAATACCGATTATGGCTGGCACTAAGTTAAGCTTGTTTGGCGATGACGCTGAGATCCCCCCATCGGGTATCAAGAACATGGCAGCGGAATTCCACCCCCAGCGGCAATGCGTCTTCTACTTATCTTTTCGACACTCACACTGGGTGCTTAGGATAGAGCGTACCTACGCTTTCACGCACAATGCGCGGCTCTGCAGTCTCTCCCAGATCCTCTTCCTCCACCCTAATCCCACGTCTATGTCTAGGACTACTATTAGGAAGCGCTCTGTTATTCCCCTTTGTCTTCCAACCATACCTCGACAAAATCTATGTCTTCCTGTACAACTCATCTATGTACAAGCTCTCCGCCTTTGAAACCATCTGGACAGTCCTATGCTACGCCATCATCGAGCCCCTCTATACCCATAAATTCGCCCACAACCCACAGCTGCGATTGAGTATTCAGAATGGCAAAGACGATACCAAACGTGCCCTCCCCAAAATGCAGCGGCCATCGAAACGCATAACAGAGGGTATCACCTACATTGTACCACTACTACTTCTGGATTTCACCATGATTAAGAAATTTGGCAGCGTGCCCGTGCGTGAAATGGCTCTTTCTGGCAATTATGACCTTAACACGGTAGTCATGCGAGGCAATTTCATGGCCCCAACATTACACCGATTCACCTTTGACTCTCCGCTACAGACACAACGTGCCCTGCCTCCTTTGCCGCCTACAAGCCGGCAACTGATCCTGCAGCTGGCAGCAAGTTTCCTCATCTACGACGCCGTGTTCTTCCTCTTCCATCTGGCCTTACACAACCTACCGTGGCTTAAGGAAATCCACAAGGTGCATCACGGACATGGGGAGATCCACCCACAGATCACAAACCAGCTGGACGTCATCGAAAGGCTGGGACTGGTGTTGCTGGCAAACTTCTCACTCAACATCATCGGCTCGCACGTCCTCACGCGTACCCTCTTCGTGCCGATTTTTGTATGGTTGTTGGTGGAAATACACTCGGGGATGGATTTGGAATGGGGATACGACAAGCTGCTACCGCAGGGTTGGGCCGCGGGCAGTCGGAGGCATAGTCAACATCACCAGACAGGGACAACATACTATGCCCCGTTCTTCAACTGGTGGGATAACGCATACGAGTGGGTAGCTGGAGGCCAAAACAATGAGGCGGAGTCGAAAGTTAGATAAAGTCAGGAGAATTGATGAAAGCTCGATGACAAATCCTTTGTCGGGCCTCAGGGGAGATGTGTAGCTTCCAAAGCCTAGACGGAGAACTTCATTTGCTTGGATACAAGTGTTTGTACTCATCGATGAGATCCTTCAAGTCTTCAGCTCGGCATGGGGCGAAGAAGTTCCGCAACCATCCCTTTCGCTTGTGGCTACACAGGCCCACTTCTGCCAAAAGCGTATCCGTATAGTCAACGACGTCGTAGTAGAACCAGCTGCCCAAGTTTCCCTTGTTTAGGTACCGTCTTCGGCACCACGCCACTGTTTCTGCAATTTCCTCTTCGAATCGCCTCCTTTGACGGACAGTAAATGCGGGTGAAATGTTAAGGATTGGCGGATATAGGTCACCATCGAGGTACGCGACAGCCCATATTGCCTGCACTTCGGCCGCGCGAAAGTTATTTCCAACCACCATCTTGCCGAGGAAGACGATTGAGTGATTTAGGGTATCATTCGCAGGGACCATGGCTTTATGGAGGCGAAACGGCGTGTGCGTAGGCTTTGACTTGCGGTAAGCCGGCGGATGAGCGAGAATTGGGAATCGAGAGAGTATTTCGGCGTCTTTGCGTTCTTCAAGCTTCCCCCATTTAAATTCCGTGCTAGGATCGGCGTCAGAGAGAGAGACTGGGAGACCTAGCTCTGAAGCCACGGATGGTGAATAGAGAGGGTTAAAAGGAGTCCAGCCCGTACAATAGACTAAGACATCCACAGGTATAGTGTAAGATGATTTCTCATCTGAATCTCCTTTGGTTTTGAGGATGATAGAATTAGACGATAGACGATCAATAGATTGCCGATAAACGTGGACTTTGGTCGCAATCGTGGTGAAGAAATCTGGCCGCTGGTTCACGCCTGAGCTGTCGTTCTGCCAAAAGACCCTAACCCGGGAGGATTAGCAGTCTACTACCCGACTTAACAAACAATCATACGTACGGTGTATCCGGCTCCAGACTCGAGAAGCCCATCTCACTTCCCTCGTCCCTCCCAAAATCCGCCTTCGTTCTACTCTCTTTATCCAGCCCAACCCAGAATATCCGCACCAGCCATCTTCCCACACTCGTCCCATGGAGAACGCGTTTTACCCACGTCGGTTGCCCAAATACAAACGGGTTCGGCGACCAGCTAGCAACAAACCTATTATAAAAACTGTTATTCAAATTTTTGTAGGGCCCCTTTCCTTCCGCCCCCAAGAATGCCGCAGGACCGTTCCCATCTTCGCGGATGATCCACGAGACAGTTTTTCCTGCCTTTGCGCTCGCATATGCGACATCTGCGGCAGACTTGCCGCCGCCTAGAATGGCGACGTGCTGGCGTTTTAGGTCTTCGAGGAAAGAGGACTGGGCGAAGGATTTGTGGTGGAAGGCGAGGCTACGGAAGGTATCTTGGCCTGGTATTTTTGGGATACATGGGAGTGATGTCAGGCCTGTGGCATCGATGAGGCGAGGGGTTGTGAAGATTTGAGAGTTGGGGTTGCAGGTGATTTGCCATATTTTGTTTGGGAGTTTAGAGATGTTGGTGACAGTAGTATTGAATCGGATGCGGGAGCGGAGAGTCTGGTCGTTGTGGACGTGGGAATTGATGTAGGATTCCAAATATGCAGTGATGTACTTGGCAGGGAAGTAATCATAGTATTGTTCTGAAGCTGGGATGGGTGGTAGAGGGCGGTCTGAGAACCCGGCCATTGATGTTGGGGTTTGCGTCCAGAATGCATCGTAGACTCGTTCTTTTAAAGAGTGTTAGTAGGCGCTTTGTAGAGACATAAATGTATAAAGATAACGTGCTACAATATCTAAACACCATGGGGGACACAAAAGACTTTTATGACGCTCGACACAGTAGTACGCTTGAATCTTAACATTAAATAGACTGTATTTATTCAGGAAGATAATAGACGTTTGAAGAATAATCAGTGTGTAGCAGCGAAACAGAATTGATGAATGAAAAAGTCCATACTTGAACTCCATACCCCTCCCACCACATCATCAGATTCAAGAATAGTCAACTCCACATTAGGATGTATATCTAGATAGTATCTCGCTGCTTGAATTCCATACAGGCCTTTCGAGAATAATATATCAGCCGTTGTGCTAGAAATTCTTGGAAGAATCGCAGCTTACCAGAACCGATGATTATCACGTCAAAATTTTGGTACCCCTGCTGTTCTGACATTATATCAGGGTATCGAAAGTAATATGAAGGTATCAGGTTTCTCTGGATGATGTGGATCGAAAGCGGTGACTTGAAGTACAACAGGGTATCCAGTGTAATTGGTGTATTGGTATAAAGCTTAGGGAAGCAACTATCTAGGAGGAAAATCTATACTATATATACTGGCGAACTGCTAACTTCAGTACCTCGGTAATGACCTTTCAACTCGGTGTTAAAACGATGTAAAAGAGTTCTAGGAAGAGCTTCGACGCGTTTAACTTACCCCCTAGTTCTACTAAATACATAGTAATTTGCGGAGAAAACGATCAATTTTCTACTAATTTGTCTTTTTAAATTGAGTTGAATCCTTTAAGCTGCTTAAAATACACTCATTGGTCTTCTTCAAAGTGATCTTCTTTCACTTCTGTTCTATGATCTTTCGTAGCTGCTCTGCAGTCGTGCATTTATGACGTTTAACTCGTAACTTCAGTATTCGTCAGACGTTGTCAGGGCTAGGGCTCTTAGGAAGGCCGACTCGACCACGTGTAGGCCACGTGACTATAAGGACCGACCCTATCGGCAACAACCCTAACTCCGTTGAGTTAGCCCTGAGCCGAACTTTGAATTGCATGAATGCGTTACTTACGGATTCGTACTAAACCATCTACCAAACCACCTACTAAACCACCTCCCAAACCACCTACTAAACCACCTACCTAACATCCTACACGCTTCAAAGCCAGCTTCTACTAACAACTCACACACTGCAGAATCAGGTTCTACCAAACCACCTATTAAACCACCTCTCAAACCATCTTGTAAGAACACATATCGCCTGCTACCTCAAGTGCTGCGTATCTGTGATGGTTGCCCGCAAGAGGACTAGAAGTACTAGGCAGAGTGCTGCGCCCCCTTCTTGAGTAGCGGCTTGGCAGGAGGTGAAAACTCTGCCGGTGCTACGTAACCTTCGTTCTAGTTCTACTATCAACAGATAGTTCTAGCGTCTACGGAGCATGACGAGCTATGTTCTCGGAATGCCAAGACCCAGCCACACTGTAATTTATATGTAATCTAGTCCTAGTGCTTGGAGATAGATAAGTCCGATAATACCGATTTGACCCAAACCTTCCATTTGCCTATCAATTATCGTCATCTACCTCCTCTATCACCTCTTCTATCTCTACATCCAGCTCATTTACCTGATTTATAGACTCCTTCACGTCGTCGTCGTCGTCTTCGTCGTCGTCAGGCCTAAATCCTGCTTTTCGACGTGCATAACGTTCCTTTCGCTCCTTCGAATTATATGAACGAATAGAATCATTTTCAGCTCTATCTTCTCTATATTCATTGCCCCCCTTTAGCTCAATTATCTGCTGAATGTGACGAGGAATTCGACTGATTCAGGCCTGAATTCGTTCCTGAGTGAGCTCTTTCTCTCAGCATTTAACTCATGCTTTAGTCATAGTAATTCTGTTTCTAGGAGCCTCTTTGAGCGTTGTTCTACGCTTCATTCATCACTAACAGAGCTTTATCGCGTTCAGATTCGAAGAGTTAGCGGGTCATAAAAGACGAAGGATTGTTACATTCATGAAGATAATGTTCTGAAAATGAGAAGCATGAGCAGAAGCTTTATTCTTCTGTATCATAGTATCTGAACGGGTAATCTTACACTTCTGAGTAAACGGAATAAGCTTTAACAGAAGAATCTCTTTCTGATATCGATATTAATTTATTCCTTCTTTTTTATCTTTTCGTGTCATCTTTTCATGCTTCTTATTTCATTTTTAAACAGGCTTTCTGTCTTTCTTGTTTCTCAGACTCATCTTTCGCATGCTTATTTTCAGTTTTCATTCAGCTTTAGCTGTTAATTTCAGAGCATCGTTAATGCGTTGAAGTTTCAGTTCACAGATCTTCTTTTAAGCAGCTGTTTCGAGCTTTCAGATGTGATAAGAATCTTTCTTATCATAGCTGAAAGCACTTCATCACATGAACTTCGAGTAGCCTTTAAATCGACGTCTGACACAGGTCTTATCGTATATCTCTGCAGATGTTCTTTAAACCCGTTTCTTTTCTCTTCTAGCTCTTAAAACAACACTCGTTTCATCAGTTCAGATGACTTTCTTTTAATCCTTCAGCGTTCAGTCTTTATAGCGAAGACAGAACTGATAACGAGTCTTCATCATAGCTTTCGTAAGTTTAGATTTTTAAGTAAATTTAATCAAACGAAGATCGTTTTGTTTCAGAATTTTAAGAATAATAAAAGAGGAAAGACCTGTTTCGTATTCTAAAACGACTGCAGATTTCTCTCGACAGTTCTTGTCTTTTCGCACTGAATTTGTTAACAAAACAGTTAATATAACGGAGACAATGCTCATCGAGATTTAGAACTTCAGCTGTTTTCTTCGAAGTGACTTTTAAGAATCTTTCTGATCGAGGATCGTCGACGACGTACTTCATTTTCATAATAGTAAACTCATCTTTGTTGTAACCTCTATCTTTAGCCTTTTTAATAATTTTATACACGAAAGAAAGAGTCATTTCAGCAGATGCAGCTGCTATTTTCTTGTCAATCCCGGCCTCTGCTATAGAAATAGCCTGAATTCTCTGAGCCGACGTCGTATTACCTCCTTTATTATTCATAATTGCAGACGAAGCAAATGAAATGCTAGAAAGTAGAAGGAGAAAGATGTACGAAGATACTCCGTACATTGCTACTATTCTATCTACTACCCCTGAGCTAAAAATCAGGTAATCATCCCCGAACGCTAGGACTAGATTACATATAAATTACAGTGTGGCTGGGTCTTGACATTTCGAGAACATAGCTCGTCATGCTCCGTATTATCTTTACTACGCAGTTTCACGCAAGAGGCCTTCGCAGCCTCACACATTTCCCAAATCATTTACTAAACCACCTACCAAACCACCTTTCAAACCACCTACTATCAAACTACCTCTCAAACCACCTACCTAACATCCGACTAAATCACTTCCCAAAGTAACTGTATGTATATTATAATGCAAGCAAATCTACTTATTTGAATGCACTGTATAACGTGAAACTTCATGTAAACGTAATAACATGCGTTCAAATTAATACATTCGATATGAAAGCTGATTTAGCCCAGAGCGCTCAGGGGTCCAGCCCAGCGGGCAGCACGTGGGCTAGCCATTGCGCAGGTCGGCCCTGGAAGCCCTGGGCGGCCCTGAGCTATCAGGGCTAGCGCTCCCGAATTGCCGATATGTTTCTGTACGCAATTCGAGTAGTTTCTTTTTTCACTGTTTCGTATTACTCACTTCGTACGTTAAAAGTTTTAATGAAAATAAATCACGTTAAATTAGTGTATTTAAGAATCTAATTATAATCTTCTGTCTGTAATATTTTAAAAACAGAAGAAAAATACTGATTTTTATTATTACTTCTTTCACTCTTCGCACGTATTCTTACGTGTACAGTATTCGTCTGATTTTAATTAATTTTTAACTATATCAGCACAGCAGTTTAATTAAAACTTCGTAATACAGTTAAATTAAAATTAAACACGTTAATCATAATGTTTTTTTATATACTTAAACTATCTTTTTAATTTAATAAAACGATCAGAACTGAACGTTTCGCATTTAATCTTCGAACAGAAGCATTAAATCATTTATATTAAGTAACGCGTGATACTTCTGTTTCTTTGTATATATCTAGTGCTGAAAAGCCGACTTTCTTCAGTTGTTTAACGCGTGCGCGACTAGACGTGGTTCATTCTGAAGGTACAGAAGATCTGTCGTCATTTAAATCAGGAGTACGAGGACGTTTCATGACGATGTGGTTGATGTTTCTCCGCAAATGGCTTTGTATTTAGTAGGGGTTTGGAGCGTAATTTGGTGTCTCACGACTTTTTCCACCGACCCTCGGCCATCCGAAAAAGTGAGTCCTAATCATCCTTCCCATCGAACCTTTCACGATATTCATCAACTATACCCAAAATCTTCCACCAAAGTAGCAAGTAAGAACGAAACACAATCAAACCTTTCCAAAAAATCTAGCATTTTGATCCTCTCAAGCTTGCGAACATTGCAACAATGACCTCCATCCTCTACATCCTCTACAACGCCGACGCCTCCCTAATGGGCAAGCTCAGCTACAGTTACAAAAAACTGACCTGTTCCTCCAAAGACAACCCCATCTGCGCCGCCTGCGACATCACCCATGGCGGCCTGCATCTGGACGAAACGAGTTCCTGGAAACAGGTAAAGCAGCAGATTTCCAAGGATGGAGGGTTAGAGGTTAGGCAGTTGCATCGGGATGAATTGGATGGGGAGGTGAGTTTTCTCGTTTGTGTCTACTGTCTTTTGGATTTAGGGGGTTGAGTGTGTGTTTTGGTTAGACGAAGAAATATGTCGAGGCGAATCAGCTACGGTTTCCTGTGGTGCTTTCGGGGGGTAGAGATGGTGGGTTAAAGGTTGTGATGGATCATTCGGAGCTGGCTGCTTGTGCTGGGGATCCGAAACAATTCGTGGGTGAGTTGAGGGGAAAGGGAGTATTGCCCTCGTCGGGATGAGGCTTATCATACTTTACACTCAAAGTGGATAGATGGGATAGTTCTCAGGGCAGACTCTATAAAAGGGCGTTGAAGACATATAGCTAATGCATATTGCGCACAATCTTCACCTTCACTGCCTTAACTGGCCTTTGTGTCGGCAACTGTTTTATATCCCTTGCCCACTCCTCAGGCCGCACGTCTGCCTGCCACCCGAGCCAGCCTTGTACGCCTCTGGGGATATGTCCTGGATTTGCCTGTATATCCAAATTCATGTCTGATCCTGAATCATGCGGTAATATACCTATGCACGTTTTGGCAACTGTCATGGCGACTTCTCTCATCAGAGCAGCTCCAAGACATGTTTTAGGGCCATCGCCAAAGGCAAAGCCTTGTCTCGTTTCATCATTAGCTGTTGGAGAATTGTAATATCTTTCAGGTGCGAATGTCTCGGCAGTTGATCCAAAGATAGCTGGATCGCGGGATGCTCCAACAAAGTACAGCCACACATCCCACGACTTAGGTATAAGTGTATCTGACGCATCCTCATGCGAAGATTTGAGTACCACTTCGTTCAAACTTCTTCGCATGATTCCAACGACTGGCGGGGACAGACGTTCGGTTTCCAAAAGGGTGCTGCACAAAAGTGCGTTTTGGTCATCATTGTCAAGGGATAATAATCTTTTGGCCACGCAGATATTATCGCCATCTCCAGTCCGAAATACAAACAAATTAAGTAAGAAAGCAGTAAGGATCGAGGCCAGAGCTTTCACTGCCAAAGAAGATGTAAAGAGTAACAGATGGTTGGCAATATCATCCTTTTGCGAATCGTCTTTCATTGAAAATGGACACCCTGTTTCACCGTTTGCTAATCTGGCTTTCAATAACTGTTGAAGTTGCTTTCTCGCCTCCAATCCTTTGGCCCGCGGAGAGCGCCAGAATCTGGTATTGATGCTTAATGGGAACAACGAGAACTGGCCGCGTAGGAGGGTTTCTTGGAGAGACTCAATCTCCCCTTGTGATACATCATCCTTGTCCGATGAGGGTAGAAAGATCCTGAGTAATGTTTTCCACGATAACGCTTTCATTGATTCATAAAGATCAATTGAGGTGCCAGACCTGATCCCCCGAAAGTGTGAGCGTACACTCAATTGTATCAGGGTACCAGAGCTTTCTGGCAGTGGTTGCATCCGCTCAGCCCATATCTTCTTCATTGGCTCATGAAGAGGCGGATCAGAAAGCAAGAGATTTGGGGGTGGGAAAAAGGGTGCCATCAGCTCATCATATGCTTGGCCAGCACCAAATGTCGTAGTCTCCTCTGGTGATCGACTTAAAATCTGTTTAACCTGGTCGTAAGATGAGATGACCGCAACATTTCGGTTCAAGACCTTGGCTCGTATAGGAATTCGAGAATCAGCCAGATCCGGATGGGAATTACGAAAAGTGAGGACACGTGAGGTTATGAAAGCTTCAGGGGATGAATGAAAAGAAAAAGTCTCCGATAGGCCTGAAAGGATGGTGGGCGAACCATGTGGCAGAACGGGTAGTTGGGGCTTGGACTCCATTGACTGGGCTAGATGAGGGTGGCAAAGTGTTTTGTCGCCTGCTCTTTTCCATTGAGCATTCCGCAGTACGTTCCAGCTTCCTCAACAAAGCGTATTTGAAACGAAGATAACCGGCGTTGTTTGAAGAGAAGTAATATGTCTTGAAGAAAACTATGATAAAGATGGCTAGCATGCTTCTACTTCTCAGACATCTCAGAAGAGTGTGCCTCTCGGCCACTAATGTTATTTATCACTAGCGTGATACGGTCTTAGGTCCTGCTTGTATCAAGTAAATCTTCGTAACAGTACAGCATTCCCTATCAACGATGCCACTGCTACCTTCTCAAATCGCTTTGTTCTCCTCTACTCTAGGCTATCCCATACTCCTAAGACTATTCTCCGGCTCCAGCCCGTCACCGTGCCGCTTTTCAAAATCCATCAAAGCGATTTCAACTCTCCACTCCACCCTTCTCACCATCCTCGCACTTTCCGCTCTTCGACACTTACAATTGCAACCATCAAACACTCCACCCGAACTTTCCAGCGCCTCTAAAGCTCACATTGCGGGTACTGGGGGGTATCCTGATGACAGCCACAACCCTTTCATAACCGCAAGGTCTGAATTTGCCAATACCATTACTGCAATTGAGGCTGGTTATCTTGTGCAAGATGCGATTGTTTTATTACTCGAAGCTCGTTTGCACGGAGGAGCCAAGAGGCTGGACAAGACGTTGATGACCCATCATATTGGCATTGGTAGTGCGCTTCTCATTCTGCATTACTATATCGCTCGTGGCCGCGAAGCCGGCATTTATGTTATTGTGATGTTTCTTTTAATGAACTCGTCTACTCCAATTCTTAACATGCGTTGGTATCTCCGAAATTTTAAGCCTCAGATGAAGATACTTCTCTTAGTGGCCGATGTGGCGTTTGTGGTTAGCTTCTTTATGGCTAGAATATGGCTTATATCAAAGATTCTGGCTGTTTATGGGACATATCATGGATGGACGGCTTGGGAGACGTTTAGGTATGGACTACGGACGCCTTGTAAAATTGGTACTGGCTCTTTGTGGGCTGCGAATGTGGGTTGGTGGAGTGTGCTTGTGATAAATACTATTAGCAGGACGAAGAATTTTAATTTTGGTGGGCAGTGATTTTCAGAAAACCCCGGACAGTGCGAAACTTTAGCAATAGCAGGACGTGCAACATGCTAGGCGTTGGATGAATGCTGTGGATGGAGCATAAACCTGGGTATCAAATCTAGAGACCAGACTCTTTTGGCCGAAGTCACATAGATCGAAACCAGTCAATAACCTTCTGCCCTCCACTTTCCAGATACTTCTGGACCACAATCCTCCCGTCTTCGCCTTCTGCGTCGTCTCTAAGATCAAAATTCTCCACGAGACCGACACCGATGGCACGTCCTGGGGACTTGAGTTAGCAAAGTCGTAGAGCCAAAGATGGAGAGGCTTACCACAGATCCCATCGTCCGCTGCGCACCTAATCACAGCGTCCACCACGTTTTTCGGATCCCCGACGGAGAATCCGTTGCTGCGGTACATTCCCACGAAATCCTTTGCCATGGGCGTATCCATTATGTCTGGCGCAATGAGATTCAATCTACAACCTTTCTTGGCCAAGTCCGCCCGACTCGCTCTGAAAAAGGCCCTTACCGCAGCTTTCGACGCCAAGTAATCAGTAATTGGTGGGAATTCGACGTAGCTCGCCAGTGAGCCAAAGACAATTAGCGAATTTTGATCGCGAAATACACCGTCGGTTGAGGATTTCGGAAAGAAGTAGTGCATGGCAAGTCTGCTAGTGAAATAAACGCCTTTGAAGTTGACATCCATCACTCGCCCGACAGTCGGAGGTTCCTGTGGATCCTGGTCGAAAGTTGCTGGCTCACTATTTGGGAGAATGAAAGGGGAGCCTAAGAGTCCTGCGGCTGCGACAACTATATCCAAAGTCTGGCTGGGCGAGTAGCCTATTGCAGACCTGAATGCAGCCACTTGAGATGACCAGGATGTCACGTCCGTGTGGACGAAGTTGATACTTTGTTTGGTCAGTCACATAACAAATCGAATTTGATTCGACAAATGCATGATAGCAGGAGATCACAGACTTGTATCGCTCAGATGCAAATTCCTCTGCGTAAGCCTTTCCTTTTTTTTCGTCGATATCTGCGATTGTTACATGTGCCCTGCATTTTGGGGAACATGAACAATGTTTCTTGGCTCATTTTTCATTCAGTAACTCACCCATGCCCAACGAATGCGGCGGCTATAGCTGCGCCTAGACCTGACGCTCCTCCTGTGATAAGGATGTTCTTGTCTTTCAATTTATTTGTCTCGATAGACTTGCCAAAGTCAATGACGCCTGTCATGGTGAGCAAATCTGTAAGAATGTTTATTGTATGGGCAGAAAAGACATGGAATACACAAGATAAATCTAGAGTTCGATAAAATCAAAAGAGGATATGCTGGTCTGATTTGACTCGATCAAGTGAACCCCGCCCCTTAGCGGTTGAAGTTTGTAAGGGTCGATGTATGTTGGTGTTAGTACTAGAGGGAGTAAACTATCTTATAGGCTACATAACGGGAAAACAAGTTAACAAATGCTTCCGAGCAGCCTGGACCAGATAAGAATGGTGGAGTGCCAGGCACGACAGGGACATAAGGTAGGGCATAGGGCATAGGGTGGAGTCGGAACTCTTGGCAATCTCCGCGCATGTGACGTCATTTTCCGAATCCGTGTCCCCCACCCCACCGAACCCGTCCCGCCAGATCGTACCGCGGGGTTAAAGTAAATTTCACTTTGTACCTATCCAATGTCGCAAATAGCAAACATCACCCAAACATGATATCACCAACAAGCAGTTGACATTGGCTCACCCACTTCTCTCTAGTCAAAATTGACGAATTCGATAATCAATTGGTTCAAAAATGACTACAATAGTTCTGGGAGCGCAAGTCAGGAGCTCCACCCTTGTCGTTGTGACACCGCTAACAGATCCGTCAGTGGGGTGATGAGGGTAGTGCAATTGTAATCTGGCAAAGTTGCGGCTACGGCTAATTTTTACCAAGGGAAGGGGAAGCTGACAGACTTGCTCTGCTCAAAGATGAGTTTATGTGCAAGGTCTCAGGGAGGTGAGCCCTCCCATTAAAGGCAGCCATTGAAGACGCCAGCTGAATCTTCATAGGTCACAATGGTATACGTCCTTCCGAGAATCCAAAGCCTACGTAACCGAGACTGATTCCACCAGCTGGTCACACAATTGTTGCAGATGGCGTCAAATTCGACGTCCACCTAATACCTAGCGGTATCGTCACCCCAGGGGTCAAAAACCTCGTGGGCTCAGGATGTGTCGTTCACGTACCTAGTTTCCTCCAAGAACTCGACACCCTAGAAAGCAAAGGAGTGGACACAAAAGGCAGAATACTGATCAGCGACAGAGCGCATGTGATATTGACATGCACTTACTGGCCGATAAGCTGGAAGAGAAGAGATTAAGAGAAGGAGTGACGGGCAAGAAGCTCACGAATGGCGAAAAGACCGGCGGAAACGAGATTGGAACCACGATGAAGGGGATCGGACCTTGCTATACAACCAAGTCTGCGCGTGCTGGGATAAGACTGCACCAGGTTCTGGATAACAAGGAAGAGATGAATAGAAGGTTAAGAGCCATGACTGAGGACATGAAGAATAGATATGATGGGTTTGAGGCGTATGATGTGGACGCGGAGATTGAAAGATTTGATGTGAGAAAACCTTGTTCTTGAGGAGATTCATCTGGAGCACACCGCTGATGGAATGTCCAGAGCTATCAGAAAAGACTGCAAGAATACAGAACCGATGCCGTACTCTTGATGAACGAAGCACAAGCGGCAAACGAGCCAATTCTCGTCGAAGGCGCCAACGCATTAATGCTCGACCTCGATCACGGGTATGTTCCTACCACATGAATGTTCCCAGCAAGACTAACCCTTGTCAGAACATACCCCTTCGTCACCAGCTCTTCCACCTCAACCGGCGGAGCCATCTCCGGTCTCGGCATCAACCCCCTCAAGATCAAAGAAATAATCGGCGTCGTGAAAGCATACACTACACGGTACATCCCCCAAAACACAAGAACCCATCCCCTTTCCACCAGCTAATAACCAAACCCCCAAAGCGTCGGCGGCGGTCCCTTCCCCACCGAACTCCACAACACCACCGGCCACGCACTCCAAACCCTCGGCCACGAATTCGGTACCACGACCGGCCGCGCCCGCCGTTGCGGCTGGCTGGACCTCGTCGCGCTCAAATACTCGCACGCCGTAAACCACTACACCAGTCTCAACCTCACCAAATTGGACGTTCTAGACACATTTCCCCGCATCAAAATTGCCGTTGCGTACCACTTACCCTCCTCTGATAACGAGGAAGAGGTGCTGAGAAGTTTCCCGGCGAACTTGGAGCTGCTAGAGCAGTGCGAAGTGGTGTATGAGGAGCTAAAGGGGTGGGAAGCGGATACGACGGGTGTGAAGACGTTTGAGGACTTGCCAAGGGAGGCGAGGGAGTATGTAAAATTCATCGAGGAAAGAGTTGGGGTGCGGGTTAAGTTTATTGGGACGGGGCCGGGGAGAGAGGATTTGATATTTCGGTAGGGAAAATGGGGGGGATGGGGTTGGCGGTGACGGTGGGGGTGTATATATGGGTTAGCCGAGTCTTGGGGAAATAAGAATTAAACTCGTAAAAGGGGTTTG